>Ga0315321_10000268_pt1 | contig 37131 bp, 26 predicted proteins | sample M180m21515metaG_FD_203464 | JGI IMG/M metagenome (GOLD analysis project Ga0315321, IMG submission 203464) | Ammonia-oxidizing marine archaeal communities from Monterey Bay, California, United States - M1 80m 21515 | ecosystem: Environmental > Aquatic > Marine > Intertidal zone | place: USA... | reverse complement strand
TCCGCCGCATAAGCCAAATAGGGCGAACCATCAAGCGCGCCTTCTAGCAGCGCACGACCCATGTCATGGGCAAGTGCCGCCGTGAGTGCTTCTGCGGCAGGCGTTTCGGCAAGCGCTGCGAACGCCAGATTTGCCTGGACTAAATCTGTTGGAAGTGGCAGCGAAGTGCCGTCGGATGGTATAAGGTTCAGGAACTGCATAATACACGAGATACTACGATATTCCCTGGCTTTAGGGATATTGATTCGCACTACACCGGAGTAAAAAACTAAGCCGTGTCTGATCGCCCGTTCGCCAAAAGCTTACCTAGAGGACTGAAATGGCTGTTGCGCGGCAGTTTGGCCGCCGTGGCGGTGATGACGGTCGTCGCAGTCTTTTTTGCGGCTCGGTTAAGCCAAGGGCCAATCGACCTCACTTTTCTAGAGCCCCAGCTTTCAGCAGCGCTGTCCCAATCGACAGGCACACTTGAAGCCTCGGCACAGGGGTTTTCTCTTCAGGCAAATAACGGAAAGCTTGGGGTCATTGCCTCTGGCTTAGAGGCGCGGACAGAGTCGGGCGGCCTAGTGGCACGCGCGGATAGCGCCCAGGTGCGGCTGAGCATTCAGCAATTATTGCGCGGCGATGTGCAGGCGACACGTTTGACCATTACAGGTGCTGCCCTCATTGCGGTTCGTGACGGCAATGGCAAGCTAACGCTCCGTGCAATTGAGCAACTCAACAAACCTGATGAACCCTCTAGCGAAACTGCAGATGACGAAGCGGAGGATATTCTCGCCCTCGCCCGCACCTGGCTGAACTCGGATGCCGCAGGCGAAGATCCGCCCGATCTCGAAGTTATTGACGCTGTCGTCATCGCTCAAGATGGCGTCACGGGCGAAGAACTTTGGCGCGGACATTTGGATGCCGCCGCGACGCTGACCCCAGGCGTTATGCTGATGCGCGGCACGCTGGACTTCAATGGCCTGGAAAAGGCCCTCCCGCTCAAGGTCTCAGCCACGCTCGAACGGAAGGTGGGGGCTGCTGCTGATCTGACGGCAGAGAACGCTGATCTCGCTTTACTCGCGCGGGCCGTTCGCCTGTTCGGGGTAAAACTACCGCCCGTCGATGGAAAGTTCACCGGGACAGCGGAGATCAAGCTGGACCGAAATTTGAAGCCAGCCATCGCTACCATTAAATTCGAAGCCGATGGCTTGGAGGCTGCCCTTGCGGGCGGTTCCCGGATAGCGCTTGACCATATCGCCGTACATGCCAAAGCAGATGCGGTTGCACAACAGATCACAATCACTGGGCTTCGGCTTGGCAGCGTCCGCGCTGGGTTGATAGGCGCTGGAGTTATTGAACCCGCCAGCGACCCCAACCGCCCAGGAGCATTTGTCGCAAAGGGCCGAATTGATCACGCCGACTTGGGCTATTTGGCCAGCATTCTAAAGATTTCAGATGTCTTAATGGGAGTAGATGCCGACTTCAGAGCGGATTTTGACGCTGGCTTCAGCGATCTTGGCCTCGGAAAGATTGAGGCAAAAGTTAGCGCTAAGATCGCAATTGATCGGCCCGATATCTTTCGCACGGCACTCGATGTCAGCCGCCTCAGCCTGTTCGCTTCTTATGATCCAAAGACAGCCGAGGTCCAAGTAAACGGTCTCGATATGATGTTCGATGACATCCCGGTAGCTGGTGAAGGAACTGCCACGCTTGGCTCGCAAACAGTGGAGGGCGCGGAAGGCTTAGAGGCACTCACGGCAAACCTGCGTATCGGCAAATTCCCCAGTGAGACGCTGGCCAAAATCTGGCCCGTCACATTTTCAAAGGGCGGATGGGCATGGGTGAGCAAGTACCTATCCAATGGCGCTGTAGACGGAGCAGATATCACGCTGAAGAAGGAGCCCGGTAAACAGCTAGACGCCATCGGCACCTTCCAAGGAAGCGGCCTGGATATTGTCTATTGGGACAAAATGCCGAAGGCGACAGGTGTCACTGGGATCGGACGTTTCGATGCGAACGGTCTGCATATTGATGTAACGCGCGGCACATCTGTTGGGCTAAAGATCGAAAAAGTCGCCATCGACTTCATTGACCTTGGCGCCAAGAACGAGCGCATCAAGATTGATGGTCGTATAACCAGCGAAGCACCTGCCCTTTTATCACTATTGGACCGCCCTCCGCTCCGTTATGCGCAATGGTTGGGCGTTGCACCGAATCAAACGAGTGGTTCGGTCAACGCACGCTTGAAGCTGGCCTTCCCGCTGATTGATGCATTGAAGCTTGATGACATTAGCATCGACGCGCAAGGTACTGTGCGAAATGCTGTTTTACCAGGCGTCGTCAATGGCTGGGATTTATCTGCCAGCAATCTGGATATTGTCATCGACAAATCGAAGCTAGCGGTCTCTGGCACAGGCGAGCTCTTAGATCAGCCCATCAATTTCGATGGGTCTATCCAATTTGCAAAAGCGGAAGAGCAAGCGCGCTTCACGGGCGATTGGCGTCTGACACCGGATGTTCGCCGGACACTTGGCCTTGGCAATACGGCTATTCGGCGGCGGCTAACCGGAACAACCCCTACCCGGTTTATCGTCAGCGCCAGAGCTGGCGAAACCTACGTTATGGATATTGATGCCGATCTCACCCAAGCAACACTCTTGGCCCAAGAAATCGGCTGGTTGAAGCCGAAAGACGCGTCAGCGCGACTCCGCGCCCAGGCCACACTTGTGAAAGGCCGTCCAACACGGATCGATAGTATCGCACTGAAAGCCCGTGATATGGATGCCACGGCTACGGTTCTCTTTGATCCTACGGGCGAACAAATTCAAAGTGTACAGGTCAATAAGCTGATTGGTGTCGGGAATGATGTTCGCCTGCAATATGCGGCAGCGGCAGAGGGTGACCAAATACGCTTAAGCGGCAAACAGTTTGATCTTCGCCCGCTCTTTGATCTCGATCGGGGCAAGCCAGAAGCAGATGCAAAAGCAGATGCAGCAGTAGATGCGACCCCAATGCGCCCCGTATTCGTGGACGTGGATGTGCAGCGTGTACGGGTTGCCAAGAAGTTCTGGCTCCAGGACATGCAGGGCCGAATGACATTGACCGACTCTTGGCCCACTGGCCTTGATGCCTCTGCACGATACGACGGTGGCAGCCTCGTTGCTGCGTCACTTGCAGATAGCGAAGGACGTATTCGTGTTGGCGCAAGCGATTTTGGGGCCCTTATGCGGGCCACAGGTGCCACAGCAGCGGCCGAAAAAGGAACTGCGCAGATCATCGCAAGCAAGGCAGCATCTGGTGCGCTAAATATGGAGTTCAAGGCCAAGAAGTTCGCACTGCTGAAGTCCGAACTTGCAAAAATTTCTGGCGATGGAAAACCATCCCCCATGCTGCAAATGCTTGGTGAGGGTGATCGCGTAGAATTTCAGCGCATGGATATCCTGGGGCAATGGCGCGCTGGCGTTTTGAACATCTCCAAGAGCAGGGCATTCGGCAACGCACTTGGGTTAACGGCATCCGGGGTGGTCGATGTTGATGCTGAACAGATCAATCTCAAGGGCGCGGCCTCCCCCGCCTATGGCGTATCACGCGCAATTGGGACTATCCCGATATTAGGCGCATTGCTAACAGGGTCACGCAAGGAAGGCGTATTCGCTGCGAATTACCGTGTCACTGGATCACTCGATGATCCAAATTTTGAAATCAATGCGCTCTCCGCCCTGGCACCCGGTATTCTCCGTGAAATCTTTGATGATGCCCCGGTCAAGCAATCAGCAGAAGCGCCACAAGACTCTGATGATCGCAACGACCCATAAGCTAAATTGAGCCGCTTGGGTGCGCGGATCGGAGCGCGTATGCTGAGGACTGATCATCGCCAGGAGACGCCGAATGCCCGATAGCGCCCTCACTAATTCCCGTATCGAAGCCCATTACCGTGAACACACGCCAGGCTCGGCAAAGTTGGCCGAGCGCGCTGCCGCGTCTTTTCCGAGTGGGATCACCCATGACTCACGCTTCTTGGAGCCATATGGGCTTTACATTGACCGGGCGAACGGCCCACGAAAATGGGATGTTGATGGCAATGAATATGTTGACTATTTCGGCGGTCATGGCGCGCTGCTGCTAGGCCACAACAATCCAGTCGTCGCCAGCGCTGTCCAGGATGCCTATGCAAAAGGCACACATTTCGGTGCCAGCCATGCGCTGGAGATCGAATGGGCAGAAATTGTTCGCCAGATGGTCCCGTGCGCGCAGAAGGTCCGTTTTACCTCCTCTGGCACTGAAGCGACCCTTATGGCTGTGCGCTTGGCGCGCGCCTACACCACCCGCCCAAAAATCCTTCGCTTTCGGACCCATTTTCATGGCTGGAATGACCATATGGCACCGGGGCAGGCCAACCATTTCGATGGAACAGCGACTGCAGGCGTCCTCACAGGCGTCGCCGATGGTGTTATTCTGGTGGACCCAAATGACCGGGACGGTGTTGCCGCAGCATTGGCCGGCGGCGACATTGCCGGCGTCATCCTAGAGCCAACAGGTGCCTCCACTTGTATGATTCCTGCAGCACCTGGGTTCTTAGAGTATCTGCGTGAAGCGACCAGTGCCGCGGGCGCTCTCCTGATCTTTGATGAAGTCGTAACCGGGTTCAGAGTATCCCCCGGCGGCGCTCAGGCGGCGCTTGGGGTCACGCCAGACCTTGCAACATTCGCGAAGATTATTGCAGGCGGCTTGCCCGGCGGCGCCGTTGTCGGCAAGGCGGAAATTTTTGACCTGCTGGACTTTCAAAAAGCCCGTGCTGGCGGCTTCGAGAAGATCGGCCATCAAGGCACGTACAATGCCAACCCCGTAGCAGCCGCGGCTGGCATCGCCGCACTCACGATTATCGCCGAAACCGATGCCTGCGCAAAAGCAAACGCTTATGGCGATGCGATGCGCGATGGCTTGAACACAATCATCCGTGAGGCTGGCATCCCCTGGGCTGCATATGGCGAATATTCTGCCGTCCACGTCTTCACAGACCCGGAAGGTCGGGGCGACACCTCCCCCGACAATTTTGAGCCTACGGAGATGCCGTTTATGGAGCTTAAAGGCAACAATGCGGAAGCTGTGCGGAAACTCCGACTCGCAATGCTGGTCAATGGTGTGGATATGACTGGCTGGCCCGGTGGCACAATTTCTGCCACCCACGGCGATGTGGAATTGGCTGACACCCTAACAGCATTCCGAACTGCTCTCGGCATGCTCCAGGAAGAAGGCGCGATCTAACGAATGGCAGGCAGTTCCGCGCGACAGTTTGATGTCGCAATCATAGGCGGCGGCATCGCTGGCGCTGGCCTCGCCTACTTCCTTGGGCAAGACCAACGCGTGGTGCTGCTGGAGCAGGAATCTGCGCTGGGGACACATACGACAGGGCGATCAGCCGCGCTGTATACACAGGCATATGGCAATGCCGAAATCCGCGCCCTGACGGTTGCCTCAAAAGCATTCTTTGATGCACCGCCAGCTGGGTTTGCGTCATACCCACTGCTGACGCCAAGAGGCGTCTTGCTGATTGGCAGGACGGACCAGCGGGAGGCAGTCGAGCGCGAAGTGGCGGCTGCGCAAAAGCTCACACCGCACGCGAGGCTCGTATCAGGAAGTGAGGCCGTCGCCCTCTCCCCTGCCCTTAAGCCAGACTACATAGATGCCGCTTGCTACGAGCCAGACGCAATGGACATTGACGTTGATGCCATGATGCAAGGCTATCTTGCAGGTGCGAGAAAAAATGGCGTTGAAGTATGGTTGGACGCTGCAGTAAGCGACCTAGCCCAGCTCAATAGCGGTTGGCGGTTGGAGACAGCCAAAGGTCCAGTCGACGCTGGCATAATGGTCAATGCATCAGGTGCATGGGCCACCCCGATCGCCGCAATGGCCGGCGCTTTGGCGATCCAAGTTACACCAAAGCGGCGCACGGCCTTTCTGGTGGCTGCGCCCGAGATTTCCGGCTTTGCCAATTCTGCAGCAACAATCGACGTCGACGAGCAATTCTACTTCAAGCCGGATGCGGGATTGGCTCTGCTCTCCCCAGCCGATGAAACACCCGTTGAACCTCATGATGCGTTCGCGGAAGAAATTGATATCGCCATAGGTGCCGACCGCGTTCAAACAGCGGCGAGCATTCCGATCAACCACATCAATCATAGCCGCGCGGGATTACGTTGCTTCACAGACGACAAAACACCTGTCGTCGGCTTTGATGATGATGCGCCAGGGTTCTTTTGGCTGTCAGGTCAAGGAGGCTATGGAATTCAGACGTCTCCTGCCATGAGCATGCTCGCTGCTGCACTGATCAATGGCCAAAAAGCACCAGGGCAATTGCAGGAACGGGGGGTCAATCTAACGGCACTCAGCCCAGCAAGGTTCAATCCCAATGAAACTGACTAAAAGGTTCAAGGGGTCGACGGTCTATCATCCGTTCACGCGCCCGGTCGGCATACCCGATGCCAATGCCAATGCCAATGCCAACAGTAATTTCTTCATCTGGCGCCAATGCGAAGCGCGGTGCAATAAGAGCTTAAAGTCCCTGGAGGACGCCAATAACGCATGTGCTCATAGCAACCGCACTCGCTGCCAGAATAATATTATTCACGAAACAGCCATGGTCAAGCCACTGCTCCCGAGTGGCATTGCGATCAATCGTGCACAACAAACCGACAGGTCCTTCATAGAAATGCAACCCGCGGCGCCTAAGAGCACCATCATCAGTGCGGGCCGCACGGACACCCGGCGCCCAAAGTGGCGGCGCCTTTGCGGTGCGACTTTCAACAGCCGCCGCGATATTCACAAGATCGGCGAGTGCATCTTCAGCAAATACCTGAACGCGCCAAGGTTGATTGTTGCGAATGCTCTGCGCCCGACAGGCATTCTTAAGAATGCTCTCGATCTGCGCCCTTGTCGGACGGCGCGCGCTGAAGGACCGGACGGTCCTCCGCGTGGCTATGGCGTCCAAAACATGCATTATACAGCCTTTACCGTGAGTGCTGGGCGGCTTGTCGGGCCATAACCGGTAGGTATCCGAAATCATTTACATTATGAAAGGTTATCGCGATGAGCGTCAAAGCAATATTATGGGACTTCGGCGGTGTCATAACAGCAAGCCCGTTTGAAGGGTTTGCCCGTTATGAGCAAGCAGAAAACCTGCCTGAAGGCTTCATTCGCAAGGTGAACACCATCAACCCGGACGCGAATGCCTGGGCTCGCTTTGAGAGAAGTGAGATTGACCGCGAGGGCTTCATTGCAGCCTTTGAGGAAGAGGCTAAAGCGTTGGGACAGACAGTATCAGGGGAAGCAGTATTGGCGGGCCTGATGGGCGCGCCGCGACCAATAATGGTGCGCGCGCTCGAACGCGTTAAGGTAACCTATCCCATCGCATGCCTCACGAACAATGTCGCACGGATGCAACGCCCCCCGGCACAAGAAGCGGAAATTGAGCGGATCATGGGCCTATTCAATCATGTAATCGAATCTAGCAAAATTGGCAGCCGAAAGCCTGAAAAACGCTTCTACGAATATGCGCTTGAAACGGTTGGTGTCGAAGCTGGCGAAGCCGTGTTCCTGGATGATCTCGGCGTAAACCTGAAATCCGCCCGCGAAATGGGCATGGCCACGATCAAAGTTGTTGAGCCTGAGAAAGCGCTTGAGGACCTCGGTCGGATCATCGATATGAACCTGATTTCTGATTAGTGCTCGCAGTCACAGCTTGACGAATGACCACGACAAGCCATTATCAAATCGTTCCTATTCCTTTAAATTCAGGACCCTTTCACTATGACAGATAGCGCCGCCATTACCTCAATCACCGCTGAAGATGAACAGCAAATTCTGAATGCGATTGATAAGCTTTTGGACCGTGATGTCCGGCCATATGTCATGGATATCGAGCATGCGGACGAGTATCCGACAGATATGGTCGAAGGCATGAAGGCGCTTGGCCTATTTGGCGCAATCATCCCACAAGAATATGGTGGTCTTGGTCTACCAACATCCACATATGCCCGTATCGTCGAACGCGTATCGGAAGTATGGATGTCCCTTTCCGGCATCTTTAATTCACACTTGATCATGTGTTCAGCCGTTATTCGCCACGGCACTGAAGACCAGAAGCGTGAATGGCTGCCAAAGCTGGCGACCGGCGAAATCCGTGGCGGCTTAGCGCTAACTGAGCCCAATTGCGGAACTGATCTGCAAGCTATCCGCATGACAGCCAAGCGCGATGGCGATGGTTATATCGTCAACGGCACCAAAACTTGGATCTCCAACGGCATCCACGGCACCCTCTTCGCACTGCTCGTGAAGACAGACCCGAACGCCAGTCCCCGCCACGCTGGCACTAGCTTATTCCTGGCTGAAAAAGGGCCAGGCTTCACTGTGTCCCGCAAGCTGGAAAAGCTTGGCTACAAGGGCATTGATTCCGCTGAATTGCTTTTTGAAGATTTCCGCATTCCAGCTGACCGGCTGATCGGCCTTGAGGAAGGCAGAGGCCTTCGCCACGCCCTCGGCGGCCTGGAACTTGGTCGCATAAACGTGGCAGCGCGCGGCGTTGGTGTTGCATCAGCTGCGATGAAGGAGGCCGTTAAATATAGCCAGCAGCGTGAAACCTTTGGCAAGCCAATCTGCGAACATCAGTCCATTCAGATCAAGCTTGCCGATATGGCGACACAGGTCGAAGCCGCGCGTCACCTGACGATGGCAGCAGCTAAGGCGTTCGATAGCGGCGAACGCTGCGACATGGAGGCCGGCATGGCCAAGCTCTTCGCCACGGAGGCTGCGGTTCATAACTCCATGGAGGCTATGCGTGTCCACGGCGGCTACGGGTACTCCAAAGAGTTCCCAGTTGAGCGCTTCTACCGGGATGCGCCCCTGCTCGTTATTGGCGAAGGCACCAACGAGCTGCAGAAAATTCTAATCGCGCGGCAGCTCGTCGAACGGAACCCCGCCTAAATGCAGCGTCCCCTCGAAGGTGTTCGCATTATCGCCGTTGAGCAGTATGGCGCTGGCCCGCACGGCACTATGCAATTGGCGGATTTGGGCGCTGAGGTCATCAAAGTCGAAAATGCGGGTGATGGCGGTGATGTCGGAAGGCATGTCCGTCATCCCAATGAAACGCTGCCTACAGGCGATAGCCTGTTTTTCCAGTCGTTCAATCGCAATAAGCGCTCCATCAAGCTCAATCTGAAATCGGCTGATGGGCAAGAAGTTCTGAGAAAGCTCGCGGCGGGTGCCGGTGGTGTTTTCAATAACCTGCGCGGGGACTTACCGGATAAACTTGGCCTGACATACGAAGATTTAAAGGCAGTCAACCCACAGATAGTTTGCGTCCATCTATCGGCTTACGGCCGGAACAATGAACGTGCAGCATGGCCAGGTTACGACTACCTAATGCAGGCCGAGTGTGGCTATCTCTCCGTCACCGGCGAGAAAGGCGGGCCACCGTCGCGCATGGGCTTATCGATCGTCGATCTCTCCACCGGCGTTCAAGCCGCACTCGCACTTGCATCTGGCATATTAGGTGCCCGCGCGAGTGGCCAGGGCGGCGACTATGATGTCAGCCTTTATGACACGGCGATGACCAACCTTTGCTATGTCAGCGCTTGGCATATGACGCTTGGCGAGACAGTTGGACGGGAGAAGCGGTCCGCGCATCCCAATCTCGTGCCAAGCCAACTTTATAAAACCAAGGACGGCTGGATTTTTCTTATGTGTAATAAGGAAAAATTTTGGCCCATCTTGTGTGACAAAATTGGGCGCCCCGAATGGGGTACGGACCCACGGTTTAAAGATTTCCAAGCCCGCCTCGCCAACCGTGACCTTATTACGGACCATTTGGACGAGGCTTTGTCTGAAAAGACGACGGACGAATGGATGGCGCTGTTCGAAGGTGTGGTCCCTGGTGCACCAGTTTATGATGTCGGTCAGGCGCTCGACAGTCCATTCACTCAATCAACCGGCCAGATCGTAGAGCTGAATACGCCGTCTGGCATGGCCGTGAAGGCAATCGGTCCCGCCATCCGCCAGCCCGGCGTGCCACCCAGAGCAGAAGCAGCACCTGCGATAGCCGCAGATCAGCGGGATATTCTTACCGGCCTTGGTTACACCGATGCTGAAATCGCAGAAATGGAAGCAGCAGGCGCACTATAAACGGCCGACCACTGTCACCAGTCGGTCCTCTCGCCCCAATCATCTGAAGATACGGCGATTGTCGTCATTGCCATTCTCAGCATTTAGGCAACGCAGTTCCTAAGGATATCCGCGTGGTTGGGAGCAGGCATCCATGCTATATTGCAACATCAATCCGGTTTGTATTCTGTCGCGGCACTATGCTTCGGCATTTAGGAGAGTGTGCTGCGTATTTCACTTCTCATAGCGCTTATTTCGATGATTGCGAGTGCGGCTCTAGTCATTCTGCCAACGATCAGTGGACGCGGCTTTGAAAGTGCTCTGCTATTTCAGCGGACAGACTTTGCGCTTGCTCTTTTGATGCTCGGCTGGGCAGGGATAGCGCTTGCAGCATCTGGGCTTTTCCAAATTGCCGTATTGGTTGCAGCGGGCTCATTGGTGCTTGCTTATTTCGGCCTGCAAGCTGTGACGGGGAACAGTTTTCTGAGCGGGTCTGCTAAGGCAATGCTCTTCGCTGTCCCATCGCTCTGTCTCGCGTTTGCGATTGCCAAATGGCTCTATAGCGCAGCGCGTGGTGCCAAATCCTCTCGAGCACCCAAACCCGAAAACGGTCCTACCCCTAATGCGCCCGTCGCGCCAGTTGAGACCAGTGCGCCAATAGCTAAGCCATCCCAGGCAGCCGAAGTCGCCCTATCGCCAGCGCCTCCGACAACAACCAAAGCGCCTGTCGCGGCAGTACAAGTATCCGCGCCCCCTAAAACATCGACACCTAAGCCAGCACTAGCAAAAACCTCGGTGGCAAGGCCTATTCAGAAAACTGATTCGGTGTCTCCACCGCCTGAAGTCGCGCTAAAATCAGCGCCAAAACCAGATGAGGTTCTGCCTCCTCATACCGAACGCCAAAAAGAAGAACCGGCGGCAGATTCTAATGTGCGCACCCAAGTGGCTGAAGCAGCGCCAGAGGTGGCTAAAACTATCGAAACCGGCGAAGGCGCTGAGACGGACAAGCCCGAAGACCACGCACCCACCACTCCTAAGACTTCAACCAACCCCACCAAAGAATCCCAACCTGATCCTGAACCAAAGCATGAGCCGAAGCCTGAGAATCTGCCAAAGCCGGAGCTTGTGTCGGAGCCACAACCTGATCCTGGGGAGCGCTTAACACAGCTCAAAGATGAAGCGACTGGTGCAGGTATCAGTGAGAAAGCTGTAACACTTTGGCGAAATATCTTCCGCGAATTCCCTGAATTTCATCAAGCCTTGATCTCCGAAGCACGCATCCATGCAGAACTTGGAAATGAGAAAGAAGCCCGTGCCTGCTTAGATGAGGCATTGGTGATCACGCCAGATGATGCACGATGCCTGCGGCTTGCAGCACGGTACGCAAGCAACTCAAAAGATTGGCCCGCTGCCGCAGATTACTGGAAGCGCGCTTTCGAAAATGGCGAGATTAACTCCGACACAGCTGCGGCCTATATCAACACATTGACCCAGAACGAGCGGCCAGACGAAGCCCAGGCATTCTATCGTCAGCAAGGCAAGCGTTGGCCTAGCGCGGTACGTTTGGTGGCTGCCGGAGCGCTTACAGCAGAGGCTCTGGAGCAGTCCACCGAGGCATTTAATCTTTGGAGCAAAGCGATGGAGCTTGGCCCACAGACGGTCAGTCATCGCCGCCGGGCCGTTCGCGCGCTCCTCAAATTGGAGCGCTATGTGGATGCCGCCCGGATCGTCCAAGCTTCGCCCGCTGAAGCATACAGTGCCGGTGAGATGGCGAGCCTGACAGATCAAGTCCTAACGACTATTGGCCGCCAAGATGGTCGCACCGCAAGCCAGGTCTTGGATATTCTGGCACCGATGGACCCAACAGCCTGGAGTGCACTGATCCGCCGTCAACTTAACGGCGATGATGTTGAGGGTGCAGAAATGAGCTTCCAGCGGGCCATCGAGAACGGCAATGACGATGTGCAAGTGTTGCGGATGGGGGCCGCGATTGCAGACAAAGCCAATCGCGAAGACCTTCAAATTGGACGCTGGACAGCGCTCGCGGAAACAGCACCCGACGATGTCCCCGCCAACCAGAAAGCCGCCCTACTCGCCGCTTCTAGAGATGCCCACGACGATGTCTTGATGTTCGCGGGCCGCATTCTTGCCAAATCTCCAGACGATGAAACGGCTTCAAAGCTCCTCGGGAACGCCCTCATTCAGAAACAGGACTGGCCGAAAGCTTTAGCGGCATGGAAGGAATATGGTGCCAAATTTGGCCTAAGCCCGTTCGTGGCGATGCGTTGTGCCACGGCATTACGAGGGCTCAGGCGGGAGTCCGAAGCGGAAGCTTTCATCAAAGCAGGGCTTGACGCTTTTCCCGATAGTCAGGCGTTGGCGACCCTTTATGCCCGCGCCGCGCAAGCTAAACAGGACTATCCGGAAGCTGCAGAGCGCTGGAAAACTGCGGTCACGCTTGAACCGACTGCAGAAGCGCCTTGGTCCGGGCTTATTTTCTCATTATTGCGTGACGGGCGCCACGAAGATGCAAAAATGGCGCTTGCAGAAGCCTTACGGAGAGTCAAAAGTAAGGCTGACCTTGTGTCCTTGCCGCATATTCGACAGCTACAAAAATCCATGCCTGCTGAAGATATTTCCTAACCAGCTGCAATTGGTTTGTCGCATTCGTACCCTGGGCGCGGTAGAGATGCCAAACTTTAATACCTGCGCAATGATCCGCTGATTGAAAGGCTGAATGAGTGCAAGACTGTTCTTATGAAATCGGCGACGGTAGCAAAATTCAGCCGGGCGCGCTGGTAGGCCTAAAATATAAACGAGACGCTGCACCCGCCAAGATCGGCGCGCGTGCAACGATCCGTGCCGGCGCAATCATTTATGGCGATGTGGTCATTGGTGACGATTTTCAGACAGGCCACCAGGTATTGCTGCGGGAAAATACGCAAATTGGACGCCACGTCTTACTCGGGACCCAAAGCGTCATTGATGGTCAAGTTACGATTGGCGACTTCGTCAAAATCGAAACCAATGTTTATATCCCGACACATGTGACGATGGGGAGTTTCGTATTCATCGGCCCGGGCGTAACAATTACAAATGATCGCTTTCCGTTACGGCAACGGGATACCTACAAGCCAGAACGCTGTGTGATCGAGGACGGCGTTACAATTGGCGGTGGGGTTACAATTGTTCCTGGGGTCACCATTGGCGAAGATTCTTTCATTGCTGCAGGTGCCATCGTCACCAAGGATATCCCACCGCGCAGCCTCGTCATTGGCGCTCCCGGCGTCATTAAACCGCTCCCGCCACACTTGGATGAACGCAATATGGCGAAGGGCTGGAAGCGTATTTTGGATGCCGAGGCCGCAGCCAAATAGCGCGACAGTCAGACCAATTGCAGCGAAATCGCTTGGACCATAGTGTCCGGGCTGAATTTACAGGCCGAAGTAAAACAATGTGCCTCGCTTTCTCGAACCGTGAGATGCGGATTGAGGCATCCAATCACATACGCGCCGCAAGCTTCGGCCATGCGAAACAGACAAATAGGAGATGACCCAGATGGTTGGCATCGCAGAAATCAAACTAACAAAGTCCGAAATTGAGGCCGCTGTTGCCGTCCTGAAGTCCGGCAATCTGCGCCAAGGGCCACAATGCGACGCATTTGAGAAAGAGTTCGCGGCCCATGTCGGGGCAAAGCTTGGCATGACATCGTCCAGCGGCTCCTCCGCTTTGCACCTCCCATATCTTGCACTATTGAACCCAGGTGACGAAGTCCTGGTCCCATCATTCACATTTATCGCAACAGCCAGCATGGTGTCCTACGCAGGTGGCAAGCCGATTTTTGTTGACGTCGATCCCAATACTTTCTTGATCGACCTTGAAGATGCTGAACGCAAAATCACGCCAAAAACTGTTGCAATTTCACCCGTGCATTTGTTCGGCAATCCGTGTGACCGCCCTGCCGTCGAGGGTCTCGCGAAGCGTCACAATCTCAAAATTATTTGGGACGCTGCACAGGCACACGGTGCTACCTATGATGGTGTTGATGTCGGTGCCTGGAATGATGTGGTTGCATACTCCTTCTACCCGTCCAAGAACATGTTTGTTGGCGAAGGCGGAATGACAACGACGAACGATCCTGAGCTCGACAAGCAGATGCGCCTGTATCGAAGCCATGGTGTTGCCGGCAAGTACAATCACGTCGTCCTGGGCCTGAATTACCGCATGACAGATGTTGAGGCAGCGATTGGACGGGAGCAACTCAAACGTCTCGATTCCATGCTTGCCATACGGCGGGCCAATGCAGACGTCCTGAACGTAGGCCTTGGCCAAATGGCAGGCATCTCAATACAAGAGCTGACACCCGGCGGTGCGCACGCTTGGCACCAGTACTGCATCTTGGTTGATGAAGCTGAGTTCGGTTGCGGTCGTGATGAACTTGCGGAGCGTCTACAAAAGCGTGGCGTCCAATCCGGTGTCCATTACCCGCGCGGCCTTCACCAGCAACCCGCATATATCGAGCAACAGGGCGAATCCACTCTGCCGGTCACCGAACGCCTGGCTGAAACGATCCTGGCCCTACCCGTTCACCATGGTATGGGAACCAATGAGGCTCAGATGGTCGTCAACGCTATTGCGGATGCCCGCACCGGCGCATAGCACCACTCAATCAATCAGGCCCCAGCGTGGATCACACATCGGGGCCTGTTTGTCTTTAGGTTATGGCAATTCAAAACCTGGCAGGGCAAATACAGGCCGCCAGTCAGAAATTGCGGAAAGCTCTATCGCTGGCCGCTCTTGCCCAATTACTCCGCATAGCCAAAAACTGAATACTCTGAAGTTGCGTCATCAGTTGCCACGGTCGGCAAATTGTTAACCTGAATGCCTTTGCGTGTCAGCTATTATCCAAAGAAGCCGTTCGGTTCCTGCATCAGGTGACGCCGATATGTCGCCCTGATTGATATCCGATTTAATCAAACTCACCCGCTCTTTTTCTTGAATATTTTTAAAACTCGACGCACTAGTCGCCGAGCAACACGATAGATAACCTCAATCGACGTGAGATCGCGTTGCAGAGGCATCACTGTTTCAACCCGTTGCTTATAGCGACGGAACTCTACTCGCTGTTCCTTAAAGCGACGTTCAAAATTTCTTGCATTTGCTTCGTGTTTTGCCATTTTTTGGAAATGCCATTTGAGGTATTCAATATCACCAGACCCCGTTGGATAATGTAGTGGACGCTCCATCATACCTTTGTACATATCGACGAATTGATCAATTACTGTACGAATATCGTGAAAAGTCTCGACCAACTCTCGCCCTCTATACGACAGCTCCTCCCGGCGGCCAACATCACCGATAATCATCCGCAGTTGCTCTTTGATATTACTCGGATTTGCATTAACAACTGGAACATCATCTGTCTTATAAAATTTTTCGAACAATCCAGGCTGTAGATAGACAACACAAGGTTTCCCTAGCGCCCATGCTTCGAGCGTCAACACGCCGGTAGCCCCAATTAAAAGTTGATCAACTATAACATCCGCTTCCTTATAATATCCCCGCGCTTCATCCAAAGAAAGATCTTTAATCATCTTAAAATCAAAAGGAATACCTTCCGCCTGAAGTGCCTCCACTGCTTCAATGACAAACTTTGAGCCTTTGTAGGCTTCATTTGTCGGCGCATGGACGACCAATGGACGTCGCTTCGTATTGCTAATGCCCACAAAATCCCATTTCTCAAGGTCAAGGGCTCGTGGAATAATACGCGCTTCAGGGAAATGCTGCTGCAGCTCAGGGTCCTGCACAACAAACTGGTCCACATATTCTCGCAAGAAGCCCATGTAGGCTTTTTGCAAAGGTTCTTCCCAAGGCGTTACTGCACCGTGAAAGAATGGGCTATGCTCATTTACAGCCATGTCCCACGAAGGCAGACGGAGATCAAATCCCGTGAACCTGTGTGCAATTCGGCGGCCTCTGGCCTTTAATAAAGGCAAATCGAGCCCTGTAAAATCTTCGCCATTACCGTTAAAAAGCAGCGACTTGTTCCAAAAGTGGAAGATATCCCAATTTTCTTTAATTAGTTGATCAAGTACCATAAATTGTGTCGATACACGACCACCATGTTCCTTATAGTTGGCTATGTGATCAAGCGAAAATCCAAATTTGTGATTAACACCCGCCATATATTGAACATGCTTCGCATCATAACCCCGCCGTTTAAGCTCCTGAACGATAGTTACGGGCATGCTGGCGAAATTCATTGGGGCTAGCACAACACGCATTCTGAATCCCAACTTGAACCAAACAAATATTATTCAAGGTTTGCCACCGCGATCATAGCAAACGATGTAAAGTCAAAGCTTGGACGCGGACGCCTTTTCTTAAGGCTAGGCTTGTTTCCCTTGCGCGCAAGCCAAAGTCGAAATGCCATGCTTTTATGCATTATATCAAAAAAGAGAGCGAGTGTACAAAGGCATACCCACTTCTTTCAGATCAGAAACTAACCATCTCGAGCATGGGGCTAACCGGCCCCGACAGGCACCTTTACGCCAAGCGGAGGTTATGCGCCGAACCGCGCTTTCTCCATAGATGTGTTCGCTTCAACAACAAGCTTTGTTGCCACTCGAAAGGCACCCATGATGGCTTTACGGTCAGGCGTCAAAGATGACGCATCCTCGGTATAGCCATCGGCTCGTAAAATATGTTGAAGCAGGTCTTTGATTAGCTGCGCTTCATGAGCTTCCATATTCATTCTCGCACAAAGTGATTGTTGGATTTTTCAAACTATAAAATGGGGAATGGGTCATTAATTCGGACCAGCCAAATTCCAGAAACATCCCCGGAATGCAATGATTTGCGTCACGCAAAGAACGCCCACATGGTCCTGAGCAGCAGTATATCCCTGCCATCATAGCTGTGAAGGATCATCAGGATACAGGTACAGCAGCCCGCAGACTTTCAACTATTCGCATGAGAGCGACTGCATCACCAAGCGCACCCCGATCCGGTGTTTGCCGGCTTCGGATCGCCTCAAGGAATGCGGCCGATTGGCCGATATAGAAGTCTGCATTACCGCCAAGGTCAGTTTGGCCTTTGTCAAACCCACCACGAGGCTGATCGATCATCAGCTTAGATGCAACATTGGGCGTAACGGATGCCATCAGGCTGCCGTTCTCACCCTGGGCCTCCAAGGACTGCGCAAATGCCGGTGTGATCAAATCCGCCTGGATCAGAATTTCAACGCCAGCAGCAGATGTCATGCGGACCACAACGAAATCCTCTGCATCCACCGTATGCATTTCACCTTGGATCATGCGCTTCGGCCGCAATAATTTGCTTGTCAGCAATTCGGCTTCCGTCGGCGGGCCAAAGTACCAAATCGCGAGATCTAGCATGTGGACGAGCATCTCATTAATAGCGCCGCCGCCGATCGCTTTCTGATGCTTCCATGGCTGGCGAGAGCCCCTGCCCCCTACGCGAAGAATAGCTGCTGATACCTTGCCGAGCGCTGCTGCCTCCCCGGTCTCACGGGTGCCCGCGAGCGCCTTAGCTGCAGCTTCAAACGGCGGTGCATAGCGGTAAATATAACCGACCATCCCGATCCGGTTGGCTGCCTTGACCTCAGCGTCCAACTTTTCCGCTTCAGCAAAGCTCTCGCAAAGTGGTTTTTCGACCAGGAAATCCTTACCCGCCGAGATCGCTTGCCGGATCAATGGCGCATGCGCGGACGTTGGAACGCATAACACAACGCCATCAACAGCGTCATCCTGAAATACATCTTCGACATTGGCATAAGGGGTAACTTCTGGGATTTGCCCTGCTAGCCTGTCTGCCGCACCATCCATCAGGTCAGCAGCAACAATTTCAACGCCTCCAGCCTGTAAAAGGCCTTTAATATGCTTCGGTGCCTGCTGGCCGCAGCCAATGATACCAATCCGCGTCATTTTACCCATGATAAGCCTCTGCCGAAGAATTTTTGATGAGATGGCGATGCCTTGATCGCAATCAGTGGTCCAATAATCCAGCATTCTGCTTGAAGCAATGGCGCAGATCTTTGCAGGATTTTTTATAGGAATGGCGTTAAATTGATGAGCAAGCAATAGCTAGACCTGTAACGCAGGTCACGAGCTGACCAGTCTACCGCCCATTCATATGCCTATATGATGAGACGTCTACAATAACTAGCCTAGCTTACGCGTTCCGCCAAAGCTGCAATACGTGAATTGGCAAGCAACTGCGTTGTATCTGTTAGCGCCGCACGTACTTGCGCCAACGCATCCTCAGCCTCTGCCGTTTGGCCATCCTCGAGATGTGCGAGGATGAGCTTTTGCCACGCTATTGAGTCTGTTGTCCCAACCTCAATTGCAGCTTTCCAGGCATTAAGGCGCGCCGTTTCAGCATCAGGTTTCGCCGCACTGTCCGCTACAGCTAGATAACGATCAGCGATCCGCGCATTCTCGATAAGCAAATCCTTGCTATCTGGCGTATCAGCGAGGCCGGCTTGGATAATCATCTTCGCGTCATCAAGCCGCTCGAGACCACGAAGCGCCCGGCTTGTCTGCGCCATCACAAAAGGCGTCACTTCATAATGCGCGCCATAGACCTTCCATGCAGCTATGGATTCACCCCATTCCTGCATGCGTCCAGCGATGTTCCCCTTCAGTGATAGCAGTGCCATATGTGTTGGCTGCAGTGCCAAACCGTCATTGACAAGCTTCTTCGCAGCTTCAAGGTCGCCCAAAGCTGAAACAGCCACCGCCGCTCGGCGAACTGCCTCCATATCATCAGGCGTGAGTTCTACAAGTGCTGACCAACGCTCAGCTTCTAAATCCCGTCTTTGCGCCTTTTGCGCGATTAACGCCCCGGCCCGAAGCAGTGCCGGGTCCTGCGTACCGTGCTCTGCGGCTTCCTGAAATGCTGTCTCTGCCTTAACGATGTCGCCGGCAGCTAAGCGGGCTTCAATCCATGTAGCCCAATAATTTGAGTTCTGGGCCCCTAGAATTGCTAGCGGTTCCATCGCATCCGCCCCCTCAGATGATGAGGCCAAGCGCATGATGCGGTCTGCTAGCGCCTTGGGTTCTGGCTCGTCCGGTGCTTCTTGCAGATAAGACCGTGTCTCACGCGCAGCGCCGACCAAATCATCCAACGCAATCAGCGAAGCGATTGAACGCCGCGTATCGCTAAATATGCCGGGTTCCAGCGCCATCGCTGCCTGCCATAATTCATGCGCCTCAGCATATGCGCCCCGGCCTTCCGCTGCACTCGCACCGATACGGATCAGCTTCGGTCGATCGGGCCAGTCATTCGCGAACCGATGATAAAGCGCACTCGCATCTTCAAATTTTTGCTGTTGAACAAGTGCGTTAATGTAGGCCCCAGCTTGACTGTCATTCAGATCATGAGATTTGAAGGCGTCGGCCCAATACCGTTCTGCAGCCGCAAAATCTTTGTCGATGGCGGCATAGCGCGCGGCCAGTGACAGGGTCGCAAGGTCATCAGGCGTCGCGATAAGCGAAGCCTCCAAGCGAGACCGCGCTTCCGAGATGCGTCCAAGCTGAAAAAGCAAAAGCGCTTCTGCATTCATTGCTGGATGACAATCAGGATATTCATCTGCAATCTGGCGCCAAAGTGTGGCGGCAGTGGCTGCATCTTCAGTCTCTGAAGCACGAATCATTAGGAATTCGAGCCGGTTTTTCTCGTCCTCATCAACGAACGGATCGGCAGCGCGCGGCGCCGGTCCCGTTGTATCATCACGTTCAACTGTCAGATCAGAAGTTTGGGGCGCGGGGACGGCTGATGTCTCAATCGAGGCGTCTGTGTTTGCCCCGTCAGCACCTGGCGCATCAAGCGGCGGCTGCGTCTGAACATCGGACTGCGCAGCTACAACTTCGCCTGCAGGAAACGATGGCACGGTTGGCCTCAAGTCAGGCGAATATCGTTGCCGCACCTGTAGTGATGCCATCTGCATAACCAGCCCAAAGCCCAATGCCAGAATTGGTCCAACGAATACGTAAAGCTTGGCCAAACTCCCAAGCTGTGGATTGCCTGCAAAAAGTGATTGCCCGACAAATGCGACACAGATGCCAATGACGCCCAGTATGATGCCAACCATACCCTGCCATAAAGCAGCCGCGACGCCTACCAGCGTCAACGCCAGGATTAGAGCTGCAATATCGGTCCGCTGGAAGGCCAGCGCTGTTTCCATGCCTTCGCGGGTTGGCAAAATCATCATGCCAGCGGATATAGCCATCAAGAGGGCTGCGGTAATGGCTACAAGGCGCATGATAGCTCAGTTGATCCGACGGGAATGTGATTTGTCTTACTTGCGTTCATAGCGTGGTGCTATAGCAAAGACAAAGGCGCTCATCACAGGTCGATCGTCCGATTGGATTCAAAGGATAATCTTATGCGCAGGGAAGAGTATCAGGCCTTCTTCAAAGAAGGCGTGCAAACCCTGAAAACCGAAGGTCGTTATCGTGTTTTCGCTGCACTTGAGCGACAAACAGGGAAACACCCGCGCGCACTCTGGCATCGCCCAGACGGCAACGTGCGGGAAGTCGTTTCATGGTGCTCGAATGATTACCTTGGGATGAGCCAGCATCAGGCCGTGCTTGATGCTGCCAAATCAACACTGGACGCTGAAGGTGCCGGCGCGGGCGGCACACGTAATATTGCCGGGTGTAACCACTTCCATGTCGAGCTTGAAGCTGAGCTTGCGGACCTCCATGGCAAGGAAGCGGCGCTGTTGATGACATCCGGATATGTCGCCAATGAAGCGGCACTCGGGGTTGTCGGCGGCATGCTGCCGAACGCCATCCTGCTATCCGACGAACTGAACCACGCATCCATGATCGCAGGTGTCCGTGCGAGCCGGGCGGAAAAGCAGATTTTCCGTCACAATGATGTCGCGCATCTGGAAGAACTGCTGCAAGCGATTGATCCCGCGCGGCCAAAGATCATTGCGTTCGAATCCGTCTACTCCATGGATGGCGATATCGCCCCAATTGCCGAAATCTGTGACCTCGCCGACAAATACTGTGCCCTGACATATCTGGATGAAGTCCACGCTGTTGGCATGTACGGCGCCCGCGGCGGCGGCGTCGCAGAGCGCGATGCAGTCATGGACCGGGTGGACTTGATTGAAGGCACCCTGGCGAAGGCCTTTGGTGTTGTTGGCGGATACGTCGCCGGAACCGACGCCGCGATAGATTTCATCCGCTCAAACGCTTCAAGCTTCATCTTCACGACCGCACCAGCGCCTGCTCTAGCCGCTGCAGCGCTGACGGCCGTCCGCCATTTAAAGCAAAGCGGCCAGGAACGCGCAGCCCAGCAACGCCAGGCCGCGTTGCTGAAAGAGAAAATTGCCGCCGCAAACTTGCCACAGTTACCCTCTGTCAGTCACATCGTGCCGATTCATGTGGGGGATGCTGCGACCTGTAAGCAGGCGAGCGATATGCTGCTCGAAGATTTCTGCATTTATGTGCAACCGATCAACTACCCCACAGTTCCCCGTGGGACGGAGCGCTTGCGGTTCACGCCGGGTCCGATGCATGACGACCGTATGATCGAAGAGCTTGTTACGGCGCTGCAGCACGTCTGGACAACGCTCAACTTGCCGCGCGAACTGAACTGAATACCGCCTGATGAATAATCACCTCTATCGGCGTATCTATCGCCATATCGCAGAAATGACCTGGGGTGCCTTGCTGTGCATCGGCATCGGGCATTTCATCAGTTCATGGCTGATGGCGATAGCATTTGAACCAGATGGCATCAGCGCGCCGGGCGTATTCTGGTATTATTATCTGGTGACGGCCACGACGGTCGGTTACGGCGATTTCGTCCCTGCGACAGCTTATGGCCGGGCCGTCGCTGTGCTGTGGATCATGCCCGGTGCCATCGCCCTTTTCACAACTGCTATCGCCAAAGCCGCACAGGCAATGGCCGAGAAATGGCGGCGCACACTGCGCGGCCGGGGAGACTACCATATGCTCCAGAATCATATTGTCATCATCGGCTGGCGCGGCGAACGCACCGAACGCCTGATCGATCAGCTGACGGACGTGAGTTCTGGCGAAGCGCCAACAATCGTCCTCATCAGCTCAACCGTTTCGAAGAATCCCGTACCGGATGTCGCCCGCTTCGTTCGCGCGGATAACACAAGCGACGTCGCTGCCTATGAACGAGCAGGCATGGCGCAGGCAAATACCGTTATTGTCATGGCGAATACGGACCCTGATGCGCTCGCCATCTCCCTCGCCGCCGCAGCAGCAGCGCCAGATGTCCGCCTCGTTGTGTATTTCGAGGATGAGCGCATGGCGAATTTGTTAAAGACCCATTGCCCTGGCGCAGAGACGGCCCCTTCTCTCTCTACAGAAATCTTGGCTCGGACGGCCCGTGACCCTGGCTCTGCTGAACTTTTTACGATGCTGGCCTCCAGCAGCGCTGGGCCAACGGAATTCAGCATGCTCGTACCAGCTGGCGCGCCGTCGCTTTCTTATTCAGCGGCTCTCACCTCGTTCAAAGCAAAGCATGAGGCGACGCTGCTTGGCATGCGCTCGCCGGATACGATGATCCCGCTGTTGAATGCGCCCGGAACGGCTATCATTAAACCCGGCGACCAGCTCTATTACATCTCAATGGCGCGGATTGATGCAGATGCTGTTGATTGGGATGCACTCGCCGCCTGACGTCCTGCGCATGTTGGTCTAAGCTTTCCCAAATGACACCCTTGGGAGGCCTGATCGAGATGCTGCATACGCCTGAGACTTTCGCTATCGGAAAACCTGTTGTTCGGTCCGCCGGCGGCATTGTGTCTGCTCAGCATTGGGAGGCAGCAGTAGCCGGTGCAGCAGTGCTGCGCGAAGGCGGCAACGCAGTTGATGCAGCCATCGCCACCGCACTCGCTATTGGCGGGGTTGAGCCATGGATGAGCGGCATTGGCGGCGGCGGCTTTATGTTGGTTGGCCTGGCGGCTGAAAAGAAAGTGTATTGCGTCGATTACGGTATGGTCGCACCGCAGGCGCTCGCCCCAGGGCGCTACGCGTTGGTTAATGAAGGTGAAGCACCGGAAGACTTCACCTTTGTCTGGCCCCGCGTGGTCGATGATCGCAACATCCTTGGCCCTGAAGCGGTTGGTATGCCCGGCTCTGTCGCCGGATTCGCTGCAGCACTTGAGCGGTTCGGTACCCTGAACTGGCAGGAGGTCATGCAGCCCGCAATTTCCCTGGCAGACCAGGGCATGCCGACAGACTGGTATCAAACCCTACAGATCGCCTATGGGGCTGCAGCCGGGCTTGGCAAATTTGCCGAAAGTGCAAAGACCTATCTTCCTAACGGCATCCCGCCGGTTTCCCTCTCCAGCCACGCACCGAAGCGCATCCAGCTTGGTAATCTCCCGCAGACACTACGTAGGCTTTCTGAGGCCGGACCAGAAGATTTCTACACCGGCCAGCTGGCTGAACTCGTTCTAAAAGACCTTGATGCATCGGCGTTTACTGAGGAAGACTTTGCGAATTACAAAGCCCAGATCGCGGAAGTTCCAGGCATTCCCTATCGCGGGAAAATGGTTCATCTGGCCGCCGGACTGACAGGCGGACCAACCTTCGCAAGGGCTCTCAAGGCCATTGAGAAAACGATAGATCCAACCCAACCGCTTAGTCCCGATACCTATGTCGCTTGGGCTGATGCCTTACGCGAATCCTATGCATATCGTTTCGATGTGCTAGGCCATGACGCAAAGGCTGACGAGCTGGCATGCACCACGCATATCACCGTCGTTGACGCTGCCGGGAACATGGTTGCGCTAACCAACACGCTGCTGGAACGCTTCGGGTCTCGCTATATGGGGCCAGAAACCGGGATTCTGTTCAACAATGGCTTGATGTGGTTTGACCCGACCCAAGGAAAGCCAAACTCCATCGCCCCCGGTGCCAAGCCCCTTTCGAACATGTGTCCCACAATCGTGACCGACGGCGGCGTACCGGAGTTCGCCTGCGGCGCATCAGGCGGACGGCGGATTGTGCCAGCCTGCTTCCAGATGACATCCATGGCGGTTGATTATGGCATGGACCTTGAGGCGATCTATGGAACGCCACGGATAGACGTCTCTGGCGTGGACAATGTCATCTCAGATGCGCGGTTGTCGGAAAGCGTGAATGACGCCCTCAGCGCCAATCATGAAGTTGTCCGCAGTTTCCAATCGGTCGGCATGCGGCCCTTTGCGAACCCGCAAGCGGTTATGCGGCGTAACGGTGAGAACTCAGCTGCGGCAGTGGCTGAAATGGCGACTTCAGCCGCCGTTCCAGCATAATCTCATGGCAAAGCTCACAGCCAATCCGCAAGACATGCGCGTGCCTGACCCTGGAGTTCGTGCACTATTCGAGATTGAGAACCGCTGGCAAGCTTGGATGGACGTAGAAGTCGCCCTTGCCGCCGCTCAAGCCGACATGGGGATTATTCCTGCAGCGGCAGCACAGGAAATTGAAGCAAAGGCTGATTTCTCAAAATTTGACCAAGAGCGGTTGGCCGATGGTTTTCTTACCAGCGGACATACGCTAACGCCCCTGGTTTGGGAGCTTTCCCGGCTTTGTGACGGCGATGCAGGTGGCTTTGTTCATTGGGGTGCGACGACACAGAATATCGTGCAGACAGGCGATCTCCTGGTCCTACGCGCTGTACATCGCATCTTGCGCAATCAGTTTGCAGACGTACTCGAAGCTTTGGCCGCACTTGCCGAAACCCATGCCGAAAGCGCCATGCCAGGCCGCACCCACGGCCAACATGCCGTGCCTACCACGTTCGGCGGCAAGGTTGCTGTCTGGTTAGACGAAGTCGGGCGCAACGCAGATCGCCTCATCGCCGCTGAGCCGCGTGTGTTCAGGGCTATGTTAGGGGGGGCAGCTGGAACCATGGCATCCTTCGCTGAAGATGGGTTTGAGTTGCAGGACCGCTTCGCCGCGAAGATGGATATGACAGCCATGGCGGTGCCAAGCCGGGCCGAGGGCGATCACCTCTCAGAATACGTCCTGCTATTGGCCCTAAACGCGGCAACAACCGCAAAAATCGCACGCGAGATATATACGCTGCAAAAACAGGAGTTCGGGGAGTTAGAAGAACCAACGCCACCCGGGTCAGTTGGCTCCAGTACCATGCCGCAGAAGCGCAATCCGTTCATGGCGCAGGATATCGTGGCCCTCGCCAGCGATGTGCGCATGCAAGCTCCTCTGGCTTTAGAAGCTATGCAGACGGAACACGAAGCAGACCGTGCAACCTCTCTCCAAATCCGTCAGGCGACAGAACGCTCCTGCATCGCAACGGGCGATATGCTGGCAAGGCTCAATATCATCTTGCGCGGGTTGACTGTTAAGCCTGAACGCATGCGCAAAAACCTAGACCTCACGGACGGTCTTATCATGGGTGAGCCTGTGATGTTGGCCCTGGGTGCAAAGATCGGTCGGCAGGAAGCCCATGACGTTGTTTATGATGCTGCCCAGGCTGCTGCCACAGGATCTCAATCATTCCTGACGCTCTTGCAGGCAGATGAGCGAGTGTCGAGCAAGCTTAGCGCTACGGAGATCACGGCCCTGCTTGATCCTATGGCGTATGTTGGCCAAGCACCTGAAATGTCGCGCCGGGCAGCAGCGGCTGGGCGAGAGAAAGCGGCGGCGTTAAGGGGTTAGCTCATCTGGGTTGATGCCGAACACATCGATAGGCGCACCAATCCCGCGCATTTTCTTAAAGCCAAACCCGGTCAATGGAACGGACGGGTTAGCGGGCTTAACGGCCGATTTAAACTCGCCAGACATCAGGATCGGCGCATCAAGCGTCTTGGGTAGCGTTTCAAGGCGCGCAACCTCATTAACCGCAGATCCAATGGTGGTAAACGCGAGACGGCCGCCAGACCCCATATTGCCGAACACAACATCGCCAACATGCAAGGCCACGCCGAATTCCAGCGGGTCACGCCCCATGAAGCGCAAATTCTCGTTCACATCTTGCAGCCGTCGGCGCGCTTCCTTTGCAGCGCCGAGCGCCGCTTCAGCAGCCTCTTCCTCAGACATTTCGCCGATAGGGAAAATCGCAAGCACACCATCGCCGATATAGTTCAGCACCTCACCACCGGCATCGAGCACAGCGCCTGCTGCACATTCGAAGTAGCCATTCAGCAAGCTGATATAGCCTGATCCAGGCAGCCTATCCGCCAAGCCGCTGGACCCGCGCAAATCCGAATAGAAAATGACAGCGTGGATAGTCTGACCATCACCGTGCTGAGTATTCCCGCTCAACACCTGTGCACCAGCTGTTGGACCTAGATAGGTTGAGACGACATTGGTCGCGATCTGGTTCTTGATTGCCATCTTTGCCGCAACACCTAGCGCTGTTTAACCCGCAGCAGGGCCGCAATATCATCATTCACACAGCCCTCATGTCGCCGTGTCGTCCACGACGTCACAATCCCATTGCCGCGACCCGAAGAAACGACTGGACCATCGTCGAACTTGACCATCAAAGCCAGATAATCGGTATAGCCGTCTGCCTGGAGGTCCTCTAGCACGACAAAATCGATCAGCGCGGCGGGGCCAGCCAATCGGCGGCGAAGGGCGACCAGATCCTTCTGGATCATGAAATAGAACGGGCTTCTTTGCCAAATGGCAGAAGACCCAGCGCCATGCATGTGCTCCATACCCCGCACCGGCTCGCCCTTATCACAGAGCAGCGACACAGACCCGATTGAAGGGTGCAGCGTACGATAGCTCATGTGCGCACGGGCGATTGGCAGCCCAGCTGCGAGCAATCGCACGCAGGCTCCTTCAAGAAGTTTATCGGTTGGCAAATCTGCGATAGCGGAATCCATACCTCAGTCCGCAACGCCGCCCAGCAAGCCTGACGACAGCTCGATACTGTCGCCGCTAAAAAATACGCCGCTCCCTGCCGTGACTAGACCGCTACCGTCGCTCACGCTTTCGCCTCTGATTGATTGCCTGAAAACTCGGCTTTATCGTTAGGGCGGCGGCGGAACAAGCGCCCGATATCATCCCCGATCACCACAAGTGCAGGGATCAGGAATAGCACCAGAAACGTCACGACGCCTAAGCCGAATACGATCGTCACTGCCATGGGGATCAAGAACCGCGCCTGCAGGCTGGTCTCCACCATCATCGGCGCGAGGCCGCAGATCGTCGTGAGCGAGGTCAACAACACGGCGCGTAGCCGGTCTACTGCACCTTCACGGGCAGCGCTGTGAATGTCTTCTCCATCCTTAATCCGACCGTCAATCGTCGTGATCAGAACAATCGAATCGTTAACTGCGATACCAGAGAGGCCCAACAGCGCAATCATCGACAGGATCGTCAAATCATAGCCCATGACGAAATGACCAATGGCTGCGCCAATAAACCCAAACGGGATAATTGCCATCACGGCCAAAGGCCGCCCGAAACTGCCAAACACCCATGCCAACACGATAAACATCAACACCACACCGATGATCGCGCCGACGCTCATATCCTTGAAGGTTTCGGCCTGCTCCTCTGCCTTTCCGGCGAATCGGGCATTTACGCCTTCTCGTGCAGCAATCGCTTGAATGCCGTCCCGTTCCAAATTGGCCAGAACAGCATTGCTGCTAGTGACGGCTTCATCCACTTCTGCAGTGACGGCCACCTGACGGGAGCCATCTTCGCGGCGAATCTGTGCGAAGCCCGTCTTTTCCCGGAACCGAACGACTTCGGCTAAAGGCGTTTCAGCACCAGTGGGCGAACGAAGGTATAAGTCCCCTACAGCCCTCTCCCGTAGCGCAGCACCGTTGATGCGAACGCGCACCAGCACTTCGTCATCGCCGCGTGCAAATCGCTTGGCCACGGCACCGGAGTATGCGTCACGCACTTGGCGGGCAACGGATTCCGTGGTGAAGCCTAGAGTGCGCCCTTTATCGGTAAGTTCCATGACCAATTCAGGTTTGCCGTATGGCAAGTCATCCTCAATCGCGCTGACGCCATTGTAGCCCGCCAAAAGCGCCCTCACAGATGCCGCTGCCTGCTTAAGTGCCGCTGGCTCACCGCCGGAAAGCCGCACATCGATCTCACGACCAGGCGGCCCACCTTGCGCTGAGGTTAGCGTCAGCGTCTCAATCCCAGCGACAGAAGGGATCGCCTTCTCCCACGCTGCCAAGAACGCGTCTGTTCGTACATCGCGATGATCAGCGGGTGCCAGCTCTAAAAAAACAGAACCAATCTCGTCACCGCTTGCACCAGTTCCTTGCTGGCGACCTGATGTCGTTCCAACCATCGCAAGTGTCTGAACGACCAATTCACCGCGTTCATAACCAAAATCTTTCTCGACCTGATAAGCGGCTGCTTCTACAAGCGTAATCGTGTCCTCCGTAGCAGATCGACCGCCGCCCGGCGTTAAACGCATGTTTGCGTAGGCTACATCTGGCTCGACCGACGGGAAGAACGTGAACCCAACCCTGTCGAATTTCACCAACCCGACAGAAAGCACCAGGGCGGCAATGGCGAGCGTGACCGTCAGATACCGCATGCGGATCGCACCTGCAGCTGCGCGGCGGAACGTGCCGTCACGGAACCCATCGAACCATCGGTTAAATCGTGCACGGAAGCCTATAGTCTTGGGAGGTGGTGCCGATAGCGCGCCTTTCATATGACCGGGCAAGGCTAAAAAGCACTCAAACAAGCTGGCGATGAGGGCTGCGCAAACCGCCATGGGAATAGCGCCAATGATGGCACCGATTATGCCATCAATGACAAACAGTGGCAGGAATGCTGCCAGTGTTGTCAAAGTCGAGCTAAACACCGGCGCGGCCATACGCTTTGCGCCGCGCTCTGCCGATTCCAGCGCGGAATTCCCTTTCCGCTTCAACGCCTCCGCGTGCTCGCCAACCACAATTGCGTCATCAACAACGATGCCAAGCACCAGAATAAGCCCGAACAGGCTGATCATATTGATCGACTGGCCGCTGAGCGCCATCACTGCAAGCGCTGCCATCAATGAAGCTGGAATGCCAATCCCAACCCAGAACGCGACACGCGCATTCAGGAATAGAAATAGGATCAAGATCACCAGAATCAGACCGCCAATGCCGTTTTTGACCAGCAGCCAAATGCGTTCCTCAACAAGCTTGCTTTCAACGCCAAACTTCTCAATGCGAAGGTCAGGCGGCAATGTGCCGGAAACATCAGCGAGGTACTTATCCATGATTGCAGCTGTCTTAAGGCTGTCCGCAGTCACCGCGCGCTGCACCGTGAGCAAAACAGCCGGCAGACCACTGCGAAGTGCCGTCACCTGCTCTTCGTCGAATGTCTCACGGACGATCGCGATATCGGCTACCCGCAGTTTCCCGCCTCGATCATCGCCTTTGATCTCGATGCGGCCAATATCTTCAGCAGTATCAGCAAGCCCTAGGCTACGGATTTGCTGCGCACCACCGCCTGCCTCGCCCGATGGTGCGTCCTGGGACGAGCGACTAATTGCGCCTGCCACCTCTGCCAGTGTCAGATCAACGGCGCGTAACTTTCCAGGATCGGCGGAAACCCAGATCTCAGGATCTCGAACACCAGACAACGAGACGCGATCAATGCCAGCATCAATCAGCTCATCCCGCATCCGCTTGGCAAATATGCGCAGCGAAGCCTCGGTATAAGGTCCGGAGAGGGCCAATCGCGCGATGACATCGTAACGCACAATGCGGGAGACGTTGGCCGTCTCGCTATCCTCCGGCAATGTCGTCGCCTGGGCGACCGCGGCTTCGACATTGGAGAGCCCGGCCTGCATATCTGCACCCTGCTCAAACTCCACAACGATTGATGCGGCCCCTTCACGGGCTGTCGAGCGCACACGCTTCACTTCATCCAGGAAACGTGTCTCAGCCTCAATCGCTTGGACAATCGAAAGGTCCACGTCTTCAGCACTGGCGCCATTCCACGCAACGCTGACGGTAACGATATCAATACCAAAATCTGGAAAGAATTGCGTGGTCATCTTCCAGAGGCCAGCGAGGCCAGCCACCAGCATGATCGCCATAACCAAATTCGCCGCCGTTGGATGACGCGCAAACCGAGCGATTAGACCACGCGCTTCGTTGGCCTCAGCGTAAGCGCGTGATTCTGGATCGAGTGCGTCGCTCACGACGAAGCCGGCGCCTGGATTACAGCAGAATCGCGCGGACGCGCTTTCAAGCCTGGAGCGATTTCTGGAATGCGGGTCGTTACCAATTCATCGCCGTTTGAGAGATCGCCCGTGATTACAAGACTGGTCCCGTCTTGTGCCAACACCGTGACAGCCCGCTCAGCCAAACGGCCTTCGTTCAGCACAAACACACGATTGCCGCCATGGACTGCAGATTCAGGCACACGCACGACGCCGGAATAGCGGATATCTGGCGTCTCCGCCTCAACATAGGCACCTGGACGCAGCCCACGAGCATTCTGGTCCATAGCTATCGGCGCATAAACCCATACACCGCCAGATGCTGCATCAAACTCACCCTCAGTACGAGCAAGCGTTGCCTGCATCCGGACGGAGTTTTGGCCAGCCCGCCAAACAATCGTCGCCGGGCGACCAGCAACACCGCCGGTGATCGCTAAACGTCCAAACTGGGCATCGCTCATATGAAATAGGGCTTCGATGTGTTCGTTATCGATAATTTTCGCGAGCTTGTCGTTCGGGCTTACGCGCTTACCGATGCCGCCAGAAATTTCGGTCAAAACACCATCAAAGGGAGCCGTGAGCTTCGTTTGACCCAAGCTCCACTTGGCGCGGCTAACACCGACCTCTGCACGCGTGACCGAGGCCGCCAGACGAGCAGCCTGCGCCTGCAAGCGGCTAATCCCTTGCTCGCGGCTAATGCGGGTCTGGCGGGCCGTCAGGTAGGCGATATTGGAATCATCAGTGGCCTTCTGGGACACGACGCCCCTACCCGTAAGCCGCTTACGGCGATCCATATCCCGTTTGCGCAGTTTCTCCTGCTGGCGGTCTGATCCGATCAACGCCCGGCTAGATCGAATTTCAGCCAGCGTCTCGGCTCGCGCAGCCTTTGCTTCTGCAACAGCTGCGTTCGCATCCGAAAGTCCCGCCTCGTATGAGAACGGATCAATCGCAACCAGAAGATCGCCCTTTTTCACCAACCCACCGGAACGGAAGTTTGGGCCGACATCAACAATTGGACCTTCGACCAGTGGACGCAGCTCCGCGTCGCGCGCCGCTACGATCCGGCCAGACAGGCGGAGCATCGGCTGAACGTCGCCCTTCTGCACCGGCAGAACGTCGACCACCCATTCACGCTCCACCACCGAGCGCTGTGCTGCGACGGGTTTGGTCGCATAAAGCATGAAGAAGCCACCGCCTGCGAGCGCAAGAACGATAGCAATCAATAGAAATTGTTTGGCACCGCGCATCAGCAGGCCTCCGGATCAGATTTGAGGCCAAGCGCGCCTAGTACACCACGGGTCGCCGCCTTAATTATGGTTTCCAGATGGGCGGTCTCAATCTCGCGCCAGCCAAGCTCTTCTTGAACCACCCGGCGTTCAGCTGCGAACACCATGATCTGTCCCATAACGCCGTGAGCCGCCAGAACCGTCGCTGGCGCGTCTATTTCCGTGCCAAGGCTGGCTGCCGTCAGCATACCCATGGCTTTGTGCAGCGGCAGCACACGTTCATCCAACATTGGCCGATAGTCTGTTGTTGGGTTCTGAAATTCACGCAGAACAGTTTGTGTAACCCAGGGCTCAAGGTCGCCTGAAAGCATTTTTGTCAGGATGTGCCGGACAACGAAGCAAGCAACGTCCCTTAGGGCTGACGCCGAAGTAGGCTCCTCCGCCATGACGGCTTCTATGCGTTCAATAACAGGGCCACCTACGGGCTGCATTTCCTCCAGCAATTGGTCAAGTGCAGCGATATAGAGACCGCGCTTGCCGCCAAAATGATATGATACCGCAGAGACGTTCACATCCGCCGCGTTTGCAATCTCCCTCACGCTGACACCATCAAAACTGCGTTCAGCAAACATGCGGGCTGATGCGGCGATCATGCGCGCTCGGCTTTCATCGCCACCAGGGCGGCCCCGGGCGGCAGTAGTTGGTTCTTGGGTGACGACTCCATTCATGGCGATGATATAGGCGCATGGAATTATAAAACAAGCGTTTGATTAAGTGATAAATGTGGCATGTCTCACACGGAAGCTAGAAACCTAATTAGCGGCGCATCACATCCTATCTTGCTATCCGCCGCCGCATCCGCGACGGTGCCTCTCGAACAAGGAGCGCAGCCCGTGATGATCCAATTCCGGCCCCAGGCGATTTCAGCATGACGCCGCTAAAACGTCCCGTCAGCCGTGGTGGTCTCTGGGGTTGGCGACTATTCGACTGGGCGAACTCACCCTTTCCAACCGTCATCATCACGTTTGTTTTCAGCGCCTATTATACCCAAGCTGTTGCTGACGATCAGGTGACGGGTAGTAGCTGGTGGAGTGCTGCTGTCGCTATTTCCGCTGTATGCATCGCCCTGTTGAGCCCACCGCTTGGCGCAATCGCAGACCAAACCGGCCGCAGGAAACCGTGGCTGGCAGCTGCAACAATCGTCACCATCACCGCGACTGCGATGCTTTGGTTCGTAGCACCTGAAGAACGATGGCTACTGGTAGGTGCTATCCTGATTGTCATAGCCAATGTCGGTTTTGAAATCGGCATGGTTTTCTACAACTCAATGCTGCCAGATTTAGCGCCGCCAAACCGTATTGGCCGCATTTCGGGCGAAGCCTGGGCGCTTGGGTATGCTGGTGGGCTCGTATGTTTGGTCGTGGCGCTTCTAGTTTTCGTGCAAACGGACACGCCGCCATTCGGCCTGGATAAGACGACGGCGGAGCATGTGAGGGTCGTGGCCCTGGTTGTTGCCTTATGGATAGCCGTATTTTCCCTGCCGACATTCTTGCTAACGCCGGACCGCAAGCGGACTGAAATGCCGCTACGACAAGCGGCCCAGGGCGGGATCAAGCAGCTCATTAAAACGATAAAGAACGTTAGGCAATTCAATGAAATAAAACGATATTTAATCGCACGCCTATTCTATGTCGATGGTATGAACACGCTTTTTCTATTCGGCGGCATCTATGCGGCTGGCACGTTCAAGATGAGCGTCGAGGAGATTATTCAGTTTGGCATTGCGTTGAACGTGGCGGCTGGGATCGGTGCTTTTGTTTTCGGCCGTATTGATGACTTGATTGGGCCAAAGAAGGTCATCCTGATCGCTATCGCAGGCATGCTCGCCGTATCAACGCCTTTGTTGATGGTTGAGGGCAAGTTGCTGTTTTGGGTATTCGCGTTGCCGCTCGGCCTGTTTTTCGGCCCTGCCCAAACGGCCAGCCGATCCCTCATGGCGCGGCTGACGCCGCCGCACATGACGACAGAAATGTTCGGCCTGTTCGCCCTCTCTGGCAAAGCAACAGCCTTCCTAGGCCCAACACTGGTCGGAACCGTTACAGTGCTGGCGGACAGTCAACGTATCGGGATGGCGACGATTGCGGGTCTATTGATAATCGGCGGGTTGATCATGCTGACCGTCAAAGCGCCACCGCCGATCCGCGATGAAGCGCTTGCAGATAAGCCGCCCGCGTCCTAAACGACAGGCTGATCTTTGGAGGCATATTCCTTGGCGTTGGACCCCCGCCTAGATGACGTTGCAGATATATCTGACCTGAGCGGTGCCGATCTGGCCCTGGTTGTCGAGCTGCAGCGGAAGGAGCTTGATCGCTTGCTCCGCGAGAATGCGCAGCTGCATGCGCGGGTTAATCAGTTGATCGGCTTGCAGGAGCGTGAGCAGGTCCTCCGCCAGCAGATGCAGTCCATGATGGGCACACCCAAGGCCGAGATTCCGACTGCTTTGCTAGAAAATAACTCAGAATTGGCTGTACGCGCCCAAGCGTCAGAAGCACGGTATGAGCGGCTTAAAGGTGCGATGGCGTTGCTGATAACAGCGATTGAGCGCCAAAACACTGCGAGTAACGCTGTCAGCCCAGATACAGAAACACCAGGCTAGCCGTCCGCCAGCGCCAGCACTGTTTCTAGGCGGTCAGCTTCTTCAATCGGCTTATCCCAGCGGATCCGTTTGATCCTTGGAAACCGCAGCGCCACGCCAGACTTATGCCGTGTTGAACGCTGTGCCGCATCAAATGCGACCTCGAACACCAGCCCCGGTGCTACCTGACGCACGGGTCCAAAGCGGTCCGTTGTATTGGCGCGAACCCACTTATCCAGCGCCGCAAGTTCCTTATCTGTGAACCCTGAATAGGCTTTGCCGACAGGAACCAACGCGTCCTCCTCCGTCCAGGCGCCAAAGGTATAGTCGGAGAAATAAGATGAGCGGCGACCGTGGCCACGCTGCGCATACATCACGACCAAATCCAAGGTGAGCGGTGCGCGCTTCCATTTAAACCATGGTCCCTGCGGGCGTCCCGCTGTGTACGGCGCTGCGCCCAGCTTCAGCATAAGGCCCTCAATACCGTCCGCCCTAGCGCCAGCGCGTATTTCCGTCAGCTCCGCCCAGCTTGCGAATGGAACAAGCGGCGAGATATCAAAGACCTCTGGTGCCGCCTTTCCCCATGCCTCCAACCGAGTCCGCCGCACATCAAAAGGCCCGCCTCGAACATCCTCAACCCCGTCAAACAGCATGTCATAGGCGCGGATCATACCGGGTGAAGACTGCTGCAACTTCACAGACGGTCGCTTGCGCCCCAGCCGCTTTTGTAGATCGCTGAAAGCAGCGACCGGCACCAATCCATCAATGCCTGGCTCGCCCTCACCGCGCACAAGCAGTTCACCATCAATTACACCGTTGAAATCAAAGCCAGCGACGACGTCTGGGAAACTCCCGCTGATATCGTCACCCGTGCGCGTATACAGCCGCTGTTCGCCGTTGCGGGAGACTGCTTGCACGCGCACCCCATCCCACTTCCATTCAGCACGATATGCTGAAGGGTCGAGCTTATCGATCGCCGCTTCATCCAACGGGTTGGCCAACATAACTGGCCGGAATCCAGCACCCACACCTGGGTCCGGCATAGGCCCCTTGCCTTCGAGCCAATCGAAAAGCGTTGGATAGGGCGGTTCTAGCCCGTGCCAAATTTCCTCGATCTCTGCCGCTTCTTTATCGAATGCATCCGCAAGTGCGACCTTGGCTAAGCGCGCGGACACACCGACCCGCAACCCACCTGTTGCTAGCTTCAACAGCGCCCACCGGCCATCTGCGTCTAGCACATCCAGCCAAGCCTCAAGCAGCTTGGGCACCTCAGCACGAGAGGCTGCAGATAATTCATCAACAACGGCATCAATTGTTGGCGGCGGCGCGTTACGAGGGCGCTCCGGCCAGATCAACGCAACGGTTTCTGCTAGGTCACCGACGTAATCATAGGACATCGCGAACAAGTCTTGATCAACCCGTTCTGCGACCAAGCCACGAATCACGGCAGATTTCGCACCGGTGAACGACAACGCGCCGGTAAGCGCGGCCAAGGCGTATCCCCGCGCAGGATCAGGCGTCGTGCGCAGGTAATCACCTATCAGGCGGAGTTTGGCATTCCGTGATGGCGTAAACGCGAGCGCATCAAGCAGGCTAGAGAATACTTGCATCGTCGGATAAGGCCGCCTCTTCCTCGCGCCCTGCTATGCGAAGCGGGCGGGCGCGTTGACCAGCAGCAATAAGGGCATGGGCCAGTGCGTCTTCCCGACCATGGGTAATCCACACTTCTTCAGCGTCCGTTTCCTTGCAGGTCATAAGCAATTCATCCCAATCCGCGTGGTCTGAAATAACCAGCGGCAGTTCAGCCCCACGTTGCCGCGCCCGGGCACGCACGCGCATCCACCCAGACGCAACGGCAGTGCGCGGGTTCTGGAAGCGCCTGGACCACTTATCTTGAATAGCGGATGGCGGTGCAAAGATCAGCGCCTTAGCCAGTTCAGCCTTATCCGTTCCAGCTACGGGACGGACATCACCGAAATCAAATCCAAAGCTTTGATAAAGCTCCGTCAGCTTAATCAGCGCCCCGTGGAGGTATATCGGCTCTTCAAACCCGGCCTCTCGAACCAGTAAAAGCATCCGTTGACACTTGCCCAAGCCATAGACGCCGAGAACGTGGGCTTGCTTAGGGAATTGGGCAATGGATGTGAGTAGTTTCTGAACCTCCTGCTCCGCCGGCGGGTGGCGAAAGACGGGCAGCGCAAATGTGGCTTCGGTGATGAAGAGATCACATTTGATGACCTCAAATGCTACCGCCGTCGGATCTGGTCTTCGCTTATAGTCCCCAGAAACCACAATCCGCTCGCCGCCATATTCCAGTGCGACTTGGGCGCTGCCTAACACATGCCCGGCGGGTGCCAGCCAGATATGCACACCGCCAATCGTGATACGTTCGCCATAAGCCAAAGCCTGCGTTTCAGGTGTATCTGCAGGATAGCGAACCCCCATGATCGCGAGGGTCTCAGGCGTCGCCAAAACCTTACCGTGACCTGGACGCGCATGGTCTGCATGGCCATGGGTGATGATGGCGCTGGGAACGCCACGGCCAGGGTCAATGTAGATATCCGCCGGAGCGCAATAGAGGCCGCCGGGGCGAAGTTCCAGCCAGCCGAATTTATGGTCCGCGCGCGCCAAAGCTCAGCGGGACATCAGCACGGACATTTCCGCATATTGCAGAATATGAATGGTTGGCCCGCCGAACATTGTCTGGCGCAACCGGCTGCGGGTATAGCCACCCTTAACCAGCAGGTCGCAGTTCAGCTTCGCAGCTTCTTCAAGAATTGCAGCGCCGGCAGATCGTCCACCCGCCTTAACCTTCAGAACATTGGGATTTACGCCGGTCGCTCGAAGATAGCGTGCTGCCGATTCTGCATCTGGCCCGGGCGTCATCCCATTATCGACCTCAAGCAGGGTTACCTCTTTGCAATTTTGCAAAAACGGCCGGGCGCAGGCGAGTGAACGCGCGGTCTC
>Ga0315321_10000266_pt1 | contig 37170 bp, 32 predicted proteins | sample M180m21515metaG_FD_203464 | JGI IMG/M metagenome (GOLD analysis project Ga0315321, IMG submission 203464) | Ammonia-oxidizing marine archaeal communities from Monterey Bay, California, United States - M1 80m 21515 | ecosystem: Environmental > Aquatic > Marine > Intertidal zone | place: USA... | reverse complement strand
GCTTGGCGAGCGTTCGGTATTCAGAAAAGCGGGGTGCCTCATTAAAGGCAGCGCGTGGTTCACTCAGATAAGGCGTATCAGCCTCATCGAAGCCCGCAATTAGGCGTTGGACGCCTTCCCACGCGATATCCATGGCGGATTCGGCGATCTCACCATCAACAGCCGTCACTTTGCCGCCGTCACGACCCGCCAACTGCCAGATTGCGAGCAGTGAGGTTTCAAGGGCGGCAAGGGTTTCACCATCGCCATCTTTGAAAGCGCCGTGACGGGCTATGGCGGCTTCCAATGGCAATTGTGGTGCCTCAGCGTTGGCAATGGCTTTCTTGGAGGGTGGGGTGCCAGTCTTATAATCGATGATAGCGAGCGTGCCGTCGCCGCTGGCGTCGATCCTGTCCGCCCTGGCGGTCAGCTTGAACGGCCCGCCGGGCGCTTGGAATACAGCTTCGCCTTTTAATTCTGCGTGGGCTTTGGCAAGTGCGATATCTTCGCGATGTGCAATTTCCCGCTCTGCAGCCCAGCGTGCAGACCGCTCGAACGCTGGCCGCCAAAAGGCTTGCGCTTCTGCGTGATCGGCGAACTCGGCGAACGCTTCATCGCCCACTTCTAGGATTGCGGCCAGAACGTCATCCGGCAGACGGTCAGCGTATTTTAGCAGAAAGGATTCAAACGCCGCGTGGACAATGCGCCCCCTGTCGGCGGGGCTTGGCGCTGGGTCTAGGTCGCCAAGCGGATATAGCCCAAGCACGCGTTTGGCATAGATCGCGTAGGGATCAAGGATCAGCGTATCGATTTCCGTCGCAGAAAGATGGCGAGGCCGGGCTTCGATCGGCGGGCAGAAGTTTGGTGGTTTGGCCTCCTCCGTCTTCTGTACGGGATCAAGCGCCGCTGCCAGATAGCGATAGCGCTCCTGACCATCCGTTAGTTTCGGGCAGGCACCGTCCGCCGCCAGAACCGCATCCAGACGGACCAGCCAACGCGATGGCTTGGTCGGTGCATCGTCGCGCAACAGGCTTCGAGTTAGCAGGACATTGGGGCAATGCAGCAGTTGCCCGAAGTCATGGGCAGAAAGGCCAAGTCGCTTTTCAGGGTCCGTTAGCCCAATCTCGCGGCGCATGGCGCGGCTGAACCACGGGTCGGCGGCGGGCTGGCGTGGCCATACACCTTCATCCAGCCCGCCAAGGACGACGGCATCGAACCCCGCGAGACGCGCTTCCAATACGCCCATGATCTGGATCGGCGAGCCGACTGCTTGGTTATTGCGAACAGCGGCACCTTCGATGAGCGCGTCAAAGCTCTCAGGATAATCCCGGCCATCGAGCGATGGGCTAGCGTCCGCCGCATCTAAAGTTTCAGCGAGGAGGGCGGCAGCGGCTTCGCCTGCATCCCCCTGCCAGAGGGCTGCAGCGCCCTCGCTCTCATCGCTGGCGGCCAGTGCTTCGGCAACGCGGGTATGCGCTTCCAGCATTGGGCGGAGTGCGTCGCCCTCTGTGAGCTGCTCGATTAATGGTGCCATCAGGTCGTGCGCGCGTTCAGCGAATGCCGCCAAGTCGGGCTTTTCTAGTTCATGCAGAAGCGTGGCGGCGTCAGCCAGTGTGCGGGCTTGGCGTTGGTGCCGGTCATCCCGCCATATGGTGCATTCAAGCGCGCGGGCGTTGGTGCGAAATTCTGCGCGGCTGATGCCGCCTGCGCTCAATGGATGCTTCAGCAATGAGAGAATATCGACAGCGCCCGCTCCGGGGCGGCAGGCGCGGGCGGCAAGGCGGAGATAGGCGCCGAGCGGAGTTTGACCAAGCGGCTCACCCGCGCTGTCATCTGCCTCTATGTCCCACCGCCGCAGTTCCGCCCGGACCCGACGCGCCAATCCTCGATCTGGTGTGACAAGTGCCAGTTTGGGGTAGGGCTTTTCCAAAGCCAGAACTTGCAAATGTTCACGCAAGTAAATCGCGGAAATTCGGGCTTCTTGATCCTGGCTTGCAGCATCGACGCGCTGAAGGCTGTTGATCGCTTGGGTGAATTGGCTTGGCTGGATAGTGCGCCACTTCTGTACTTCCCGCGCTGGCCTAAGCGCCTCAACAATAAGATTGGCGCGCGGTGAAGCCGGTGCATCCACTGACCAAGTTTGCACATCTTCCGGTGTAAGGTTCAGCGCTGCAAGCGCCGTCGCCATGGCGTGTTGCGGGTGGCCCGGGCTTTCACGAATATGCTGGAAACCGTCATCGTCAATGTCATTCTCGAAGCCAGGTAGGACGATAACTCCGTTTGGGCCATCCAGCAGAGCCGACATCAGCGCGCGTGTGCCTAGCTGCGCCCCGGTGGACCCTGCTATGATCGTAGGCTGGGTGGGCGGTTCGTGCGCCCAAGCTTCAGCCTGGGCGTCGATCAAGGCTTCGCGGCGGGCGGTCGGGTCCAAGCGATCAAGCTCAGTCAGCATATCTGGCCATTGCTTGATCACGATTTCCAGGAACGTGACGACGCGCTGCCAATGGGCCGCATATTCGCCTGAATCAATCTTGCCGACAGCACCTAAGTTTACGCGGTCAATCGCCAGATCATCCAGAAACCGTCCAAGCTCCCGGCCAAGCCTAAGGGCTGCTGGAAGTGGCATGTCGGCGCCATGTTCACTGCGTTCTTTGGCTTGCGCCAACCGGGCTAGCAGAAGCGTCCGCCGGGTTGAGGCGAGGGCGGGCGGCAGTTCGATTGCTCTTTCGGCAGCAGCACTAGCGTGGATGTCGCTTTGAAATGCTAGGTCATCCAGGTCAACATCACCCAGTGGATAGGCTGCGGGCAGCAATCCTGCAGCATCCTGGCCGTCCAGAAAGGCTTCCGTTAGCGCCCGGCAGGCGCGGCGCGTTGGCAGAAATATCTTGGTCTGACCAAGGCTTGCAGAAGGAATATGGCTCGCGAGCCCTTTTGCCAGTGTACCCAGAAAGTCCGCGCCCGGTGGGATCGTATAGATGCCGGACAGTCCAATTGCTGCGTCTTCGCCTGTCATAGGAGTTGGCGTGCGCGCGCCGTCTCTGCAGCATTTCTGGCCCGGGTCAGCCGTTGCGGCGTGCCAATGTCAGCCCATCCGCCACTGTGGGAAACGCCAAACAGTCGCCCGTTTGTTGCTGCTTGATCATATATTGCGTTCAAAGAGAACGCGCCGGATTCGACGCCTGCAAATGCCGTTGGGCTTAGAATTTGTGCGCCGGTAAACACAAAGGGTGCGGTTTCACCGTCCTGCTTCCTGGTGAGTTGGCCGAGGCCGTCTAGGTAGAAATCTCCACGCCCGTCATAGCCATCGATCTTCGCTGTTGCTTGCAGCAGCAAAAGGACGTCCATCGCTTGTGGCCGCCAATAGGTTGCAAGTGCGCTTAGGCCGGATGGAAGTGATCCCGCCCACCAAACATCTGCATTGACGGCATAGAACGGCTCTGCCCCCAGCAAGGGCAGAGCTTTCAGGACGCCGCCACCGGTTTCGAGCGGTGTGTCTTCCGCAGAAATTCTGGCATCGGCCTCGCCGCCGCGGTTCCCTACATGGGCGATGATCTGATCCGCCAAGTGGCTCGCATTGACAACCTTGTTGGCGACGCCTGTATGCGCGAATGCATCCAACGCCTGATCCAGCAGCACGCTCCCGCCAATATCAAGCAGCGCTTTCGGTGTTGCGAGGCCTAGTGGCCCAAGCCGCGTGCCGCGTCCCGCCGCCAGGACAATACCGCTCTGGATGGTAGCAGGCGGCGCTGGCACCAGAACCATTTGGGCGATTGTTTCTGCGTCTAAGCTCATAGCAAAGCGCTTTCATGCAGGCTGATGGCGCCCGCCCGTGCATCCGCTGGGAATTTTTCGACCAAGAATGCACGAAGGTCCGCCAAGGCTGGATGGCGAAGACTGTGATCCAAGTGATTGAGCGTGCGTTGCATGTGTTTCAGATATCCCGGTTTGCCGTCTCGTCGCCAAAGCCGAATCCACAGCCCAGCCACTCTGCAATGCCGTTGACCACCATGTACGGCAAGCGCTGCGGCGATATCTTCTGGGGACAAATGCGGCGCAGCATTTTGGTATCGAGCAAGGCATGCGGCGCGGACTTGGGCAGGCACATCGCGCCGGGCATCTTCAATCAGCGACGCCAAATCATAGGCAAGCGGGCCATAACCTGCATCCTGGAAATCTAGGACACCGCAGGCTGCGACGCCGTCCCTGCTTTTCAAGCGCATCAGGTTGTCCACATGAAAATCCCTGTGGACAAAGCCGCGCCCAAGCGTAGGCGCTTGGTGCAATGCATCTCGCCAAAGGGCAGTGAACTCGGTGCGCTCGTCCGCCGTTGGCGGCGCGCCCATGCATTCTGGCCAAAGCCAGTCCAAGAACGTAGAAACATGGCTTGCACGAGCAGCAGCATCATAATGGGGCAAGGTTGGATGCGGTCCGCCAAGGTCTTGGCGAAGGGCAATCAGGACATCCGTCGCAAGGGCATAGAGCGCATTAGGGTCTTCACCAGCATCCAACAAATTGGTGAAGGTCGCGTCGCCGAAGTCTTCCAACAGCAGAAAGCCTTGGGCGCTGTCCTCGGCCAATATTTGCGGTGTTGTGATTCCAGCTGCACTTAACATGGCGCCACACATGATGAACGGCCCAAGCGCTTCTTTTGGCGGTGGCGCATCCATTAGCATGGCACGGTGGGCCCCGCCTTGAAGGCGGGCGTAACGCCGAAAAGAAGCATCACCAGGCCGCCATTCAAGACGTGCGTCTGCCCATCCGGCGTTTGCCAGAAACTGGGTGCGGGCGGCATCTCTTTCGGGTTCGAATCGCGATGTGTTCATGTCATGGGGATTGTACGATTGCGCGCGGCCCGGGACCACAACTGATCTTGCACGCTAATGCTTGCAGAACGCCTGCTGCATGTCGCACCATTGCTGCCATGACAGAACAGGTAAAAGTGGCACTCGGCATTGGTGCAGGCGATGCGATCGGCGCAGCATTTGCGCGCCGGTTCGCTAAAGGTGGATATCGTGTGGCGATGGCTCGGCGGGATTCGGCGAAATCCGATGCGCTTATCCAAGAGATCAACGCAGCCGGAGGCATGGCGAAAGCCTATGCCGCTGATGCACGGCGGGAGAACTCACTGGAGGCACTCTTAGATGCTGTGGAGAGTGATCTCGGGCCAGTCGAAGTGATGCTCTACAATGCCGGTGCCAACTATAAGAGCCCTCTGACGGAGACGACCCAGGACATGTTCCGCAAGGTTTGGGCGCTCGGTTGTGAAGGTGGTTTCCTTTCTGGCAAGGCCGCGGCCAAGCGCATGCTGCCGCGCGGCAAAGGCACGATCATGTTTACGGGCGCTACAGCCAGTATGCGGGGCGGTGCTGGGTTCGCTGCCTTTGCTGCTGCTAAGTTCGGCTTGCGCGCGGTCGCTCAATCCATGGCGCGGGAATTGGGGCCAGAAGGCATTCATGTGGCCCATCTGATTGTCGATGGCGGTGTTGATAGCCCGGCCATCCATGCCCGCCGGAAAGCAGCAAATGGCGGCAAGGATATCGAGTTTCCGCCAGACAGTCTGATGAACCTTGCTTCAATCGCGGAAGCCTACTGGACGCTCAGCCAGCAGGGCCGGGATGCCTGGACCCATGAACTTGATATACGCCCATTTGTGGAGACCTGGTGATGGCAGACCGTGTGCTTTGGGGCGTTAAGTCCGCCCGCTCAATCAGGGGGCATTGGGCGCTGATTGAGCTTGGGTTGGAGTATGAAACCCGGGCCATCCAAACACGAACGCCGCCAATGGAGGGCGCAGAATACCGGGCCGTTAATCCGCGCGGAAAGATCCCAACACTGATTGACGGGGATATTGCGATCACGGAAAGCCCTGCCATCGTCATGTATCTGGCAGACAGATATTCAACGGATGAGCGTCGCCTGATCCCGACAGAAGCTAAGGCGCGTGCTTTCTATTTTGAATGGATGTCTTTCATTGCTATGGAGCTGGACGCGACGTCGCTTTATGTCCTCCGCCGCCATGAAGGCCTGCCGGAGATTTATGGTGATGCGCCGGAAGCCAACGCTGCAGCCCGCGCCTATTTCGACCGGATGATCAAAGCAGCGGCGCTTCGTATGGAGGACGGTCGCCCATACCTGCTTGGCGATACGTTTTATGGCCCAGATATCTTGATGATGACGATATTGAATTGGGCCAAGCGCTATGAATGCCCCTATCCCGATATCTTTGCAGATTATCAAGCGCGGATAGCTGAACGGCCCCAGTATGTAGCGGCTGAAGCGGCGAACAACCCCGAATGACCGGACCTTTGAGCGGCATCAGGGTCGTTGATTTGTGCAGCGTCGTCTCTGGCCCCGCTGCAATGGCGACGCTGGCGGACCAAGGGGCTGATGTCATCAAGGTGGAGACATTATCGGGTGACGTAATGCGCCATGGGCGAGCAGCGTCCCCCGGGTTCTCTGCAAGTTTCGTTGCATGCAATCGGGGCAAGCGCAGCATCGCGCTTGATCTGAAGCGGCCTGAAGGCAAAGCGATCCTTTGGCGACTGGTGGAGCAAGCGGATGTCTTCGCCCAGAACTTCCGTCCCGGCGCTATCGAACGCCTGGGCTTTGATTATGATGCTGCAAAAGCGCGCAATCCGGGAATAGTTTATTTGTCTATCAGCGGCGTTGGGCCATCGGGTCCATATGCAGGCAAACGCGTCTATGATCCTGTGATCCAAGCACTGTCTGGCCTGACCGATATACAGGCGGATGCGCAAACTGGACGGCCAAAGATGGTTCGAACACTTGTCGCGGATAAGACGACTGCCATTTATGCGGCCCAGGCCGTCACGTCTGCTTTATTCGCCCGCACACGCACTGGTGATGGCCAGCATGTGGAAATGGCGATGCTGGACGCCATGCTTTCATTCATTTGGCCCGAAGGTATGTCGCCGTTCGCCATCGTTGCGGATGATATGCAATCTGCATCCGCCAGCGCCCATGACATGATTTTTGAGACGGCGGACGGGTTCATTACTCTGGGCACAGTTTCTAATACGGAATGGCAAGGTCTTTGCGGCGCTCTGAACAAGCCCGAATGGCTGACAGACCCTCGCTTCGCAACCCAGGCTGCCCGCTCCGCCAATCGCCAGATACGCATGCTGGAAATAGAGGCGGTGTTAAAAGGCCAACCCTCTGCCCAGATTTTGGCGGCGCTTGAGGCAGCGGATGTGCCGTGCATGCCCGTGCGCCGTCGCTGTGAAATGCTGGACGACCCGCAGGTGCAGCACAACGGCATTGTCACGGTGATGGCGCAACCGGGTGTCGGCGCCATTCGCCAAGCCCGCCCTGCAGCGCGCTTCAGCGGAACGCCAGCGAAAGCCCCAAGCCCGGCGCCAGCATTGGGGCAAGATTCAGCTATGATCCTGAAAGAAATTGGCTATACGGAAATAGAAATCAGTGCGTTCCAGCAATCTGGCGTCATCGCGCAACACAAAGCTTAAGCAAAGGAACCTACCCCATGGATATGCAGATCGCTGGTAAAAAAGTACTGGTCACTGGTGCCTCAAAAGGCATCGGCCTGGCGTGTGCCAAGCAATTGGCGGAAGAGGGCGCTATTCCAGTCCTGGTCTCCCGAACGGAAGAGGACCTCGTGCGTGCTTCCCAGATGATCAAGCAGAGCCACGGCATCGACGCTGAATGGCGCGCTGTTGATCTCTCCAACGGGGATGCCGCCCGTGCGCTGATCGCTGAATTCGCGGATATCGATATTCTGGTGAATAACGCTGGCGCTATTCCGGCTGGCACTTTGGATGAAATTCAGGAGCCGCGCTGGCGCGAAGCCTGGGACCTTAAAGTGTTCGGTTATGTGAACATGACCCGCGCTGCCTACGCGAATATGCGGAGCCGTGGCGGTGGTGTGATCGTCAACGTGATTGGTGCTGCCGGGGAAAACCCAAATGCAGGCTATGTGGCGGGCAGTGCAGGCAATGCCTCGCTCATGGCGTTTACGAAAGCGGTCGGCAAGGTATCGTTGGCGGACAATATCCGCGTCGTCGCCTGCAATCCTGGCCTCACATTGACGGACCGGATGGAAACGATGCTGCGGGGCCAGGCAAACGAAAAATTCGGCAACGCCGAACGTTGGGAAGAATGCATTCCGACAGATCCAGCGCCCGCAAAAGCCGAAGACGTGGGCGATCTTGTAACATTCCTCGCCAGTCCGCGCGCCTGCATGATCACCGGAACCGTTATCACACTTGATGGCGGTGGATATACGCGTTGACCTAGAACGCTGTTCCGGGAAGGATAGGTCGTAACGATTCTCCGCATAGCCCTAAGGATTAAACTGATATGCGTTTAGCCGCTGTACTGACCGGCCTCGCAGCCGTGGTCGCCGCCACGCCCGCCCTCGCGCACCATCCGCTGGGCGGTGCCATGCCGGAAACAATTTCTCAGGGGCTGCTCTCTGGCGTGGGTCACCCGATCATCGGGATTGATCATCTGGCGTTCATCATCGGCGCTGGCATCATCGCCACCATGGTTGGGCGTGGTCTAACGGCACCGCTGGCTCTGGTTGCAGGTGCGCTTCTGGGCGCTGTCATTCACTTCGGCGCTGTGACTATTCCTGGCGCTGAGATCCTGATCGCACTTTCTGTCATCATCGCTGGCGGTTTGATCTTCACGGGCGCTCGCGTAGGTGCAGGCCTCATCATGGCTGGGTTCGCTGTTGCGGGCATTGTCCACGGTTACGCTTATGCAGAAGCCGTTGTTGGCGCTGAGCAGACAGTAATTGCCGCATATCTCATCAGCTTCAGCGCAACCCAATGGACCGTCGCTTGTGGCGCTGGTGCCATCGCGCGGATCGTGATGCGCGGCAAAAGCGGGTCTGCTGTGCATCGTGCAGCAGGCATGGGCATTGCGGCAGTCGGGGCTGTGTTCCTGACACAGGCTGTCATCTAACGCTCTACCGAATACCAATAAAAAAAGGCCCGCTCCGGTATCATCGGGGCGGGCCTTTTTCGTTAGGCGAATTGGCGTTAGCGCAGTGTCGATTTTGACGTTGCGACGATGCGGGTTACGACGATGTTGGCGCGGTCCAGATAGTTCGGCACACGCGGACCCATGTCGTTCTTCCAGTAATCAGTCTCGTACACAGCTTTGTAGAGCGCTTCACGCTGGGCTTCGCTCTCAAAGCGACGCATCCAGGTGTAGGTCTCGTCGTTTTCTTCGTTGCGGAAGCTGCCGCAGATCACCATGCCTTTGGAGACCTGGAATGGAATGATTTCCTCTTCCATGATCTTGATCCATTCATCCATCTTGCCGGGTAGGACGGGATATTGGCGAAGTTCGAAAAATGCAGACATCTGTATGTCCTCAAGAATTGGTTGGTCATCGCTGGCCAGGCATGCGCTTCAGAAAAGTCTGCCTGTCGCCGGTGCGCACCGCAATATCCCGCACCCGGTCATCCCGAAGCACGTTAAGGCGAACCGATGCACCAGCGGGACCGCGCGCCCAAAGTGCGCGGAAGAATTCGGGCAGGTCGCTCACGTCTTCACCTGCGACACCCAGAATGGCATCACCAAGCTTAAGGTTGGATCGTGAGGCAGGGCCACCATCGACCATGCCAGCGATCACCAACTGGCCATCGGCTTCTGTCACGAACATACCGAGCCACGGATTCGGTTCCCGCGAAGTGCGGCCTGTGGCAGCCATCTCATCAATAATGGCAGGCAACATATCCACTGGGACAAACATATTGCCAGGCGGAGATACGCTGGATGGCAGGGCGTCCTGCACATAAAGTGAGCCAAGGCCGATCATGTCGCCTTCAGGGTTTAACAGCGCTGTGCCGCTCCAATGGGGGTGCGGCGGTGCCGTGAAGAGCGCCTCATCCAACAGGTATTCCCAATATCCAGCGAACTGGCGCTTGGAAAGCAGGCGCGCCGACATTGCATGATCCAACCCGCCGCCGCCAACAACTGTCACTTCAGCGCCAACAGGCGCTTCCGCCGCTGAGCCAAGCATGATTGGGTTTGCATTTACAGGATTGTCGAGGCGGACAAGGCCGTAGCCCGTTTGTTGATCGTAACCGATGACTTCACCCTGGTGCCGCTCGCCATCGCTATCAGTCAGCCACGCGGTTGTGGCTTCTGTGACCAGATAGCCGATAGTCAGCAGCAGTCCATCTTCGCCGATCAGCACGGCGTTGCCTTCTCGCTCGACGCCTAGGCTGTTCGCCGTAAAAGCGTCCGCGGGAACCGTGGATTCGAGGGTGAATACGGCGCGTGTTTTTGCGGCCAAGTCATAGTCCAGCCGGTCCGCGCGTGGGCGCAGATCGGGCTGTACGGACTCTCGGCCCATATCGTCATCGTCGCCGTAGTCAGAGCCATTCGCGCGGTCAATGCCGGCCATGTTGTTTCTCCTATCCACGCCGGGTTTGATTGGCGTTGGATATCTGTCCTGGTAGGACAATATAGTGGATAGGCGGGATTGCCAGGGGTAGCGATGAATTAACCCCACTCATGACCAATATGGGGGACGAAGCGTTTTCATTGCTGGACGAGATATGCAGCTAAGCCGTCGTACTCTTTTACAAGCTGCCGCAGCCTTGGCTGTCGTGCATGCGCCCCTTAAGGCAGGTGCTGCAGAAGCTGTCCGCGTGGACCAGCTTTGGCCAACATACCGGGACCGGTTCGTGCAGGCTAACGGGCGGGTTGTTGATACGGGCAACGGCGATATCTCGCATTCCGAAGGCCAAGGCTGGGGCATGCTTTTGGCCGGCGCTGCTGGGGATTGGGATGCATTTGACCGGATTTGGAATTGGACTGACGCCAATCTTCGCTGGAGCGGCGCACCGCTCTACGCCTGGAAATGGGATCCTAAGACTGGCGAAGTGGTTGATCCCAACAACGCAAGCGACGGCGACATTCTGATTGCCTGGGCGCTCGCCCGTGCCGGATATTTCACTAAGCGCACAGAATTGGTTGAAGCTGCGAGAACGTCTGCAGTCGCAGTCAGGCGTCTTTTGACGGACCAAGTCGCAGGCGTCATCGCACTCCTTCCGGGATTTACGGGCTTCAGCAAGAATGCTGTGGCGACGATCAACCTGTCCTACTACGTCTTCCCTGCCTTCGCGCATTTGAACCAGGTGGACCCAAGCCCGCTGTGGCAAATGCTTTCAGTGAATGGCGCTCAAATAGCGCTGCATGCCAGGTTTGGACCGCACAGCTTGCCGCCTGATTGGTTGGCGGTGCATCCGAATGGCCAAATGCAGCCAGCTCAGGATTGGCCAGCGCGGTTTAGCTTCGATGCCGTGCGCATACCACTGTATTTGTATTGGGCGGGCTATGATTCCGTGCAGCATCTGGGAACGTATCAAACGGCATGGGCTGCACCTGATGCGCCAGCGTGGTTTACGCTCGAAACGGGCCCGAATGCGGAATATGAGGCGTCCAACGGTGTCAAATCGATTGCACAATTGATTCGGACGCACCGGCCAGAAGGCGGTACGCTCTGGCCTGCTGTTAAAGAAGGTGACTACTATTCTGCTAGCCTCGCAATGCTGTCGTCCTTAGCGGCGGAAGAGCGGGGCGCGAAATAGCGCCTGCAACGCCCTTTGGGGGAATTATTCAATGCCCGACGATAGCCGCCAGAATTTTGACGCCGCCGCCGCCCTTGCTGACGCGGAGACGCGGCTTGCTGCAGCGAATCCCCATAGCGCTGCAGCCCATGAAGCTGCATGCAAAGGCATGCCAGGCGGGAATACCCGCACGGTCCTGTTCTATCCACCATTCCCGCTGGCGCTGGCGCGCGGTGAGGGTTGTCGCCTTTATGACGTTGACGGCCATGAATATGTGGATTTCCAGGTCGAGCAGACCGCAGGCATCTACGGCCACTCCGAACCCATTATTTTGGACGCCGTTCGCGACGCCATGTCCGAAGGCATCACGCTTGGCGGCCCGACCTTGCGTGAGGGCGTATTAGCGGAAATGTTCCAGCAGCGCTTTCCGGCTGCAGAGAAAGTGCGTTTTACCAATTCCGGTACAGAGGCCAACTTGCTGGCGCTATCAACGGCGCGTGCGGTTACGGGGCGTGAGAAACTGCTGGGCTTTCAAGGCTCGTACCATGGCAGCGTCATCAGCTTTGGTGCATATGGCAACAGCATGAATGTGCCGTTCGATTGGACCTACGGGCGCTACAATGATGTGGAGGCGACGCGCCAGCAAATCAGGGAACTTGGTTCCGAACTCGCCGCAGTGATTTTTGAGCCAATGACGGGTTCTGGCGGTTGCATCCCCGCTACGGGTGAATTTGTGGCCATGATCCGCGAGGAAACAGAGCGTGCCGGCGCACTGATGATCATGGATGAAGTGATGACATCCCGCCTTTCTCCGGGCGGTTTGCATGGTCTTTGGGGTGCCGCGCCGGACCTTGTGTCATTTGGCAAATATCTAGGCGGCGGATTGACGTTTGGCGCATTCGGCGGCCGGGCAGACATCATGAACCGGTTCGATCCAAGCAAGCCCGGCGCGTTCGCCCATGCGGGCACGTTCAACAATAATGTTCTCTCTCTCTCCGCCGCGATTGCTGGCCTTGGCAAGGTCTACACGCCAGAGGCCGCTGCCAGACTGAACGGGGATGGAGAGTTGCTGCGTGGACGATTGAATGATGCGTTGAAAAGCGCGGGCGTTGCCGGTCAGGTCACGGGCATCGGTTCGATGATGATGGTGCATTTGACCGATAAGCCTTTGACCGGTCCGACTGATGCAGACCAAGTCTCCCCAACACTGCGTGGCTTGATCCATCTCGGCCTGATCGAGCGGGGCTATTATGTCGCGCGTCGCAACATGATTGTGTTGTCGCTGCCGATGGGGGCTGCCGAAATGGATGGTCTTGTCGCGGCGTTCAAGGACGTGCTCGCCACCTATAAAAACGTTCTGCCAGAAGCCTAAGGGCGCACTGCTTCGTGGGCCGGATTATCATTCAGCGGACGTTTGGCGCGGGTGTGACCCTGCTTGTTCTATCCGGTCTGACCTTCGCCCTATTGGCGTTGATGCCTGGTGATCCTGTTGACTTGTTGGCTGGGTCTGACCCGCGCCTCACGCCGGACGACATTGCCCGCCTAAAGGCGCTCTACGGCGTCGATAAACCGTTCTGGGAACGCTGGATTTCCTGGCTTGGACGCTTGGCTGAGGGTGAATTTGGTTATTCCCGCATGTTCGGCGCGCCAGTGGCAGATGTGCTGCCAGATGCATTATTGCGAACACTGTCGCTCGCCATTGCTGCGTTGGCGATATCCACGGTCTTAGGCATCGCTGGCGGCGCACTGGCGGCGTTGAAGCCTGGGTCGATCTTTGATTATGGCGCGAATTTCGTAGTGTTTGCAGGTGTCGCGGCACCGTCGTTCTGGCTGGCACTCATGGGCATGGCGCTGTTCTCAATTACCCTTGGATGGCTGCCTGCAAGCGCGCTCCCGGCAGACCCTGATGCTGGGTTCTTTGAACGCGCACGTCATCTCATTTTGCCAATCGCGGTTCTGGCGGCGCTGGAGACCGCCGCAATTCTCCGCCATGCCCGCGCCGCTGTTGGCGAGGCTTTGACCCAGGCCCATGTGCAGACGGCGCGCTCCAAAGGTTTGAGTGATTTTCGCATTGTTTGGCGCCATGTCCTGCCGAACGCCATGACACCGCTGGTGACAGTATTGGCGCTTGATCTGGGTGCCTTGGCCTCTGGCGCGGTCGTGGTTGAGGTGATGTTTGGATATCCAGGCATGGGCAAGCTGCTCTACGACGCAATCTTGGGCGCTGACTACAATTTAGCGATGGCGGTCCTGCTGCTTGGTGCTGGTGCCATTCTGCTTGCAAATGCCGCGGCGGACGTCGCGTATGCGGCCTTTGATCCGCGTGTCGGGTTCGGTAAGGCCGTGACATGACGGCTGTGGCCCTGAATATGGCTGAAACGCCGACGCGCCGGGCCTGGACCCGTTTTCGGCGGAATCGTGCCGCGATGTTCGGAGCCTGCCTGCTGGCCGTACTTGCATTGTCTGCCATTTTCGCGGGTGCAATCACTGCCGTTCTTGGGCTGGATGCAGAGGCGGTTGATCTTGCCAGCCGGTATGCACCGGTTTCGGCGGCGCATCCCCTTGGTGGGGATGAGCTTGGCCGTGATGTGTTGGCGCGCTTGCTGCAAGGCGGCCAAGTCTCGCTCAGCGTTGGGCTTGCGGCAGCGGTGGCTGCGGCTGGAATTGGCGCTGCGATCGGGCTGCTGGCTGGATTTCAGGGCGGGCTTACGGACAGCATTTTGATGCGCATCACTGATGGCATGCTGGCATTGCCAGTTTTGCCGTTGCTTATCGTGCTGGCAGCAGTTGATCCAACCAAGCTTGGGATGAGTGCGGATTCAGGGGGTGCGGCCAGTGTAGTCCGCATCGTGCTGATCGTGGCGTTAGTTGGTTGGCCGGGTGCAGCACGGTTAACGCGCGCGGCGGCACTTTCCGCCCGGGCACAGGATTATGTGCGAGCGGCCCGAGCTGTCGGCGTCCACCCATTCCGGATCGCCATTCGGCATGTTGCCCCTGCGGCGGCGGGGCCGGTGATCGTGGCGGCAACGCTTGCGATGGGGCAGGTCATTCTGTTCGAGTCTATTCTGAGTTTCCTGGGGCTTGGCATACAGCCGCCGCTGGCAAGCTGGGGCGCTATGCTAGCCCACGCCCAGGATACAATTTGGGAGCGGCCAATGCTTGCGATCTGGCCGGGTGTCGCGATTTTCCTGACAGTCATCGCCGTCAATTTCGTAGGTGATGGATTGCGTGATGCCTCAAACCCGCGCGCGGTGGAGAACCGCTAAGTGAGGATGGCTGCTGTAATCTGCGTTAGAACAGCGTCACTCGCCAACATCATGATAAGCAACACGGTCGCTTGTTTGCCGGTGATACCAAGCGCCCATTTGGCGACAAACCAATCGACGGCGATGACCCAGATCATCGTCACAAACAATAGTACTTGCAACGCTGCGGGGGGCGCACCGACGAGCTGCATTACCACGGCCCCGATGGTAATCGGAAGCACTTGCAACACGGCGCACCAGTTTGCGGCAACGACATAACGCGGCCATGTGCGTGTGACGGCCATGCCGCGCGCCATTTCATATGCAATGACCAGCGGAAAGAGCCAGCGCACGATGAGTGATAGCACTGCGATCACCGGCGTCATCTCTCCGGCAGGCCGTTCCTTCGCGACCTCTGTGACGCCTTCAATGGTGGAGGCTGCCGTCAAAATCTCACCAGCGAACACGCTGGTCATGACATGGAGGCCAACAAAGAGTGGCAGTGCCCAAAAGGAGATAAGGACCGCGCGGTTACTGTCGTTGAATACGGGCAGGGCGTCGCGCTGGAAGCGGACGGCCTTGCTGGCGGCGCTTAATCCGTGGCGAATTTCCTCGCCCCGGCTGGTCATGAACCGGCCTTGAAGAAGTCGCGCAACACTTCCAGATAGGTTTCTGCGAGTGCAGTTATGTCCGCTGTTGCCACATGTTCATCCACTTGGTGTGCGGTGGCGCTGATTAGGCCAAGTTCGACCACGGGGCAATAATCCTTAATGAATCTGGCATCTGAAGTGCCGCCAGTCGTCGAGAATTCGGGGCGTCTGCTGCTGACAGCCTCTACGGCCTTAGCAATGGTTTCCGTCAACGGACCGGGCTCCGTCACAAAGCTTTCACCCGATACGGCGACTTTCAGGCTGTAGGGCTGCCCAACAGCATCGAGGCGTCGGCGGATTTCACTTTCAAGCTTTGCGCTGTCAAAGTTCGCATTGAAGCGCACATTAAACCGGGCCTCAGCTTTCGCCGGGATCAGGTTCGTCGTCATATTTCCAACATCAATGCTGGTCGCTTGCAAGCTGGATGGCGGAAAATGTGGATGGCCGTCGTCCAGCGGTTCCTGCACCAGCGCATTCAGCAGCGGTAAGATGTTGTGGACGGGATTATCAGCCCGCTCCGGGTAGGCCACGTGTCCTTGGATGCCATTGACCGTCAGCACGCCGTTCAGGCTGCCCCGTCGGCCGATCTTGATCATATCGCCCATGGCATCTGGATTTGTCGGCTCGCCAACAATGCAGGCGTCAAACCGCTCGCCGCGTTCGGCCAGCAAGGGCAGCATTTTCTTGGTGCCGTTCACGGAAGGGCCTTCTTCATCCCCGGTGATCAGGAATGAGATCGCACCCGGAAGGTCTTCGCCAGTTTCCGTGACGTAGGCAGCGCTGGCCGCAACGAAAGCCGCGATGGCGCCTTTCATATCAACGGTGCCGCGCCCGAAAAGAATGCCATCAGCGATGTCAGCGTCAAACGGACCGTGCTTCCAGTCAGCGCGGTCGCCGATAGGAACGACGTCCGTATGGCCGGCGAAGCAGATATGCGGACCTGCATTTGGTGACCCAGCACGGGCGAACAGGTTATCTACGTCCGGCGTACCCTCATCGGTGAATGGCATGCGTTCGCAGGCGAAGCCGAGCGGGGCTAACCAGCCTTCCAGTGCAGAGAGCGCGCCGCCTTCAACAGGGGTTACGCTCTCGCAGCGGATCAGCGCCTGCGCAAGTTCAACAGCATCAAGCGGCCAGTTCGTCATTAATCGCGCAGGAGATCGTTGATGGATGTTTTTGCGCGGGTGCCTTCATCGACAGTTTTCATGATGACGGCGCAATAGGTGGATGGGCCGGGGCCGCCAGTGGGCAGGTTATGGCCCGGCATGTTGCCAGGGATCAGAACGGAATATGCGGGCACACGGCCACGATGAATTTCGCCAGTTTCCCGGTTCACAATCTTGGTAGAAGGGGAGAGGAACACGCCCATGGAAAGGACGCTGCCTTCCTCAACGATCACGCCTTCAACGACTTCGCTACGCGCGCCGATAAAGCAATTGTCTTCGATAATGACAGGATTGGCCTGCATCGGCTCCAATACGCCGCCGATGCCGACACCGCCGGAGAGATGGCAGTTGTTACCAATCTGCGCGCAGGAACCGACCGTGGCCCAGGTATCAACCATCGTGTTCTCGCCGACATAAGCACCGAGGTTGACGAAGCTTGGCATCAGCACTGCATTCGGCGCGATATAGGCGGAACGACGCACGATTGCGCCAGGGACAGACCGGAACGCAGCTTTCTCAAACTGCTCGCGGCCCCACCCGGATGTCTTTAGCGCAACTTTGTCATACCAAGCGGAACGACCACGCTCAGGATCAACAGCGCCGCCTGCCATAGGCGCAGAATTGTGTAGGCGGAAGGACAACAGCACTGCCTTTTTGCACCACTGATTTACGACCCATTCGCCGGACGTCTTCTCGGCCACACGAATCTCGCCCGTATCAAGCGCATCAAGTGCGGCTTCGATAGAATCGCGAATAGCACCTTTCGTCATTGGTGAGATGCTGTCCCGGTCTTCCCAGGCGGCTTCAATGGTGCGTTCGAGTTCGGCGTAGGACATGGGCTCGGGCTTTCTTCAAGGCTAATCGGATTTAGGCAGGACAATGCGAACGTCAGCGCGCGCTGTCAACGCGGCGGATGGGCTTAGCGACGATCTTTTAACGCCGCGGCGTCCATGCGCCAGATACGGTGGAGCGTGGACTGCCCGGCGCACGGATGACTTGGCGCGCGGCGGGTGGCGTTTGTTGTGGTGGCGCTTGATAGGTCTGCGCAGGGATCGGTGCCTGATCGACCGGTAATGGCGGTGGGACGGTTAAAGCGTCGTCCACTGGCAGAACTGCAGGCGCTGGCATACGTGGAATGCGGTCCAGTGGCTGTGGTGCATAGGCTAGTGGTGCGGCCTGATGCTGAGGTGGTGCAGCCGGAGCATGCAGCCAATCCGGTGCGGGCTGGCGCAGCAGGCGGTCAACATCATAGCCTTTGGGGGAGGCATGAGCGCTCATGCCAAACGCTAAAATCAGGCCTGCGCCGGCAAGGCGCGCGACGATGCGGCTCATGCCGACATTCTCCATCACGGACTATCTATCTCTCGTGGGCTGACGGTGATCCGCCCTTCAAGCTATATCTTAGCTGGAAGCGCCAGGTTGTGCGACGGGAGAATGCGCCGGATGGCAGAAGAATTTATGATCGGCATTGCGGCGATTTGGGCGGCACTTGCGCTTGGTCTCATTCCAGCAATGACACTGTTTATCGGCAGGATCGCGTTTATGACGCTGGATGCCGACAACGCTGCTAAGTTTTTGCGCGCTGCCTTTCAGATTTACTATCTGATGCTGGCTTGCTTCAGCGGCTTTGCAGCGGCACTGCTGGCGCTGCCACGGCCAATTGAAGCGGGTATGATGGCATTGATCGCGATAATGGCGCTGTATGGGCGCTACTGGTTGCTGCCAATTGCGCACAATCTGGATGATCTCCGCATGCAAAACAGGCCGCCGGGTCAGGCTTCTGGTGAGGGCGCGGCCGCCAGGACAGACATTGCCAGCGAGATCGCCAACGCGAACCATGATGATGTTGAGGATCTAGGCGAAGAGGCCCGGTTGGAGGCGATGCGGACAGAGGAGCTTTCGATACAGCGCGCCCTCATTAAGGTGCAAAGCCGCAGCAGCTTCATCGCCGTCATTCAAATCGCTTTTGGCATTACCGTTGTTGTGAGGCTTGCAATCGTATGAGTGAACCTAAGAAACGTAACATCGTTCGCTGGGTCATTTTTGGCTTTGCGTGGATATGCCTCCTCTTCGCCGGTGGTGCTGCCTATGTAGCGCTTCAAATCATTGAAGGCGGCCCGAACCAAGAAGGCGGCATCATGGGCCAGCCAACTGTTGGCGGGCCTTTCGTTCTGGTTAATGGCAATGGCGAAACCTTGACGGAGAAAGCCTTCGACGGCAAAGTCATGGCTGTCTATTTTGGCTTCACCTACTGCCCTGATGTTTGCCCGACCGAACTTGCGATCGTTGCTGACGCGATTGATCTACTGCCCGCCAATGTGGCTGCGAATGTCGCGCCGCTCTTCATCACAATTGATCCAGACCGGGATACGCCAGAATTGGTGAAAGAATATGCCGCCAATTTCCATGAAAACATGGTTGGCCTAACGGGCACGCCAGAACAAATCGCGGCGGCGGGTAAGGCCTACCGCGTCTATTACGCCAAGCGTGAAACGGAGAGCGGCAGCTACACGATGGATCACACCTCCTACATCTACATTATGGATAAGCAGGGCCGGTATTATCGCCATTTCCGCATGAATTCCGCACCGGAAGAGATCGCAGAGGCGCTTAAGGCAGCTGTCGCAGGCTAAGGCCCTCCCGATGACCACGCGCGGATTTATTCTGGCGGCTCCAGCGTCCGGCACTGGCAAGACTGTCGCGACATCGTTGCTGTTGGCTGCTTTCCGGCAGCGTGGCGTTGCAGTTTCCGGGTTCAAAACCGGGCCAGATTACATCGATCCCAGATTTCTCGCGGCGGGGGCTGGCCGAAGCGTGCCTAATATTGACCCTTGGGGCATGCGCAATGAAACCCAGCAGGCTGTGCTGTCCAGTATTGCAGGTGCTGCCAGCCTTATTATCGGCGAAGGCGTGATGGGCCTATTTGATGGTGCACGGGATGGCACAGGGTCAACGGCGGACCTGGCGCAAGCCCTGAACTTGCCCATCGTTCTAGTGGTCGACGGACGTGGCATGGCGGCATCTGCAGCTGCACTGATATCGGGTTTTGCGCGTCACCGAGACGACATCACTGTCGCCGGCGTGCTTTTCACGCGGATTGGCCATGTAGGGCACTATGAGCTGCTGGCGGCGGCGGCGCGTTCAGTCGGTGTCAATCCGCTCGGATGGATAGGTCGGGATTCCGAGGTGGAATTACCGTCTCGGCATCTTGGCCTCGTTCAGGCGGGTGAGCATACTGGCCTGACGGAGAGGTTTGAGGCTGTCGCGGGCCGCCTTGCCGGAACCGTCGACCTTGATGGACTGCTGGCGCTGGCAACACCAATTTCGACCTATGGCGACGCGCCTCACACGCCGGTCCCGCCGCTCGGTCAGCGCATTGCCGTTGCGCAGGATGAAGCGTTCCGGTTTGCCTATCCTCACGTGCTAGATGGTTGGCGGGCCGCAGGTGCAGAAATCCTTCCATTCTCGCCGCTTGCAGATGCAGCGCCAGACGCATCGGCTGACGCCGTGTATCTTCCCGGCGGATATCCTGAACTTCATGCCGGACGCATTGCGAAATCTACAAGTTTTCTGAACGGCCTACGCAATGCTGCCGAAACCATACTGACTTACGGTGAATGCGGCGGCTATATGGTTTTGGGCGATGGACTAACGGATGCGGCAGGCACGCGGCACGCCATGGCGGGGTTGCTGCCGATAGAAACCTCCATGCAGGACGCCCGTGCACGCCTTGGCTATCGGCGCATATGGATGGCGCAGGCCTCTCCCATTTCGGGCGGCGGGTATCGTGGCCATGAGCATCACCACGCGGAGGAAGTTCAGCGCCCGACGGATTTGCCGTCCTTCGCGACCGCTGAAGACGCGACCGGAAAACCGCTCGGTGCGTTCGGTGCTGTTCGAGGCCGGGTCGCTGGATCATTCCTGCATTTGATTGATCAGGCAGACTAAGTTCAGCGTCCGCGGCGGGCATCCCGGCCCATAACATATGCGGGGATGAGGGCTGCAGCAGCGATGAACGCGGTCAACATAAACGTATCTTGGAAGCCTTGCGTCAGGCCTTGGGCATAGACGGTCTGACCCAGATATTGGAGCGCGCCTGCCGCTGCATCTGTTGCTGATACACCTGCGTCTCGCATCAATTGCTCAGTTTGGCGTAGCAATTCGCGGGAGGCGCTATTGTCTGGCGTTTGGCTGGAAACAATGGTTTGCGTGTGGTTTGCCGTAGCACCCTCTAAGAACACCACCATCAGATTAACCCCTGCCGCACCCCCAAGCGTCCGCACGAAATTTACCATCCCCGCACCTTGGCCGACTTGATCGGGCTGCAGTGATCTAAGCGCTCCGGTGTTTAGTGAGGGGATAATTAGCGACAGGCCGAAGCGGTTGACGAGCGTGAAGAAGATGAACAGCCAATAGGGCGTGCTTGCATCCGCAATCGACATCAACGCGAAGCCAACGCAAAACCAGACCAGTCCGATCATGATCAAAACATAGGCTGGAAACCTATCCACAAGGCGGCCTGCGGTTGGGAACATGAAGGTCATTAGAATGCCAGCCGGGATCAACGCGACCCCGGCTTTAGTCGCGGAAAAGCCCTGCACCTGCTGCATAAATACAGCGATGGCGTAGATTGATCCGAACATTCCGAAGCCGAATATCAGGCCAACTACTGCGGCAGAGGCGAATTGTGGATTGGTGTAGAGGCGGAGGTCTAGCATCGGCGCGCGGATCGTAAGCTGGCGCAGGATAAACCCAAGTGTCGCCAGGATGCCAAGCGTTAGCTCCAGCACAATCCTATCTGACGACCACCCGTATCTGCGACCGCTTGCTAGGCCGTCTAGCAATAGGCCCAGCGAAAGGCAAAGCAGGATCAGGCCAACCCAATCAAACTTACCTGCAGGGCCGGGCCTGCGGTTTGGCAGGAAAGCGGCTCCAGCCAATGTGGCGACGGCGGTGAGCGGCAAAGGCAATAGGAAGACAACGCGCCACCCCAATTCATCAACGATAATGCCGCCCATAGCAGGACCGAGTGCGGGTGCGAGCACCACGCCGAGGCCAAACAAGCCCATCGCCGTTCCGCGCCGCTCGGGCTGGAATACGGTGAAAATGATCGACATCGTGAATGGCTGGATCAGGCCAGCGCTGAAGCCTTGGATGACGCGGGCGATGATGATCGTCGTCATATCTGGCGCACCTGCCGCCAGAAAAGACCCGGCCGCAAACGCGACCATCGTGCCGAGAAAGACCGTGCGTTGGCCAAACCTGTTTTGCAGCCATGATGTTAGGAGCATCGCGCCTGTCATGGCCGCGAAGTAGGCGGTGGAAAGCCATTGCGCCTTATCCTGGCCGACCCCAAACGCGCCCATCACGTTCGGCACCGCGACCGTGACGCTTGTTGACGATAGCACCATGGCGATCATGCCGATCAGCGTGGCGCCGGTCATCAACCAGCGTTGGGTCTCCGAATACTGAGCGTAAGTCGGCAGGTTGGCTTGCATCGGGCAGGGCCGGATCAGCCGCCGTCGCGGGTGTCGATCTCAACCTCAACCATCATGCCGGGCGCCAATGGGCGAGGGCGCTGTTCAAACGTGATCTTCACTGGAATGCGTTGGGTGACCTTGGTGAAGTTGCCGCTTGGGTTCGGTGTCGGCAGCAGGGCGAAACTAGACGTCGCAGCCCCACCGATCTTGGCGACACGCCCTATGAATTTTTCATCCGGATAGGCATCGACATCAATGGCGACCCTTTGGCCAACCTTGAGGCGACGGACCTGAGTTTCTTTGATATTCGCTTCGACCCATGTGTTTTCTGGATCATGCAACATCAGCACGCGCCGGCCTTCGCCCAGGAATTCACCTTCCTCAACGAACACTCTGTCGATGACGCCGGACTTCGGCGTTTGGATTGTGCGGTAGCTCAAAAGCGCTTCGTGGCGGGCGATACGAGCACGCAGCATCGCTTCCTTGAAATCAACCAGTGCGGCTTCCTGTTCAATCACAGAAAGTTCGGCCTTATCGGCTTGTGCTTCCTGCGCTTGCCCACGGGATGACGCAATTTCGGCGTCGGCCCGGCGAACATCACTAGCAAGGCGGGACACCTCTGATTCGGCGCGGTCCAGACGGGAGCGCGCGATCACGCGCTTATCAAACAGGCTCTTGAAGCGCTTGTATTCCTGCCGTGCCAGGCGAAGCTCCGCCACCAGTGCGCCACGCCGTGCGCGTTCCGCCCTGATACTGGTCAAGCGCGTTTTGTAGCGGCTATCAGTTTGCTGCGTGACCATGCTGGAGCGGGCGACATATTGGCTGCGTTCGGTTTGCAGCGCGGCCAGTTCAGCCTGAAGCGCCCTCAGTTCAAGGGCCGGTACACGATCATCCATTTGCGCCAATGCCGCACCGGCAGTCACCGTGTCACCAGTATCAACTTTAAGGTCACGTAAGACGCCATCGACCCGACTGGAGATGGTCACATGATCTGTCATGACGCGGGCGTCATATTCATACACATGGGTCATGCGACTGATGACTTCACGAGCGCTAAACACTATAGCTGCGATCGCGACTAAGCCTATCAGGCCATAGCGAACGAAACGCATTCCGCCCCGCTGACGCCGGATGTTTGGGGGCGGTGAATTAGCTGCAACTTTAGGCCTTGCTTGCTCATTCGCGGCAGGTTCAGCGGCCGGCTTTGAATCATTGTCCGTAGACATATCAGGCTGCTCCCTTCGCTTCAGCAGAGGAAAGGGTCTCGATACGGCGGGTCAGTTTCGCCAGAAGTGCCATCATGGCCTCTATTTCTTTCGGATCGGAATCGGTGAGCATGTCGGCGCGCAACGCGGAGGCAACTTGGTCTACGTCCTCCAGCTTCGCGCGGCCCGCTGTTGTAAGGGTGACGCGTTTGACGCGTCGGTCATTGTCATCTTCGCGGCGTTGCACAAAACCAGCCGTTTCCAGCTGGTCGATCTGGCGCACCAACGTTGGTCCTGTGACACCTGCCAGCACCGCAAGATCAAGTTGGGCGAGGCCGGTGTCATCGTCGGCAAGATGCAGCAGCAACAGCCAGCGCGCTTGCGACAGACCGTGTGGGCGCAAACGGTTATCCAGCTCCGTCCGCCACAGCCGCGCCAGCAGGCCCACTTGTCGGCCAACATTGGGGAGCGCGTCAGTCATGCGCCTTCCTATCTATAAGGTATCGTATAATAACGCCACTATGTATTAGCTTGCTAATTAATAGCTTGTAAACCGCCCGCACCCTTGTACCGGCTGTAGGTCGTTAAGGTGCGTTAAACCTTACCGTGGCAGTGCTTGAACTTCTTGCCGGAACCACATGGGCAGGCGCTGTTACGCGGAACCCGGCCCCAGGTCGACGGATCATTCGGGTCTACAGATGCCTCCGCCGCAATCCGCGATTGCCGGGGTTCGGCGCGGGCAGGGGGGGCGGAGCCGTCAGCTGCATCCAAATCATCAATGCCGCCAGCGTCAGGATGCTCTTCGTATATTTCACCTATTTCAGTCGCAGGACCTGGTTCAGGCACCTGCGTATCGACCTGAAGGTGGACGAGCGTTGCACTGACAGCGGTGCGGAGGCGACCCAGCATGCCTTCAAACAGGCTGAACGCTTCCTGCTTGTATTCATTCAGCGGATCACGCTGAGCATATGCGCGGAGGCCAATACCCTGGCGTAGGTGATCAAGCGCCAGCAAGTGCTCCTTCCAGACTTGATCCAGCAGCTGCAGGAGTACGCTTTTCTCTGCAAACCGCATGACTTCAGGACCATAATTGGCGGCTTTTTCCGCCATGCGCCGGTCCACATCAGCCTGAATGCGTTCTAGGATTTCCTCGTCAGCGATGCCTTCTTCTTTGGCCCAATCTGCAATCGGATATTCCAGGGCCATATTGGCGACGAGTGCGGCTTGTAGGCCATCTACATCCCACTGATCTGGCAGCGCGTTCGTCGGAATATGTTCAGCGACAAGATCTTCAGCCACTTGGCGACGCATGTCTTCGACGGTTTCACGAACATCTTCCGCGTCCATGATCTCGCGGCGCTGCTCATAAACGACCTTACGCTGGTCATTCATCACATCGTCATAGCGGAGAAGGTTTTTACGAATTTCGAAGTTCCGCGCCTCAACCTTGCCCTGGGCTTTCTCCAGTGCGCGGTTGATCCAGGGATGCACGATCGCCTCGTCTTCTTTGAGGCCAAGACGGCGCAATACGCTGTCCATGCGTTCTGAACCAAAGATGCGCATCAGATCATCATCGAGGCTGATATAGAACTTCGATGCGCCCGGATCGCCTTGGCGGCCTGAACGACCACGAAGCTGATTGTCGATCCGCCGGCTTTCATGCCGTTCTGTCGCCAGAACAAACAGTCCGCCTGCTTCAAGCGCAATAACTTTATCGCGCGCAATTTCGGCCTCGACGTCCGCAGTGATGCGGGCGCGTTCGGCTTCATCTTCAATATCGGACAGCATGTCAGCCAGCATCATGTCGCGGTTGCCGCCTAGCTGAATATCGGTCCCGCGACCAGCCATGTTGGTAGCGATCGTGACAGCACCCGGTTTGCCCGCGAGCGCGATGATCTTCGCTTCCTGCTCATGGTAACGGGCGTTTAGGACCGCATGCTCAACACCCGCAGCCTTCAATTCCTCAGACAGCAATTCGGATTTATCGATTGATACGGTGCCGACAAGGATCGGCTGCTTCTTAGCATTCCGTTCCTTGATCTCAGCAACAATGGCGCGGTTTTTCTCCTTCATGGAGCGATAGACTTCATCATCAAAATCTTCGCGGGAGACGCTGACATTGGTGGGCATTTCCACCACGTTGAGCTTGTAAATCTCGTCAAACTCGCCCGCTTCCGTCATTGCCGTGCCTGTCATGCCAGCAAGCTTTGGATAGAGGCGGAAATAGTTCTGGAACGTGATGGACGCTAGCGTTTGGTTCTCAACCTGAATTTCAACGCCTTCTTTAGCTTCCAGCGCTTGATGCAGACCTTCTGAGAAACGCCGTCCATCCATCGCGCGACCGGTGAATTCGTCGATGATGACGACCTTGTCGTCGCGGACCATATAATCCACGTCGCGCTCAAACAGGGTGTGCGCCCGAAGCGCCTGATTGACGTGGTGGACAACCGATACATTGGCAATATCGTACAATCCGCCCTCGGTCAGTATGCCCGCCTCGCGCAGGTGTTCTTCAATCCGGTCGGAGCCGGAATCCGACATGCCGACTGCCTTGGATTTTTCGTCTTTCTCATAATCGTCGGGCTGAATGTGCTGCATCACTGCATTCACGGTCTGATAAAGTTCTGAGGATTGTTCAGCAGCGCCGGAGATAATCAGCGGGGTCCGCGCTTCGTCGATGAGGATAGAATCGACCTCATCAACAATTGCATAATTGAAATTGCGTTGGACCATATCGGTCAGCCGGAACTTCATATTGTCGCGAAGGTAATCGAAACCGAATTCGTTATTGGTGCCGTAGGTGACATCCTGGGCGTATTGCACACGCCGCTCGTCATCCAATAGGCCACCCAAAATGCAGCCGACACTGAGGCCCAAGAAATTATAGACGGCACTCATCCAGCCAGCGTCGCGCTGGGCCAGATAGTCATTCACGGTGACGACGTGGACGCCCTTGCCTTCGAGTGCATTCAAATACACTGCGAGCGTGGCGACCAAGGTTTTACCTTCGCCCGTTTTCATTTCGGCGATCATACCGGTGTGCAGAACAATGCCGCCCATCAGCTGCACATCGAAGTGGCGCTGGCCAAGGGTGCGCTTCGCTGCTTCCCGCACGGCGGCGAAAGCTTCAGGCAAAAGGTCGTCTATTGTTTCGCCGGCGGCTAAGCGCGCCTGGAATTTGGGCGTGAGCGTCCGCACTTCATCATCACTCAAAGCCTCAAATTCGGGCTCTAAGTCATTGATTTTTGCCACGGTCGCGTGGAGCGACTTAATGTAACGATCATTCGCAGTGCCAAGCACGCGCTTAACGATGGCGCCGAACATATGGGCCTCAATATCTGGATAAAATGGGCGCGTGTTGCGCAATCGCCGCCGCAAGCATAACAACGGTCCCTGACAGATAAGTGCGAGGTGCGGCCCTGTCAACGAATGACGGGCTGGAACGCCTTCGCCAAATGCGCCGATGTGCTAATTTTGGCGCGCAATTTTGTATGAGGAGACCGCATATGCGGATGATTACTGGCTTGGCGCTTTCTGCGATCCTGGTGCTGAACACAGCGCCTGCATTGACCCAAGATACATCGAAGCCAACAACAGAACCCGCTCCAGCGGCGGCGCCCATGCCGAGTGAACCAGATCAAGTTGTCGCTATCGTGAACGGCGAGCCAATCCGCTTGAGCCGCCTGCAAGACGCATTGCAGGCATTTGGCAAAGACCTTGGTCAGCTTGATCCGCAGACATTCTACATCACCATCATGGACCGTGTGATCGACCAAGATCTTGCCGCACGTGCCGGAAAAGATGCTGGCCTGCTAGACACGCCAGACGTAAAAGCCCGGCTCAAGGCGGCGCAGGATGCCGTGTTGGCTGATGCTTACATGCAGAAAATTGGTGAAGAGGCGATGTCAGAAGTCGCACTGCGCCGCCGATATGAAGCGCTCGGTAAGGACGGCATTAAGCAGGTCAAAGCCAGCCATATTCTCGTTAAAACAGAAGAGCTTGCGAAGGAAATTATCGAGCTTTTAGGGGTCGGTGGAGACTTTGCAGCCCTGGCGAAAGAACATTCTGTCGGCCCATCCGGCCCTAAGGGTGGAGACCTCGGCTTCTTTGGTGAAGGCCAAATGGTGCCGCCATTCTCAGAAGCAGCGTTTGCACTGGAAGCCGGTGAGCACACGAAAACGCCGGTGAAAACACAGTTCGGCTTTCACGTGATCAAGGTCATGGAAACGAAGCAAGTGCCGCCACCGCCCTTCTATGAGGCCGCGCCGAAGCTTGCAGAGGAAGCCCGCACTGAAGCCATGATCGCGGAGCTGACGAAGCTTAGGGAAGATGCGACGATCCAGCGGTTCACGCCGGATGGATCACCGATTGAATTGAAACGGGTGCCAGCAGATCAAATTCCGGCAGATCAAGGCAAGAAATAATAATGCAACGGTCTCCCTTGGCACCCGAATCGGTGCCCAACCTTCCACCGCTTGCCGGCGTGCAAATCGGCACGATGAATAGCGGTGTCCGCTATAAAGGCCGCGATGACGTAATGGTGATGGCTTTTGACCCAGGCTCCGTCATGGCTGGCGTCGTTACTAAGTCCAAAACGCGTTCGGCGCCGGTTGAGCATTGCGTGGATGCGCTCGCGGCGGGTGGGGACGCCCGCGCGCTCGTGGTCAATGCCGGCAATGCCAATGCGTTCACCGGCCGGGCTGGCGATGTTGTTGTGCAGGAAACCATCAAGACGGCTGCAGAGGTGTTCAGCTGCAGCCCGATGGCCATCTATGTGTCGTCAACGGGCGTGATCGGGGAACCAGTGCCCCAGGACGCCATCCCGAACAGCGTGCGTGCGCTTGGGGCCAAGTTACAGCCCGGCGGGTGGGGAAAGGCCGCTGCTGCAATAATGACGACGGATACGTTCGCTAAAGTCGCAACCGAAACGGCCACGATCGGCGGCGTTGATGTGCGCCTGAACGGCATTGTCAAAGGTTCTGGCATGATCGCACCTGATATGGCGACGATGTTGGGCTACGTATGCACGGACGCTGATATTCCCCAGCCGATCCTGCAAAGCCTGCTGACACGTGCAGTAGACAAGACCTTCAACTGCATCACTGTAGATAGCGACACATCTACATCTGACACGGTCCTGCTGGCGGCGACAGCTAAGGCAGGAAATGCGCAGCCAGAAAGCGCCAATGATACCGCGCTCAAGGACTTTAAGCGGGCACTGCTGGCGATCTGCATGGATCTATCCCAACAGGTTGTCCGGGACGGAGAGGGCGCATCCAAGTTCATCGCTGTCCGTGTGACTGGTGCCACATCACCAGGTGCGGCTAAACGCATCGGACTTTCAATCGCCAATTCGCCTTTGGTGAAGACGGCGATCGCGGGGGAAGACGCTAACTGGGGCCGCATCGTCATGGCCGTCGGCAAGTCTGGTGAGAAGGCGGAGCGGGACCTGCTGCGCATCCTCATTGGCGGCACTGAGATTACGGCCAATGGCATGGTGGTTGAAGGCTACGATGAAGCGCCCGTTGCTGCGCACATGAAGGGCCAAAAAATCGATATCGAGGTTGATATTGGCCTCGGTCGCGGCAAAGCGACGGTTTGGACCTGTGACCTGACCCATGGCTATATCGAAATCAATGCGGACTACCGCAGTTGATCGAGCCTAGTTTGCCGACCCTGCTGGTCGTCGCGGTCGCATTGGTGGACCGTGATGGTCGCGTTCTGCTTGCCGAACGGCCTGAGGGAAAGAACCTGGCTGGGATGTGGGAATTTCCAGGTGGCAAGGTCGCCCCTGGGGAGACGCCCGAGGCGGCGCTTATCCGGGAATTGCAGGAAGAACTGGGGATCGACACGGTCTCGTCTTGCCTGGCGCCATTCACATTTGCCAGCCACACCTACGAAGCGTTTCACTTGCTGATGCCGCTATATGTTTGCCGCGTATGGGAGGGCACTCCAACCGGGCTCGAAGGCCAGCGGCTCGCCTGGGCAACGCCGCAGGAGATGCTGAAGTATCCTATGCCGCCGGCTGATAAGCCGCTTGTGGCGATGCTGCGGGACTTCCTGTGAGAGCGTCCATCAACGGCGCTAGATAAGGCTTTTAAGCCTCAGCCGTGCTCAACCCAGAGCGGAACAGTGGCTTACGCACCTGATGGGCGTTGGCGGTTGCGTTTTCCCGCTCCGTTTTGTGGAAGGCGAGGGCCGCATCGGACCAAGGCATTTCGATGGCGTCAACAATGGCCCGGGCCTCATCCTCAAAGTTCTCGATCAGGCCGCGATAGCCCACATCATGAATGCGGCCGGGTGCGGCCATCCGCCAATGCTGCATAAGGCGCAGGTAATTGGTGTGATACCGCCCGAGTTCCTGCTGGTCATAGGAGAACGAAACATCGCCGGTGAAAAGTTGGCGATAGCAGCTGAAGCAGGTGTCCGTGGCATCGCGCTCAACGTGCAGGATTTTGGCGTTTGGAAATACCGCCAGGATCAGACCAAGGTTCTGGAAGTTCATCGGCATCTTGTCGGCGATGCGGACCGCATCTGGCGCGAGCTTCGCGACCGTCGACATATACAGCGTGCTGAGAGCTGTTGCCCGTTCTGACGTCAGCGCCTTGGCGCCGCCAGGCCAAGCGCCTTCGTGCTTGTAAACATCACGCGCGACGTTCGCGACGGCGGATAGCTCGCCGGCGCCATGTACGCCTGGAATACTCGCGATGATCTGCTCAGCTAACGTCGTGCCGGATCGTGGCATCCCGACGATGAAGACGGGCTTGGCATCCTGGTCGCCGTTGCGTGAAAGCCGGTCAATCAAGCCGACATCAAAGCATCGGGTCAGCGCATCAAAGAATTGGTCAACCGTGTCAGCTTGATAATGCACGGTGGCGCGCTTAGCGGCGTTGGCTTGGTCATACAGCGCCATGGCGGCGGCGGCATCATTTTCGTGTGCAGCGTGGCCTGCAAGTGCGAATTGCAGCATCCAGGTTGGCTCTGATCCCGGCGACAGGCTTGCCAGCATGGTTTCCGCCGCTGCTGTGTCAGCCGCCTTCATCGCGCCGTCAGTTAATTGGGAAACTTGGTGCAGAGCGGCACTTGCGACGCACATCGCGTCCAGGCTGCTGATGCGCTTCGCCTGGGGGACGAGAGAGCGGAACCCGTCAATGGCTGCCGCCGTCCGGCCTTTGCGCATGGCTTGCACTGCGCGCTCATAGGTTTCCATCATCGCGCGGATACGAAGGTCGCTGCCATCCAATTCCATAGCCAATGCTCCTCGGCGTGAGGCGGCATCAGACAGGGTTCATGGTAAAGGCCGGATTAAAGTGCCTTCAACCGTGCAAGCGCACCCTGCAGTTTTTCCTGCTGTAGGACGAAAGCGGTGCGGCGGTCACGGTTTTCCTGTACGACTTCCGCAGGCGCGCGCGCCGTAAACTTCTCATTGCCAAGGCGCTTGTCGATGTCGGAAATCTCTTTCTCGACCTTGTCAATTTCCTTCGCGAGGCGGGCTTGCTCAGCATCCAGATCAATCACGTCGCCGATTGGGAGAGCGATTGTTGCTTCATCCACAATCGCCTGCGCGGCACCCTTGGCAGGGGCTGCGCCATCGGTCGTGATGGTTTCCAGACGTGCTAAGCGGCGGACAGGTTCATCATTCCGATTTAGGCGGGCGAGGGTGTCGGCACTAGCGCCAGATAAATGCGCATGCAGGCGAGCGCCCGGTGGGATGTTGCACTCCGCTCGCACGGTGCGGATTACACTAACAAAGCGGATCGCCCAGTCGATTTCTGCAACCGCATCAGGCGCAGCCAATTTCGGCTCTTCGGTTGGCCAAGCGCTGGAAATGAGCGAATCCGCGCCGTTCAGATTGCACTTCTCTGCAATCTCTTCCGTCAGGAATGGCATGATCGGATGCATTAACCGCATCAGGCGGTTTAGTGTCCAGGCGATGGTTGCGCGGGTTTCAGCAGCGGCTTCCCTGTCTCCACCAGACAAGATTGGCTTGGCGAACTCAAGCTGCCAATCGCAGAATGTGCCCCAGGCAAACTGATAGAGTGCGTTGGCAGCTTCATTGAAGCGGTAGCTATCCAAGGCGCTTGTGACGTCATCGCGCGCAGCGGCCGTTTTAGCGACGATCCAGCGGTTCAGCGTGACCTTGCAGGCGGCTGGATCGAAATCTGGATCGATGACGCATTCGTTGATTTCACAGAAGCGCGCAGCATTCCAAAGCTTCGTCGCAAAGTTCCGGTAACCCTCGACCCGGCTTTCAGCCAGTTTGATATCCCGACCCTGGGCTGCCATGGCGGCGAGCGTGAAGCGCACAGCATCAGCGCCATATTTGTCTGTTAGGTCCAGGGGATCAATCACGTTTCCTTTGGACTTAGACATTTTCTGGCCTTTTTCATCGCGGACCAGCGCGTGGATGTAGACCGTGCGGAACGGCACATCATCCATGAAATGCATGCCCATCATCATCATCCGGGCGACCCAGAAGAAGATGATGTCGAACCCGGTTACGAGCACGTCGCCCGGATAATATTTCTCCAATTCTGGCGTCTCTTCTGGCCAGCCGATGGTTGAAAATGGCCAAAGCGCAGAGGAAAACCAGGTGTCCAGAACGTCGGGGTCCTGCTCCAACGGTTTATCTTCGCCATAATGGGCGCGGGCTTTCGCTTGAGCGGCAGCTTCATCATTTGCGACGAAGATTTCGCCGTCAGGTCCGTACCACGCAGGAATCCGATGGCCCCACCAGAGCTGGCGTGAAATGCACCAGGGCTGAATATTGCGCATCCATTCGAAGTAAGTTTTGGACCAGTTTTCCGGCACAAACTTGGTGCGCCCGTCCTCGACCGCTGCGATTGCGGGCTTGGCTAAGGTTTCAGCGTCCACATACCATTGGACGGTTAGATAAGGCTCAATCGGCACGCCGCCACGGTCGCCGTAAGGGACTGTGTGCGCATGGTCTTCGATCTTCGCGAGCAAGCCTTCCGCTTCAAGATCGGCGACGACAACCTTGCGGGCCTCGAACCGATCCATGCCCCGGTACTTTTCAGGCGCGTTTTCGTTGATTCGGGCCCGGCGATCCAGAATGCTGATCATCTCAAGGTTCTGGCGGCGACCGACCTCGAAATCGTTGAAGTCATGGGCTGGGGTCATTTTGACCGCGCCAGAGCCTGCTTCTGGGTCAGCATATTCATCGGCAACGATGGGGATGCGACGGCCAACGAGCGGCAGGATGCAATGCTTGCCTACAAGGTGCTTGTAGCGCTCGTCATCTGGATGCACCGCAACGCCGGTATCGCCCAGCATGGTTTCGGGCCGGGTCGTGGCGACAGTGATGTGCGCGCCATCCTCGCCTTCAATCGGATACTTAAAGTGCCAGAGATGCCCGTTGGTTTCTGTCGGCTGGACTTCAAGGTCCGAAATCGCCGTTTCCAGCTTCGGGTCCCAGTTGACGAGGCGTTGGTCTTTGTAGATGAGGCCTTGATCGTAAAGCTCGATGAACACTTTGCGGACAGCCTCACTGAGGCCTTCATCCATGGTGAAGCGTTCGCGCGGCCAATCGGCAGAAGCGCCAAGGCGCGTCAGCTGCTTCATGATTTCGCCGCCGGATTCGCCTTTCCATTCCCACACGCGATCCAGGAATTTCTCGCGGCCAAGATCCCGGCGGGATACGCCTTTTTCGGCCAGTTGGCGCTCGACCACCATCTGCGTCGCAATACCAGCGTGGTCCATGCCGGGCTGCCAAAGCGCGTCCTTGCCGGTCATCCGGTTGTAGCGGATCAGCACATCTTGCAGCGTGAATGTTAGTGCGTGGCCCATATGCAGGCTGCCCGTAACATTCGGCGGCGGCATCATGATCACATAGGGGTCGGCGGCGCTGGCGGGGTTGGCGGCGAAAGCGTTTGCCTGTTCCCATGCCTCATAGCGCGGCCCTTCGGCGGCTGCCGGGTCGTAGGTCTTCTCTAAGGGCATTAGTCTTGGCTTCCTGGTGGGTCTCAGCCCATGCTCAAATGCTGCGCTCAGTCTTTATCCTGGCGCTGAATACGTTGAATTTCCTCACGCACGAGGTTTTCGACCATGCTGGGCAGGTGGATGTCCAACCATTGCTTCAGCATTGGCTTCAGCAGGTCTGCAACCAAGGCCTCAACGGTGTTACCGTTAGCTCCAACACCCATCGCACCCGTGATTGAATCGCCGCTCCGAAGGGAAGCAAGCGCACCAGCAGAAAGCGCTGCTGCTTCAGGAGAGAGCAGACCGCTTTGAAGTGCATCAGCAGAAGCTTGTGGGGCGACAGTTAACTCCGGCTCGTCCATAACGTCTTCTACTTCTTCCTCGGCTTCTTCTGGGGCATCTTCGAACACGAGGCCGAAATCATCATCGTCATCGTTATCGTCCGCTTCGGCCTCAGCTGCTACGGATGAAGCTTCTGAAACTGCTTCCTCTGCCTCTTCCATATCTTCTACGACCAGAAGGTCACCAGTATCAGCTTCATCGTCGTTTTGGTCGGGCTCATCGGCGACAGCGCTTGCGCTGTTTGCGGTAGCAGGCTCAGGCTCGTCATCGGGTAGAGGATCACTGAGTTCGAGCACGTCATCATCATCATCCGCGTCGTCGACATCACTGTCGCTTTCAGCATCACTGACGTCTTCATCATCGGCATAGCTGCTGGAAGACGACCCGTCTTCAGGCTCATCTTCGTCGGAGATGATTTTGCGGATGGAGGCGAGGATATCCTCCATAGACTGTTCAGACTCTTGTCCGTCGGCTTTATCTTTGCTCATGCTTTATCGCTCCCGGCGCTTCCCGCACCTTCGGTATCATTTGCGGACGCTTGTGCCGAACCATTTGTCCCGAACGGATTGATAGTACACCGATGGGTCGTAGCGCGGTGCATCCAATTCCAGTCCTTCAGCGGTCATAGAACCAACTGCTGCCAGCAGGTTAAAGACCGCCACATATTCATCCCGTCGGGCAACGACCAAGTTGACGCGTGAATCAAGCAATTCCTGCTCCGCATCCAAAATATCCAGCACTGTACGGGTGCCAACCAAGGCTTCCTGCTGCACGCCTTCAAGCGCGATCTCATTTGCACGAATTTCACTTTCGAGCGAATCAATCCGTGCGCGGGTCGCAACCAACTGCTCCCAGGCCTGGGTAGAGGCTTCAACCGCCTGGCGGCGATTGTCTTCAACCAATTGCAGGCGCTGCGATTCGGCCTGCTTGGCCGCTCGCACACGGGAATAGACAGACCCGGACTGATACAGTGGTACCGTTAGATCAACGGTAGCTTGGGCGACCGTCGTCTGGTCCACGTTTCGACTGGAGTTGAATGACTGTTGGAGTTGCCCGTTGAGCGCGACCGTCGGGTTCAGCTCGCCTTCAACCAGAGCAACGGTATGCTTTGCGCTCTGATGGAGGCTAAGCGCCTGGATAACGGCGGGATTATTTGCAGCTGCTCGCTGTACCGCGTCATCAAGGCTGGCCGGAACTCCGTTAGGCGTTGTCGGCGGTTCCAGATTATCGGGCGGCTCGCCAACTTGGCGGGCATAGGCTGCGCGCGATGTTTGGAGATTGCCTTCAGCCGTCTTCAGGTCTGCCTTTGAACGGGCGAGGCGGGATTCGGCCTGCGCTACGTCTGTCCGGGTGACTTCGCCGACGCTGAAACGATCCTGCGTGGCCTGCAGTTGGCGTTCCAGCACGTTGATGTTGTTGGTGTTCAGATCAACAACGGCTTTGTCCCGGAGCACATCCATATAGGCCTGCCCGACGGATAACAGCACTTGCTGCTCCACATTCGTTAGCCCAGTGCGGGCTGCGCGGACTTCCGATTCGGCGCGAGAGGTATCAGCCCCTGTGCGACCGCCACGATATAGGGGCTGTGAAACCTGGCCAGTGATTGTCGTCGGAAAAATCGTGTCGTCGCCGCTGCCGCCGCGCGAAAGCTCCTGGTCAACATACTGAATACCGGTGCTGCCGGTGACAGACACTGTTGGCCGCCAGCCGGACCGCGCCTGCGGCACACCTTCGTCAACGCTGCGCACCCGGGCGCGCTCAGCAGCGATGGCTGGGTTTGATTGGTAGGCCTTCGACCATGCGCTTGCCAGATTCTCTGCATTGGCCAAGCCAGCCATGCCGAACATGCATCCGGCTGCGACCGTGCCAGCGAGCACGAAGCGCAATGGACGCTTTAGGCAATGCGCGGGATTTGAAGTGTTTCGGGTCTTCATTTGGATCAGGCTCCGGCCCACTAAAATGTAAACGCCGGCGCGGGCTCAAAGCCCGGCAGCATTGGTGTTGCCCCATCAAACGCGGTACGCTTGGAGATTGCGCCATTACGGTTAATGAACAGTGTTCCCCGTTGAATGCCGCTCGCGTCCTGCTGCATCACAGAAAGTCGCCCGCCTTCTGCCAGCTGATCAAGCAATGTCGCGGGGTCGTTGGCAACGGCACCTTCGCAAATTATTACGTCATATAGGCCCTCGTTCGCCCACCCTTCAGTTAACGGGCCTGTGTGAACGACAGCAGTATCAGCAGCGCCGTCATTGGAGAGCGCCGTTTGTGCCGCCTCCGCCAAGCCTTCATCACATTCAAGTGCGATCACAGCGCTGGAGATGCGTGCTAGGACGGCGGCACCGTAGCCCATGCCCGCACCGACATCGAGCACGAAGTCATCCGGGCCAACTTCTGCAAGCTGAACTAACCGGCTGAAGAGCATCGGCTCCATCAGTGAGCGACCGTCGCCAATCGGCAGGTCCTCATCAGCATAGGCCACGCCACGCTTAGCTGCGGGGACGTAGTTCTCCCTCGGTACGACGCGCATAGCGTCCACCAAGTTCACGTCCATAACTTTGTTGGCACGAAGCTGGTTCTCGACCATCTTGGTGCGTGCAATCTGAAAATTGGCCATTCCGCGCCAGTCCATCCCGCTCGAATTGCTGCTTTACTCGGCGGACACTACCGCCGAATGCGATTATCTGAAAGCCTCCTGTTTGCCCCACATAAAGTCGCGTCTTGACGCAGCGGCTTTGGGTGCCTATCAACCCTGCCAACTTAGTGCTTTGAGGGCGCGGTGGCAGAGTGGTTATGTAGCGGCCTGCAAAGCCGCGTACAGCGGTTCGATTCCGCTCCGTGCCTCCAAAAGCATGTTACGTTATGAGAGTGTTCATACGCTTTCACATATAGTCTGCGTGACTTTGAAAATACGTTATTTTCGGGGTCGCATTCTTCAGGCGGGTTTGGTATTAAGCCCTCCGTGATCCGCGGTAGCTCAGTGGTAGAGCAATCGGCTGTTAACCGATCGGTCGTAGGTTCGAATCCTACCCGCGGAGCCACACTTCCGTACTTAAGTGAATGATTTTAATTGATAAAATATAAAAATAAATTGTAAATGGTACGTTTTTTGGTACACTTTTGGCTTAATTAATTTTTGCCTATGGTTCCTCGGATGTCATCTCGATAGTTCGAGTCAGTTTGATTCTTGTTTTCTTGCGTCCCAGACGAAGCCGATCTCATCTAGCCTCTGCACACGCTCTGGCGTGAGGGTGGCTTTTTTTGCTCGCTGGGTCCCAACCCAAATTCCTAGCCTGTGATCACCCTCTTTGTGAGCTTGTGGAACGCGGCAGTGTCCTTCGCGCTCTTTGAACACCTCGAGGGCAGCAAACCCTTCCTCCCAATTAGCACTGAGTGCGTTCCAGACGAAACCGATCTTATCTAACCGTTGAACACGTTCTTCCGTTAGGGTGCCTTTGCTACTGCGTTGCACACCAACCCAAACGCCCTTCGCCCGCCAGCGCACAAACCGATTGTAGAGCGTTTTATGGGGCCCGTAGTTCGTCGACGCATCTTTCCATCGACAACCAGACTTCAACACTTGGACGATGCCGCTGATCACCCG
>Ga0315321_10000265_pt1 | contig 37181 bp, 30 predicted proteins | sample M180m21515metaG_FD_203464 | JGI IMG/M metagenome (GOLD analysis project Ga0315321, IMG submission 203464) | Ammonia-oxidizing marine archaeal communities from Monterey Bay, California, United States - M1 80m 21515 | ecosystem: Environmental > Aquatic > Marine > Intertidal zone | place: USA... | reverse complement strand
CCAATAAATCAACTTTGCGTCCGCAACAAGCAGCAGCCGTGGCCACCCGGCCTTTGACCACCTCCAAGTTCTCGGCGATGTGGGACATAAGATTTAATCCCCTCGCTCCAGAACACCCGCAAGCTTGCTGGCTTTCACCGCGCCGACAAGATCGCGTAAAATAGCCAAGCCCTCACGCTTAGTTGCATCCACGCCACTTGGCCATTCCGGAGTATCATCTAAATCGGCAACTTCGTCCTTTGCCTGCCGCATGTGTCGCTGGGAATCATTTTCCAAATTCACTTCAGGTAGTTTATCCAAGTTCACATCGTCCAAAGTCAGGCGATACATCTTAAAGGTCGCTTCATCCTTTTTCTCAATCTCAGCAAAGCGTTTAAGGCGCTCAGCATTGCGGGACTTACGGCGGACATCTGCTTTGGCAATTTCTTTTTTGCGATTCTCCATATTCAAGGAAACCTTATTCTCCTTCATCCGCTTCTCCACTCGCTCGGTGTCTTCGAGGATGTAGGAAAAGTCCTTATTCGCAGAAACTCGCTTGACGTTCTTATCTGTGAGCATGGTGATAAAGAGATTTTGACGACTGTATGGATTCAGATCCTGCGCACGGCGGATTTTGTCGTAGTCGAGAGCGTGGTCGGCATACTTCTCGCCTACTTCCAGGGCATCCCTCACCGAAGGCAAGATGATGTCCGGCACAACTCCCAGCTTCTGGGTAGAACTTCCGGCGACACGATAGAATTTCTGGATCGTAAGTTTCACCGCCCCGGCACGCTCACGATTCGCTAAGGGAGGCATGAAGCGTGAAATCTCCAGCGGCTGCTGAACCGTTCCTTTGCCATAAGTCGAAGATTCACCCACCACAACAGCACGATTGTAGTCCTGTAGGGCTCCCGCAAGAATTTCACTAGCTGAAGCGCTTCCTTTGTCGGTCAATACGACAATCGGCCCGTCATAAAGTGGCTTGCGGAATGGCGACTTCAGCGGCTCGATGTGCCCATTGGTCATTTTGATCTGCACCACCGGGCCGGCCCCAACAAAGAATCCAGTAATCCGACGAACTTCTTCGAGCGAACCCCCACCGTTTCCACGGAGGTCGATTGCCAAGCCATCAATCTTCTCTTTCTTCAGGCGGTCCAAAAGTATTTCCAAATCGCGGGACACACGAACGGCACGATCCTCAGGATCAAAATAGAAGGAAGGCATCTTTATCACACCCAGCTTCATTTTGTCCTCACCCTTGTTGTAATCGATAATCTCGGCCGTAGTGAGCTCATCTTTCATGGTCACCTCTTCCCGTTTGATCACAATGATTCGGGTTTCCCCTGCCGGAGCTCCAGCGGGCTCAACCTTCAGGGCCACTTCCACGCCATCTTCTCCCCGAATCATCTCAACCACCTTGTCCAAAGGCATGAACATGATATCCACCCAATTCCCGTCATTCTTAGAATCGACTCCGACCACGCGATCCTTAAGGCTTAATTCGCCCTGACGATCAGCTGGACCATTGTTCACGATCCCTTCGATTTTGGTCGCCCCATCATCCTCAGCTCGCAACAGCGCACCGATTCCGACTAAACGATTCTGAATATTAACCCTAAACTGTTGAAGCTCGCGTGCACTAAAGTATTCGGAATGAGGGTCGTGAGCACGCGCTACAGCGCTGAGGAAGTAGTTGGCGATATCCTCTTGATCCGCTCCTTCGATCGTTTTGAAAAATCGCTCGTATCGTTGGGAAATCTTCTCCTTCGCATCAGGCTGGTCCTTCAGAGGATTTTTCTTTCCCTGCTCTTTTGCACGGCGGGCAATTTCCTGACGGCGTAAAGTCTCGGCAAGGAGAGCTTCCTTGAGCTGAAGCCTCCATAAATTCTTCGCATCCTCAGCATTCTTAGGCCAGGCGGCATCTTCACGATCACGTGCGATAAATTCTTCGGTTGTGAAGCTAAATTCATGCTCGCCGAGCAATTTTTCAACCACCGCAGCCCGCTCAATCACCCTTTTCTTATAGACTTCATAGATCTCACTAGCTGCAGCCATCGATTTCTTACCAAGAAGCATATTATCGAGTTCGGTCTCATATTTCGCCCCCAACTCGACGATATCGCCCTGTTCAAAGTAGAGCCTTGATGGATCGAGATCTCCAACGTAATCATTAAAGATCCGCTTACTGAGTTCGTCATCGAAATCAAGACGGGCGTAGTGGCCGTTTTGAAGAATCCGGGACATTTCTCTAGCAACCAGATCAAAGGCAGCAGCCTTTGTCGTGCAACTAGGAATGAGCCACAGCGCCAAAACTGGAACTAGGAAACGCATAAGAGTTTTTTTCATTAAAATTGGAGGAGTTTATTCGAGACCTTGCGACCTTCCCTCTTAGGGATTGTAATCTACAAGCGGCGATCAGCGATGAGATTTTTCCTTTCCTTATCAATTTCTCCTTCGAGCCAGTTTCTGAACTCCTTCATCTGCTCGAAAACCTCAAGGGTAGAGGAGGAACGGACTCCAAACGTCGCCCTCGGCATATCACGGACGCGTTCGCTGGGAGTTGGAAGAATGCCCAATTTAAGCTGAATTGAAATCGTTTCATTCCCTCTTTTGACCTGTAGATCAATCGGAGTTCGGGGCGGATTTTTTTGAATCTGCATGGCAACCTGTGAGGTCAAGTCGGATCCGCCACCAACCTCCCAATCGTCGATTTTGAGAATGATATCGTCTTTTTTCAACCCGCTCAATTCAGCGGGAGTCTTTGGGAAAACCTTTGTAATGAGAACTCCATAATATTCTCGGGCTTGCAGACCCTGCCCGGGAGGCCTCGCTTTGGGATCTTTTATTTGAGGAGACATGATAATCCCAACATAACCCTTAGGTTTAAAGTAGGAACGCTCGAGGAGAGGAACGAGGCGCACCCGAACCTCCGGGTCATCAGTTTTAAGATACTCTTTTAACAAGACTTTCTTTGCGGTCTCATGATTTGCAATCACCCAATCATTGACTGCCTTTTGGGAATCTTCCCGCTTTTCAAAATTTCCGGATGAAAGTGGCACGAGATCGGGTAATTCTTCCGCACTCACACCACTGGCGAGTATCGCAAGAAAGAAGGCCGCGACAGTTTTCATGTCTGGGAAGACTACTCCTCCAAACGAACGAATCAATCTCACAGAAACAAAAAACAGGCCTCTAAAAGTGAGAGGCCCGTTTGAAAAGATGATTAGGTGTCAAAAAGCTATCTGCCAATTATGTTTCCTTCCGGAACCTCAATGACGTCGCGAACATAGATCTTCACCGCCTTGTGCTCCTGGCGCTTCATATCATATTCATACTTCTTACCATTACGATAGAGCCTTACCCGGTTCATAGCAGCATAGGGACTCTCTCCGCCGGCACCTTGAATGGCAGAATAAAGAGTCATTCCCTCGGTCCATTGCTTCTGGCCCGGGCTGCGAACTTCGCCACCAACCGTATAGAATTGGCTATCTTGGGTTCTCGCGTCCGCTCCGCTAAAGACCTGAAAAACCGGGTTCGTGTAGATTTCAGCATTTTTGTATTCAGTCGCGATCTTGGTGGCCAGATTTGACTTGGTCAGGCCTGAGACCTTCACTTTCCCAATCATCCACATCTCGATGTGGCCGGTGGAGGAAACAGAATAGGTGGAATCAAGGCGCCCTTTTTCCGAAACAGGCACACCTATGATTGAGATTTGAAGGGTTTGGCCGGTTCGAATGAGAGTCTGGGCATTCACCGATGCAAACCCGAGGAGCACAACTAACAAAGTTAGGATTTTTTTCATTGTATTTTGGGTTGGATTTTGGAGCTCACGCTCCGATCATAGGGTAATTATTTCTTAATAAAGGTCGTCGTTTGACGTGTTGGATGGACTGAAACTCTTCGGCTCAGACTTGCTCGACTGGCGAGCAGTCATGGCCTGAGGTTTCTGGCTCTCTTCCATATTACTTGGAGCATAATATGTGTAGTAACTGGTATAATATTGATACTGGCTATCACTGCGCACATCAACGTTGTTCAAAACAACCCCGATCACCTGACCACCTACATTTTCAACAGCCTGCTTTACTCGCATCAGCATATTCCGAGGAAGCTTGCGGTGCTGGACCACAACCATGGTGAGATCAACTTCACTCGCGAGCACTGCGGCATCACTGACACCAAGGATCGGTGGCGAGTCAACCAGCACAAGATCGAAACGCTGTTTGACATCCTGAAGAAGTTCAGACATGCGGCGAGAGTTCAAAATACCAGCCGCGTCAGCTGGTAGAATCCCGGAAGGCATGAAGTAGAGATTATCGACTGGCGTCTGCAAAATAACATCTTCAAGAGCCAGATCCGTGGTGAGGTAATTAGTAAGCCCAACCGAATTATTGATATCGAAGAATGTATGAAGACGAGGACGACGCAAGTCAGCGTCGATCATCAACGTAGTGTATCCACCTTGTGCACAGACGTATGCAAGATTGACCAAGGTTGTCGACTTCCCCTCACCGGCTCCACCGGAGACTACCGTAATTGAGTTATTATCAGGATTCTTTCGGTTAAACTCAATATTGGTCCGAAGAATTCGGTAGGCCTCGGCATCCGGGCTCATGCCACTCTGCTTGTGAAGTAATCCAACATCTTTCGGGATCACAGCAAGAACCGGGACCTGAAGATACCGTTCAACATCCTCAAGGCTTTTCACGGATGTGTCTAGATGCTCAAGCAAGAGAGCAATCGCGATTCCAAAGATCAACCCCACGCCTGCACCAAGCAGGAGGTTCATTGTAAAATTTGGAAACACAGGTTTCTTGGCTTTCTTGGGAGTTTCGTGGAGGGTGATTGGATCACGTGGCATCTTGAGAAGAATCTTCGCCTCAGAATGTTTGAACTTCATTTCGCGAAGCATTCCACGGGACTGCTCATATTGCTCCTTAGCCTGAGTATAATTAGTCTGTTTTAAAGAAAGGGTAATGGCATCCTCCTGGCGATCATCGACCATTTCACGCATCTTAAGAACCTGCATTTCAACAAGGTCGAGTTTCGTTTTAAGCACCTCCTTAAGCGACACAACTTCCTCATGAGCTTTTTCCAGTGCTCCCTTCGCACGCTGATTCATCGTAATCATATCAGGGTGTTTTTGCCCAAGCCCTTGAGCTGACAGGTCGAGCATTCGGTCTACCGCCTGACGGTTTTGATTGGCATATGCCGTTACCTGATTCTGAGGGAGATCGAGACCGGCCGCGTAGCTAATTAACTCTTCGCTGGTCAGTTGGACGAGCTTATCAATTTGAATTTTGATCTGATCTGCCTGTGTTTCGAAGTTAGCAAGTTTTGCACGAGCGCTTTGAAACATTGCTTGCTCACTCAACCCCAAGCGATTTCCAGCACTCCCACCATCAAAATACGGAATCCCATATTGTTGAATTAAGACTGTGAGTTCCTTCCGATAGTCTTGCACCAAATCCTCCTGCTCCGTTGCTTCGTTATCCAGAGCATCCAGCGCCTTTTTGGCACGGTCTTCCTCGATTTGCCTGCGCCGAACGATATAAGCCTGAGCGACAGATTCTGCGATATTTTTTGCATCGCTGGCACTTGCATGCCTTACATTGATTTCAATAAAATCAGTACCCCGTCTTGGAACTGTTTCCACAATCCCTTTCAACATATTTACAACGACATCCATCTCCATTCCCCACTGGGCTGGAAGTTGAGCCATCTCGGCGGCCATTTTTAGAGTCTCGGGCGCAACAATTGACTCAAACTCATTTTGCAAATACTGCGCAGTCATTTGCGAGCCCGGATTGACTGCGCTTTGACCTCGAAAAGGAGTGATGGCAATAGTCGATGGATGAACTTGCACTACAGAGGTGCTTTCATACTTTTCCGGGATCACGGACGTGATCACTGCAGCCGTCATAAAAACGAGCAGAAACGTGAGCAAAATCACTCCATATCGATTTTTTAGAATCTGCCAATAATCAATGGAAGGAGTGGAGTCGATATTTGTTTGATTGCTACCTTGCATGCGAAATCAGGATTAGGGGGTTCCGTCGAGGCCGTTGTTTAAAGACAAAAATCGACCTTCGCAATGAAAAGACACCGCGAAGGCCGAAATGTTCAGAAATAGATCTTAGAAATTCTAGAACTGTGTCGAAGCTCCAAGGCTGAAGCGATTCCGATCGTATTCGCGACCCGCGTCAGAAGTAAGATCTTCGAAGTTGTATCGTGCGTTGACAGAAACATTATCAGTCACTCGAAGATTTACGCCCACAAAAGCGTTCAACAACTCTTCGTCAACTGAAGAAGCGGCGAACAATGACGTAATGTCCCTATACTGCAGGTCGTTGTAATCCAGCGACGCATAATTGATTCCACCGCTAAGCGAAAGATCTTCAGAAAGCGAATAAGTCGCCGTAACACCAATGCGAAGAGTATCATTGTTGCTGTAGAATGCGTTAACACCTCTTTCTGGATTGAAGACATTACGTGCAAAATCTTCCACACCATAGCGAACATAACTTCTGAGGCTGAGCTGCGAATTGATCGCAGTCCGGAAAGAACCCTCAAGATATGGACTGGTCGTTGAAGATCCGTTCACAACGTCACGAACCTGAGCACCTGCACGAACGACACCGGTCGAGCGTCGGTTGAAGCGATGCTCCAAACCTGCAAGAACATATTGGTTGGTAGAGTCAGTGACTGCCCCATCAGCAGAAACTTCAGCGTTACGATAAGTCAGAGTAGCGACAGTGCGATCACTTAGTTGGTAACGGAAATCGTTATAAAGTGTCACAGTTGAACGATCGCCATTATCGAGATCATCAAAAGAAATACCATCGAGGCGGAGACCACTGTAGGTCGCAAGTCGGTCTGACCAACGGTAGCCCACTGCGTTGTCAGTAGACCAACGAGTGTAGTTTCCGACCTGGCGCTGGGCCTGAAAACCTGTCGAATAATCAGGCTCGAGCTCATACGTGGCAAAGTTCCGACTCACGAAACGGAGGCGCTCGCTTGAACGATGAGTCCAGTTGAGATAAACGGTAGCAGTGAATGCTGTGTCGTCGACGTCATCACCAAGAACTTCAAGATTGTCAAAGTAGTGAATTAATCCGATCTGAGCACCAAAACTGGTGGTCGTTTGCGGCGTGTTGTTCAAGAAGGTTGCACCAACATACGCTTGTCCGTAAAACGACTCATCGCTATTTCCCGCGAGCGGGGTAGGGTTGTCGTCGAACCCGAAGTTAGCACCAGCGGTATACGCAAGAGGCAGAGAATCAGTCTCGCTATCGTCAGGAGCCAGATCAAAAAGTGATTGAGCGCAAAGTGAACTTGCTAAGGCCATTCCAACCGCCGCAACTGCAAAAGATTGTTTTTTCATAAAATTTTAATTTTTGTTTAAACTTTTATCGTTCCTTTATTCAGAAACAACGTCTTCGACTGGAGTCACGTTGAGATCATCTTCGATAGGTGCGAAAAAGAACTCAGGAATCCAGCGGCTCTCTTTGACGATTGGGTCGTTGATGCTCTGGAAAGGATAATCGAGTGGATTTGGACCATCGGCTTCCGGAGGAGAAATCACACCCTTTTCGTCAGCAAGGCCCCCTTTTGCGGAGTGTCCCTCGCCACCGGCAGCATCGTATCTCTCAACAATTGCCTGAATGTTTGAAACAGCATCAGGAGCAGTAGCCATGGCGCACTGGGTAATGATGCGGATCTGGGAAGGAGCGGCGAGGATCGCCGTATTCACGATCTCGGCAACCAGCTTCTTATCTGCGTCGGATGCAACGATTGCAGCCTTGACGATCTCGCAGGCGCAAGACTCATTAGCAGCGAGGTTGGCAGCGACAACTTCAAGGACTTTGCTTGAGTCGCCAGCAACTGCAACCCTAACAGCTTTGCTAAGCTTGACGGAATCAGCAACGTCGGCCGAGGCAACTGATGCCATGGACAGAAGCACTGCCGTAAGTGCGAATTTCAGCGTATTTTTCATGAATTTTTAGATCTAAGTTCTGTTTAAACCCTATTGGATAGGGAGATTTGGAGCGGGTAGAGGGAATCGAACCCTCATAATCAGCTTGGAAGGCTGGAGCTTTACCATTAAGCTATACCCGCGTCACCGACAGAACTTTTACCGCTCTGATCAACGGACCGCAAGGTTTTTTTTCACTTTGCAGGAAGCTCCTTCGCCCGTCTTATTTGCAACTCCCTCTAAATGAATGCGCACAATGAATCTGTGAAACCATCCTTAATTATCCCAGTTTATTAAAATATTTCTGTTTTATAAGCCAGTCGGGTGGTTAACAAAACTCCAATCTAAGCAAAATTGGGCCTCCAAGAGCTGCCCAAGCGCCTTTACTCCAAAGGTTTCAGTCGCGTAATGCCCCGCGTAGAGCCCAAGCTCTTCTGCAAGAGGATGACTCCAATGGGGTCCCTCACCGGTGACAAAGGTGTCAATTTCCTCCGCAACCATCGCCTCAATCTCACTACCTGCTCCTCCCGTGATAATTCCGACCAAACCAGCGGGAGCAGTTTCGTCCCCGCGGAGAAGGACCGGTCCGCCAACGGCAAGCTCGAGAGCTTTTACCAACTTCTTCAAACTGCCTTTGCAAGTCGCGCGCCTTCCCAACGAGATCCCTTTCCAGTCGAAAAACGGTTCGCCCTCACCAAGGCCCAGCGCCCGGCACAATCTGACGTTGTTCCCAAGCTCCGGATGGATATCGAGCGGGATATGGCTGCTGTAAATTGCCAAGCCCGCATCCATCGCGATCTTAAGCTTCGAATAGGCCGAACCAGTCAACATCCGCACTCCCTGCCAAAACATCCCATGATGAACGACCAAAAGGTCGGCGCCTTCAGCAACCGCCTTTTCAATAACCGGCTGACTGGCATCCACCGCGCAGGCCACCCGACGGACCTCACCCCCATTTTGAAGCTGCAGACCATTGTAGGCGCCCGGGTAGTCAGGAATTCTCTCCGCACCGAGCTCATTTTCGAGAAATTCAACCACTTCAGATAATTTGGCCATGCCGGGAATCAACTCGGGCTACTCCATTCAGGCAATACAAAAGGACTTCAGCTCATTGGGAAACAAGCTTAGGGCTTCGATCACCTTACCTTTCCATTCAAATTCCATCCGCCTTGCATGCAGCGCCTGACGATCCAGCCGCATCCGCTCAAGCAGTTCAACGGTCCAGCCCTTCTCCAGAAACTCCAAATACGCCCGACCTTCATCGCTATAAATCTTATCCCCTACAATCGGATACCCGAGATACTCCAAATGCAGCCTAATTTGATGGGTCCGACCCGTTCGAGGATCACAGCCCATCATCGCAAATCGATCTCCCCCATTCTTAAATATTCTCTCGAGTCGAAACCCCGTCTCACTTGCCTTCCCCTCCGGATGTATCGCCTGCCTCACCCAAACCTCACTCTCCTCAAACTCTCCTTTCCGTCGAATCGGCTTCGTCACACAAGCCTCTTTCCAATCCGGCCAACCCCACACAATCGCCTGATAACTTTTCTTGATTTCTCTCCGCTCCATCATTTTCCCCAATTTCCGCGCCACCGACGAACTCTTCGCTACTAGGACACAGCCACTCGTTTCCCGGTCCAATCGATTCACAAAAAAGAACTCCACTCCCGGCATCGCCTCTTTCAAAACTCCCAACAAAGTCACCTCGTCACTCCTCCCCGTCGGATGCATGATCAGGGGTGCTGGCTTGCCCACGATGAGCCAATCCTCACACTCCTCGAGAATCTCGAAATTCGTTCGCGCCGCGATTCTTAAACTCACCTCTGCATAAAATCCCTTTTCAAAATCCCCCTCCAGTCTAAAACGCGCGCATGTCCCACATGGAGCACACGCTGGCTTCCGAAGCCACCCTCGAAGGAACCTCACTCCACACCGGAGAAAAAGTCACCCTCACCCTGAAACCCGCTCCTGAAGGCCACGGCTTCAAATTCCGGCGTGTCGACCTCCCCGACAAGCCCTTCATTGACGCCTGCGTCTCCAAAGTCCAGACCGTCGAACGCGCCACCACCCTCGCCGAAGGCTCCGTCCGCGTTCACACCGTCGAGCACGTCCTCTCAGCCCTCGTCGGGATGGGAGTCGACAACGCCCTCGTCGAAATGGACTCCAACGAGCCCCCCATCGGCGACGGCTCCTCACGCCCCTACGTCGAGCTTATTAAGAAGGCTGGCCTCGAAGAACAATCCACCCCACGTAAAATTTGGGAAATCCGTGAGCCCATTCATCTCGAAACCGGCGACGGATCCCTCATCACGATCGTTCCCGACAAGCAATTCCGCGTCTCCGTCACCAACGTCGGCAAGGACGGCCGCTTCGTGCAATACTTCTCAACGGTCGTCACCCCCGAACTTTACGAAGAAGAAGTTGCCCCCGCTCGCACTTTCACTTTTTACGAGGACATCAAGCCTCTCCTCGACAAAGGCCTTATCAAAGGTGGCTCACTCGAAAACGCCGTCGTCGTCCGTGGCGAAGAAATCATGTCCAAGGAGCCCATGCGCTTCGACAATGAGTTCGCTCGCCATAAGGCCCTCGACCTCATCGGTGACCTCATGCTCTCCGGACGCAAATTCACTGGCCACGTCATTGCTGTTAAACCTGGCCATGGTCCTAACACCGAAGCCGCAAAAGCCCTTCGCAAAAACTATGCCGCCATGCGAGCTATGGTACCGCCCGTCGAGTTACCACAGGCCGAAGCCGTCCTCGACATCACCGAGATCCTAAAAATCCTCCCCCACCGTTACCCCTTCCTCCTGATCGATCGCGTCACCGGCTTCTCCTCTGAGATGAAGTGCACCGCCATCAAGAACCTCACCATGAACGAGGACTTCTTCCAAGGGCACTTTCCTGGACACCCCGTCATGCCCGGAGTCCTCCAGCTTGAGGCTATGGCCCAAACCGCTTCCATCCTCATCATGCGCATGCCGGACAACGCGAGTAAAATTGGCTATTTCCTCAGCGCCGATAAAGTCAAATTCCGGAAGCCAGTGGTGCCTGGCGACACCCTCTTCATCGACGCTGAAATTCTCAGCTTCCGCCGCACGATCGGCACCGCCGTCGCCTCCTGCACCGTGAATGGTCAGGTTGTCTCTAGCGCCGAGCTCAAGTTCGCCATCGTCGACGCCTGATAGTCTGAACCCGGAGTCGGTATCCTCGCTGAGGCAAACCCAAGGCCTTCATCGTCCCTCCTGATCTGAAGAAGACGCTTAAATTCCTCGAAACCGGTATCTTGCTTGGCTTTTCCTCCTCACATTTTTTGCAGGCGTTCACTCTGGCATGGTTTATGTTAGTTTCGCCTCTGTGAAAAACGTCGATCTTTCCCATCTCGGCATCGAAGCCAAAAATATCGTCCGCAATCCTGCCACTTCACGGCTCTACATGGACGCAATTCGCTACGAGCCGTCCACCAGCCTTTCGGCTTTTGGAGCCCTCATTGCCTACTCCGGTGAAAAAACCGGCCGTTCGCCCAGCGACAAACGCATCACCGAGAACGCCGCCTCGAAAGATCACGTCTGGTGGGGCGACATCAACATGCCCATCGGAGAGCACACCTTCGAGATCAACCGCGAACGTGCCAAGGACTACCTCAACACCCGCGAGCAGATTTACGTCATCGATGCCTTTGCTGGCTGGGATCCAAAAAACCGCATCAAGGTCCGCGTTATCTGTACTCGCCCCTACCATGCGCTCTTCATGCTGATCATGCTGATCAATCCTTCCGAGGAAGAATTAGCGGTCTTTGACGAGCCCGATTTCACGATCTACAACGCGGGCCAATTCCCTGCCAACCGCCTCACCGAAGGGATGACTTCCAAGACTTCGATAGACGTCTGCTTTGAGGAAAAAGAAATGGTCATTCTCGGCACTGAATACGCCGGTGAAATGAAGAAAGGGGTCTTTACCCTAATGCACTACCTCATGCCGATGAAGGGTCACCTCTCCATGCACTGCTCGGCTACCGCTTGCCCCCAGACCAACCGCTCGGCCATCCTCTTCGGACTCTCCGGGACTGGTAAAACAACTCTTTCGGCCGATCCCACTCGCAAGCTCATCGGCGATGACGAGCACGTCTGGACCGACACCGGCGTCTTTAATATCGAAGGCGGCTGCTACGCCAAAGCGATCGATCTTTCCAAGGAAACCGAGCCCGATATTTACAACGCGCTCCACTATGGTGCGGTCCTTGAAAATGTGGTGCACGACGAAGACTACAACGTCGATTTTCACGACACCTCGCTCACCCAAAACACCCGAGGGGCCTATCCTATCGAATTCATCAACAATGCCCTCGTGCCCTGCATCGCCGGCCACCCCACCGATATCATCTTCCTCACCTGCGATGCCTTCGGCGTGCTTCCGCCGGTCGCCAAGCTCAGCGAAGAGCAGGCCATGTATCACTTCATTTCTGGTTACACCGCCAAGGTCGCCGGCACCGAAATGGGAGTGACTGAACCAACCGCCACCTTCTCGGCATGCTTCGGCGCGCCTTTCCTCGTCCTTCACCCTTCCCGTTACGCCGAGCTCCTTGCCGAGAAAATGAAAAACCATGAGGTCAGCGTCTGGCTCGTCAACACTGGCTGGATCAAAGGTGGATACGTCGACGGTGAGCGCATCAAACTCAAGTATTCCCGCGCCATCGTAGAATCGATCTACAATGGCAAACTTGCAAACGCTCCTGTCAAAACCGATCCCCTCTTTGGGTTCGAAACCATCACCGAAGTTCCGGAAGTCCCATCAGACATTCTCGTTCCCCGCAACAGCTGGAGCGACCAGACCGCCTTCGACACCAGCGCTCGCAAGCTCGCTGATCTTTTCCTCGAGAACTTTAAAACCTACGAGAAAGGAACCGGCAACGAGATCATCAGCGGCGGGCCAAGAAAATCTGAGCCCCGCTCTTAATCAGGAGTTCCGCTAGACCCAAAATGACGAAGCCTCCTATCTCAGCGGCGAGGCGACGAGAAGAGGCATGAGAGCTCCTATGGGGACTATGAGCTTTCAGGCGTTTCAGCCTATCAAATTAATCTTCTTGGACAGACTTCCACTTTGTCGGGGTCGCAGATTGTTCCCTGTCCAAGACCTCGTTCTGCTCCAGCCCGACGCCCACCGCTCTTCCCACTCCTTGCAAGGTTCGAATTGGCATTTGCGTAGCAGAACGAAGCAAACCACAAGAACTCAAGGCGAGGGCACAAATCACAATGGTCGGGAGCAATAAAAGTCTCATAAGGCCCCCTGAATACCCCCACCCCTACTATTCAGTCAAACTTACAATCTTGATTGCGAAATCCTGAAAATCTCTCAAGCTCCAATTCCTCGCATATGAAACCCCTCATTTTCCTTTTTTTAAGCTCTCTCTTTGTTCCTGCCGCCATCATCGAAGAATTCTCCCGGCAGCCCTACGTTCAATTGGCAACGAGTAACTCCATGCGTGTCGTTTGGCGTGCCCGCACCAAAATGAAGCCAAGAGTCGTTTTCGGAACAACCGTCGATCGCCTTTCCTCGGAAGTCCCTGCCGAACAGCTTATCACCCGGAAACATCCGTCAATCGATGAAGTAAATCCAATCTTCAAGGACGCACCGGTCGACACCCGCCAATTCGAAGCCACCCTCACGGGGCTCAAGCCACTGACCAGTTACTACTATGCGATTTATGACGGAGACAAACGCCTGACCCCAGCCGACACATCCTATCGTTTCAAAACCAACCCCGTTCCCGGATCAGATACTCCGGTTTACTTCTGGGTCGTCGGCGACTCCGGCACTGGAGGTAAGGCGCAGGCCCAGGTCCATACTTCGATGGTCGAGCACACCGCCAAGAACGGGCGCCCCATCGACCTCTACCTCCACGTCGGTGATATGGCTTATGGTTCCGGCACCAACAAGGAATTCAGCGACCGTTTTTTTAGAATGTATGAACCCACTCTCCGCAACACCGTTTGCTGGGGTTCGATGGGCAACCACGAGGGCCGTACTTCCAAAGGGGCAACCGGTATCGGACCATTTTACGATGCCTTCATTAGCCCCACCAAAGCCGAAGCCGGTGGCCTTCCATCTGGGAAGGAAGCCTTCTACTCATTCGACTGGGGCAAGGTCCACTTCATTTGCCTCGACTCTCACGACCTCGATCGCCGCCCTACCGGCGAAATGGCTCAGTGGCTCAAGGCCGACCTCGAGAAAACCAAAGCGAACTTCCTCGTCGCCTTCTTTCACCATCCTCCTTACACCAAAGGCTCACACGATTCTGATCGTGAAGGCCAACTCGTCGAGATGCGCGAGCACATCATGCCCATTCTCGAAAGTGGCGGTGTAGATCTTGTCTTTACCGGACACTCCCACATTTACGAGCGCTCCATGCTCATCGACGGAGCCTATCAAACTCCCTCGGTTGCCAAAGGAGTCATCCTCGACGATGGCGACGGAGACCCGGCAGGCGACGGAGCCTACCGCAAGAGCGAGGGCCTGAAGCCAAACAACGGCCACGTCTCCATTGTTACCGGTCATGGCGGCACCGGTAACCGACGCTCTGGCACCCACCCGGTCATGCGTCGTATCATCCTCGATCACGGTTCCTGCCTCATCACAATCGCCGATGACACCATCAAGGGAGAAATGCTCAATTCCAACGGAGTCATTCGTGACACCTTCGCCATCAAAAAAAGCGGAGAAGTCACCCACACCGTCGTCGAAAACCCCTGGCAACCTGAACCATTGCAAAAAAATCAGAAGAAGCCAACCAGTCCCACTGCTCCCCGTAACGCCGCCGCGCTCATCGATAAGAACGCAACTTGGTCCTACCTCGCAGGCTCTCATCCATCAGGCAATGTGACTGATTGGGCCGCGCCCGATTACGATGTCTCCGACTGGAAAACCGGCAAAGCTGGTTTCGGTTACGGTGATAACGATGACACCACACAAATTAAAATGGGTGGGAAGTTCACCACTATTTACATCCGCAAGGAATTTAAACTCCCAAAAAATGCCAATCTCGAAAAACTAGGCCTTCACGTTTCCTACGATGACGCCTTTATTGCCTACCTTAACGGGCACGAGGTCCACCGTCAGGGAGTTGACAAGAAACAAGGAAAAGAGGCAGACGGCTTCACCACCCACGAAGCTGAAAGCTTCGAATACTTTCCCCTTAAAGGAATCTCAAAGATCCTAAAGCCCGGACAAAAGAACGTCCTAGCGATTGAAGGGCACAACGCGAACATTGGCAGTTCCGACTTCACTCTCCATCCCCGGTTTCTCCTTAAGAAGTAGTCATGCTCTGCTCGCGCCTTCTTTTACTCATCCTCGTCTTTACGCCCGTTCTTGTATTAGCGCACACCGATATCTCCGAGACGATCAAGGCATTAACGAAGAGAATTGAAACCGAGCCCACCGCCGATCTCTACTACCAACGAGCGACCGAGTTTCGCGCCCTTCAGGAAAAGATCCACGCTATCGAGGATCTCGAATCGGCTCTCAAGATCGAGCCACACAACCGCCACGCCCTCGTTGCTCTTGTCCAACTTTACGAGACTGATAAGAGAGCCAAGGCTCTCATTTCTAGATATCAGAAATTTGCGAAAAACCAGGAAGAAAAATTTGAAGCTCACTACCTTCTCGCAAGCCACAACGCTAAGCTAGGGCTCTTCGAAAAAGCCTGTTCACAATGTGATGCGCTTCATCTCATCCGTCCCAACGAGGACCCCGCGCTCGACCTCTTCCACGCCGGGTTACTCCTCAAACTTCGACGCCCTAACAAAGCAGCCTCCATCTTAAAAAAATCGCTGACTCGCACGAAATCCATCGTAGTTCGTAACAATTGGATTGATGCCGCCCTCACCGCCGGCCAGGCCAAAGCTGTTCTTCCGATTATTCGAGAAGAACTTTCCTCTTCCCGATTCCGCTCGTCTTGGCTCATTCGGCGCGCCCGCGCCTCTCTCATACTCAAAAAGAAAGACGCTGCTCAAGCCGACCTTCGTAAAGCCCTTGTCGAGATCGCTCCCCGCATCAACTCGGAACGCCCCGACTTCACTCTCATCGCCGACCGCGGCCTCATCCACGCCCTCATGGGGAACAAAACCCGGGCAATACACGATCTCGAGATCCTCAAAAAATCAGGCTACTCACCCGACGCCTATCGCCTCCTCAGCAGCGCTCTCGCTGAACAATAGCGCTCATTTCACACATTTTTCTCCTCTTCTTCACTCTCTCTACACATAGGTGAATCAACTTTGGGGTGAAATGAAGAGCATCCTCGCACCACCTTACAAAATTCTCATCGCAAAACACACCGGTATGTGTTTCGGCGTCCGACAGGCCATCGAGGCTACCGAGACCGTTCTCAAAAAAAACTCTGCCACCATTCTAGGGCAACTTGCCCACAACCCGACCGTTAAATCTCGACTCGCTGCCAAAGGTGCAAGAACTGCGCCACTCGAAAAATCGCAAGCTCCCACCAAGCAAGTCATCATCACCGCACACGGTGCCGCTGATCGTGACCGCAAGCGTTGGGCCGATGCCGGATATCAGGTCACTGATACCACCTGCCCGCTCGTCAAAGTCGCACACGCCAAGCTCGCCAAAGTTGTCGCTGAGGGATTCCAACCTGTCATCATTGGAAAGGAAGGACACGTCGAAGTCCGCGGTCTTCAGGGAGATTTTCCAAAGGCCCGGGTCATTCTTCACCCCGATGACATCGCGACCATTCCACATGTGAAACGCCTCGGCATTATCTCACAAACCACCCAACCCATCGACCGCGTTCGTGCACTTGTAAATGAAGTTCGCAAACAACGACCCGAGGTGGAAGTGGTGTATTTCGACACGGTCTGTTCTCCCACCAAAGATCGTCAGACCGCGCTTCACGAACTCTGCCACGCCGCCGAACTCGTTTTTGCAATTGGAGGGAAAAACTCCAACAACACCGCGCAACTTGCCCGCACCGCTCGTAAACTGGGTTGTAAAGCCTACCACATCGAAGCACCAAATGACATCAAACTCGAGTGGCTCGATGGCATTCGCAAGATTGGAGTAACGGCTGGGACCTCAACCCTTGACGAGAGCCTAGAGGCCGTGGTCCTTCATCTTCAGGCTCTCGCTAAGGCCCAAAAACCTTTTGCTAAACAACTTTCCAAAGCTTCCTAATCAGCTCAACTCCACACTGATACTGAGGGGAACCCTTAGCCATATTCATCAAGATTTCGACGACTCCGGTTTAGAAACTGAATCAGCTCGCCCGCTTCACTCCAGAGGAGTTACTTCACTGATCGTCCACCCTCGCTCCTCGTCCGCGATCATTTTGCTAATGTCGATATAACCTGATTCCGGATAGCCCAATCCTGAATTCCAAGCGACGTTAACCACAACCGCATTTTGCTCAATAGCTGAAGCAACCGTCGCAAACCAATCCTCAATCGTCCTGCTAGGAGGAGGTTCGAGAAAAGGTGGCCAAGCCAAAATTGTTTCCACCTCTGTCACCTCACCATCAATCACCGTATAACGAGCCTCGTAGCCGATCATTCCTTGATCCGAATTAACCAAGTAGCTGTAGCTGGTAAGATTAGACTCGGTCCACTTGGCCAGTGCAGCGAGATACTTTTTCTTCACTTCTTCATTCCGGGAGAATTTCTTAGCCCTGAAAAATACCTTTTCTAAATCCCCTATTCCCAAGGCACTGCGATCAACCTCCACCCCAAAACCCACAATGTCCCAACTCCCCTCAAGAGGAACCAGATCAGTCCAGTTTACGCCGTCGGTCGATTGCTGCAATATCCAGCTTTCGGCTAGATCAAACGACTTGAGCTGAAAAGTCATTGCATCGCCTTTCATCGTCAGTTCCAGAGGAGGCACATCCTGGCCACGTGACATGAAACTTAGGTTGAAAATAATAAGCGCCGCGAAAGAAAGTGAGGTCTTAATCTTCACTAAGATGATTTTAGAATCTCAGTGATTAATAGCGAGAATTTTCTAGAAGGCCGTTAGATCGGATTCATCTTTACTCATGAACATGCGTGAGTCCTCCCTTGCTGCCGATCACCCGCCCGCGCTAAAAAGGAAACCTATCCGGCTTACCTAAAAAAACCCAAAACGGGACACTTTGAACCCGCAGCGCTTGGCATGAGCTTTCACGAGATGAAACCCTAACATTCTGGCTGGTCACTTAAGCTGAATTCCCTCATCAATACTGCCCATGAAACTACCAATTCATCTCTTCGCCATCTTTTCGTTCTTTGTCTCACTCGCATCCGCCGACGAATCCGAATTCCGAACCGCTACCATCGATCTCGGTATCGTTGTAAGCGATCTCGACAAATCGATGCAATTCTACACTGAGGCCGTCGGCTTCAACTCCACGGGAGAATTCACCGCCGCTAAAGACGTGACTCGCGATTCCGGCCTCAGCGCCGGAGAAGAAATCATCATTAAAAAACTCTCCCTCGGCAAAGGTAACGGTGCGACCACAATCAAACTCATGCAGTCCGCCATCGACAAAAGCAAAAAGAGCGACCAGACCTACATCACCAGCAGCCTTGGGTTCAGCTACTTGACCATCCACGTAAACAGCACCAAAACCGCGCTTAAGCGCCTCAAGAAAGCCGGGGTCAAAGTCCTCGCCAAAGGCCCCGCTATTCTCCCCGGAGGAAAAGTTGCCCTCACAGTAGTAAAAGACCCCGACGGCAATTTCGTCGAGCTCGTCGGACCTGCCGACCACCAGTAGTTAATACCGAAAATTCCACGTTGTTAAACACCAAGCCGCAAGCTCCCACCCCGGAGCAAACGGCTTTTTTTCTTGGCTAGAGACTTTGTCTTGGGTTTCTCAGCGAAGGTCTATAATGAATTAAGCATGCGCGTGACTCTTCTATTTCTCGTACTTCTCAGCATAAAATCGTGGGCCGCCAAAAACCCAAATATTGTCGTGATTGTGGCTGACGATCTCGGATATGGAGACCTTTCTTGCTACGGGGCTAAGGACCTGAAGAGCCCGCATCTTGATTCGCTCATGGCGAGCGGCCTGCGCTTCACGAATTTCTATGCCAATTGCCCAGTTTGCTCGCCTACCCGCGCCGCTCTTCTCTCCGGAAAATACCAAGAACGAGTTGGCGTTCCCGGAGTAATCCGCACCTACCCTGAAGACAACTGGGGGTATCTCTCTCCTTCCGCAACTCTCTTGCCACAAGCACTCAAGAAAGAGGGCTATCGAACCGCCGCAATTGGAAAATGGCACCTCGGGCTCGATGACGAAGCCCACCCAAACACGCGAGGGTTTGATCACTTCCACGGCTTCCTCGGTGACATGATGGACGACTACTACAAGCACCGCCGCCACGGGCAACACTACATGCGCCTCAATAAAGAAAAGGTTGACCCCGAAGGACACGCTACCGACATCTTCACCGACTGGACCATCGACTACCTTGCCTCCGAAGCGAAGGAAGAAGAAGATGCCCCATTCTTTCTCTACCTTGCTTACAATGCACCTCATACCCCAATCCAGCCACCCAAAGACTGGTTAGAGAAAGTGAAAGCACGCGAAGAGGGGATTGATAATAAACGAGCCAAACTTGTCGCTCTCATTGAGCACATGGATGACAGTATCGGCAAAGTTATCGCCGCCCTTAAAGAAAACGACCAATGGAAGGACACCCTCCTTCTCTTTGTCTCCGACAACGGAGGACAAATCAACGTCGGAGGAAACTGCGGGAACCTACGCGGAGGAAAACAGGACATGTACGAAGGCGGAATCCGAGTCCCCGCTTGTGCGGTCTGGCCCGGTGTTATTAAGCCTGCCACTACCGACTTCACGGCCATGACTATGGATATTTTCCCCACCGCCATGGAAGCCGCCCGAGCAACGAGCGCCGAAGGCCTCGATGGACAATCCTTTCTTCCACTACTCAAGACGGGGTTGCAAGTAGCCAAGGAACGTGATCTTTTTTTCACCCGCCGCGAAGGAAATCTCCGTTATATGGGCGAAGTCTCTTGGGCCATGAAGCGAGGAAAATGGAAGTTGGTCAAAAACTCTCCCATGGGCCCCTGGGAGCTTTTCGATCTCGAAAAAGATCCACTCGAAACCACCGATCTTACCAAACTCCAAGCTCCGATTTTCCGAGACCTGGCCGCCGCCATGCGCGGCCACATCCAGCGTGGAGGATCGGTTCCCTGGCAGAAGCCAGAATAGATTGCCGCTTTCTAAAAACGATAGTGATCTTTTTGAGTTTGCGGTCGCCGGCAAGGGAATTAGATCCAACAAAAACCACCCGTTTCTGGGTGGCTTCTTAAAATGGTGTTGTGAAGATCTTCCGGATCTTAAAACGGAATGTCGTCGTCGTCGTTGTCAAAGCTTTCCGCTGCAGCGGCTCCACCTTGATCAGACTGGGGTGGCGGGGAAGACTGCGCTTGCTCCGGAGGAGCTGCCTGCTGACGAGGAGCTCCGCTGCCTCCTTGGTTACCCCCACCGCCGCCTTGGCCACCAATGAACTGCATATTCTCACCAACAACGCGCAAACGAGAACGCTTCTGGCCGGTCTGCTTGTCATCCCACTGATCAAGCTGGAGGCGACCCTCAATGAAGACCGAGCGGCCTTTGCTCAGGTATTGTCCGGCAAGCTCGGCCTGACGCCCCCAGAGGGTGACATCGACGTAAGTGACTTCCTCAATTCGCTCTCCATTATCGCCGGTACGGATCCGGTTCACCGCCATACCAAGGTCACAAACTGCGGTTCCCTTGGGAGTATAGCGAACTTCGAGATCCCGGGTAATATTCCCGAGGAGCATGACTTTGTTAACGTTGGCCATAGGGATTGGAGAGCTTAAGGTTTAAGAAAGGCGTTGATAGTGCTGAAGGTGCACCGAATTGTTGAGGCTTAGGCGCTCTTTGATCTTTCCGATCACATCGCCCTCGGCCTCGAAAACGTAGTTCACGTAGTGACCTCCATCGAGCTTACGCGCATTGTAGGCAAACTTTTTGCGGCCGAGTTGCTTAATCTCATCAAGCTTGGCACCTTCTTCTTCGAGCTCTTTTGAAACAGTGCTAACCAGATCATCAATGCTGGTCTCGGTCCCCTGGGCGTTCAGGACAATCAGTCCCTCGTACTTGCGATTCATCTTCTTCCGTTGGTTTTTTCGGTTTTTTGGGAATTCTGGTATTGAACTCGTTTGAGGCTCTTTCAAGCCCGCTGTGAATCGCAAGCTGAACAGCATCGGCGGCTCTTGCAAGCGTGTTTTCAACGAGTTCGCGTTCGCCGACCGCAAAGTTACCTAGCACGTGACCCACAAGTTGCTCTCCAGTGGCTCCACTGATGCCTAATTTTAGTCGGGAAAATTTATCAGTTGGGAGGTGGGCAAGAAGTGAGCGTATGCCATTATGCCCGCCGTGCCCGCCATTCATGCGAAAACGAAGATTGCCAAGCGGCAGGGAAACATCATCAAAAACAACAAGAATTTCCTCCGGCTGCCAACGGAAAAATCGGGCCAGCGAGCCAATCGCGCGACCACTTTCATTCATGTAAGTTAGAGGTTGAACCAGCAGGGTTTCACCCACTTTGCAGGTCCGCGATTCCCACTTGTTTTCGAGCTGAAATTTCTGTCCAGCACGATCTGCAAGAACATCAAGGACCCGAAACCCGATGTTGTGGCGGGTGTTCAGGTACTTGTCTCCCGGATTCCCGAGGCCAACGATGCATTTGAGGCTCACGATGTAGAAGGTAGTGAATGTCGAAACAACCGCCAAAGAAAAACGCCCGGGCCATGCTGCCCCGAACGTTTTAAAATGATGGGTTGACTGGAGGTTACTCGGCTGCGGCCTCTTCGGTAGGAGCTTCGGCAGCTTCGGCAGCTTCGGCAGCTTCTTCTTCAGCCTCGTCATCAGCAGATTTAGTGACACGGGACTCATTGACAATCGCGACGAGGACCTCATCAGCGAGAGTCGGCTCAACACCCTCAGGGATATCAAGGTCACCGATCGTGATGGACTCTCCCAGTTCAAGATGCTCGATGCTGGCATCGATTTTCTCGGGGAGATCCTTGGGAGAACAAGAGATATCAAGGTCGCGAATGAGCTGCTCAACGATACCACCAGCTTTCACACCTGCAGGCTCGCCGTGCACTTCCACAGGAATAGTCGCACTAATCTTCATTCCCTCGGTCACAGCCAGGAAGTCAGCGTGAACCAAAGCACCGCTAAGCGCGTTGTGTTGAGTAGATTGAAGGAAAGCGGTCCGGGATGCGCCGCCATCGATTTCAAGATCCACAAGGATACTTTCCGAGGCACTGTGAGCCAGCATATCGGTGAGGGCCTTGGTGTTGACCTTAATATTGATGTTTTCGGAGCCCTTTCCATAAACAACGGAAGGAATGTAGCCTTCGCGACGCATTTTCTTGAGGACACCAGATCCGGTGCGATTGCGGGTTTCAGCCTTGAGAGTTTGGGTCTTCGCCATGGTTTGAATGGGTTGAATTTTCCGCGGTGGGTGTCGCGCGGGGCGGTTGGTTACACGGAGGGTGCGTCAATGTCAAAGAGAGAAGTAACCGATTTTCCATTATGAATGCGCTGAATGGCCTCGCCGAAAAGATCGGCAATAGAAACAGGGGTCACTTTTCCCTGTTTGGTGACCGGTGTGGAATCGGTGGTGATCACCTCCTCGATAGCGGACTCCTCGATACGCTGGTGTCCGAGTTCCCCTATAACAGCGTGAGTTACGGCGGCAAAAATCCGTTTTGCTCCCTGTGCTTTCAAAATATTCGCGGCAGCACAGAGCGTCCCGGCAGTCTCGGTCATGTCATCGACGAGGACAACATCGCGACCCTCGACGTCTCCAATGACCTGCATCGCTTCGACTTCAGTGGCAGAAACACGGTGTTTTGCTACGATTGCGAGCCTCGCGCCGAGGGCATCGGAATAGGCACGGGCCATCTTCACTCCACCAACATCAGGCGAAACCACGGTCAGATTCTCACAATTATCGCCAAATCGCTCACGGAGTTCGCGAATAACGATAGGCTTTCCGTAGAGATGATCGACTGGGATATTGAAGAATCCCTGAATCTGGGCGGCGTGGAGATCGAGGGTGACGACACGGTCGACTCCAGCGGCGGAGAGAAGATCGGCCACCAACTTTGCGGTAATAGGCACGCGGGGTTGGTCCTTACGATCTTGACGAGCATATCCGAAGAACGGAATCACTGCGTTGATACGACCAGCGCTAGCCCGCTTGGCTGCATCGACCATAATCATGAGTTCCATTAGGTTGTGATTGGTTGGAGGACAGGTCGGCTGAATGATGTAGACATCTTCTCCGCGGATGTTCTCGTTAATCTTCACGAAAGTCTCACCATCGGGGAATGCCGTGACACTCACGTCGGCGAGAGGGCAATCGAGACAAGTTGCGATGTCGGCAGCGAGTGCATGGTGGGCAGTGCCGGAGAAGAGTTTCATGCCGAAATTAGAGGTCATCTGTAAGAAGACTTAACGGGTCGTCGGATCGGAATCAAGGACGGCTTCCTGCTCAATGGCATCCCGAATCTGTTCCTCAGACAGCTTTACCGGCTGATATTGCCCAGCCTCCAGAGTTTCCACGCTAAAATTGAGCTGCTTCGCTTCCTTTTCCCAGCGTGGATCTTTTCCTTTTACAAGCTTCTCCGAAAGCTGATATCGGCTTTGAGCCTCCAAAAGGAAGGCTAGGGCCAGTTCGGGATTTCGCGGCTTGGCATTGATCCAAATGTCATTCCCTCGCTGGAAAATCGTCCTGCCTTCATAATAATTAAGCCAGGCTTGAATGATCCCCCGGATCTCTTTCTCTTCATCTAACTCCCGTCTAGGCTCTAAGATTTTCCGCCTTTTCAGAATACGTGATTTTGCTTCACGCAGCAAGTTCAGGGCACTCGCATCGTTATCGGATTTTAAGGCCTGCAAAAATGAACTTCTGGCAGCGTGAAAATAAGGACGCAATTTAATTTCTCTGGCCCAGATCAACCTCATCGCCTTCTGATGGCCTTCCTCCGCTGCTGCGTGATTGCCGAGGGCATCTTCAACTCTCGGAAGACCAGCTAAAGCCGCAGAAAAATTTGGATTAAGTTCAAGTGCACGCTCAAAGGCCACTTTCGCCCGAAGATTGAATTTCTCAGCAACGGCAGGATCTTTTCTCTCCAGCGCGGCATTGGCTTCCGACATCGCACGTCGGGCAACAATCTCAAAAGACTTTGGATCCCACGACCGATCACCAGCTTCTTCCAATGTTTCAAGTCCCGCAAAAACCTCATCCGCTGATTCTGCCGCCGTGAGTTGCTCAACGGCCTCCTTGGAAAGCACATATCCTTTGAAGAAATTGAATCCAAGGAATGCCAGAGCGGCCGCAACCCCCAATCCCCCAACCCCGATCACGAGTTCGGTGAAACGAAAGGCTGGCCGGCATTTGGACCTCTCTTTGGATTGACTTGCAAGAATTGCGAGTTGGAAGGCGCAAAGAGCCACACATGCCGGAAAGTGAAAGACAAAGCTGAAGTAAGACTGGCAAAGCATCGCCACCAAACCGCCGGCAGCCCCCAGCTGCCAAATAGAAAGTCCGGAATCACGATCATCCTCGTTCACCAGATTTATGACTCCAACAATCCCGTGGATAAACAACAGAATGAGAATGAGAGCGAAACCCACAAGACCGTAATCAGAAAGGAGCTGAATAAATTCATTATGGGCAAATTCCGGATCTCCCATCCACAGCTCAAGAGTATCCGGATCCCATTTTTCGAGCGCGCGGTATGAAAAAGCACGTGCGCCTCCACCCACAACCGGAGAATCAAGAAAGATTTCAAATCCCATTTGCTGGAATGCCACTCGCCCACCGTCACTGACCTTGGCTTCAACTTTGCGACCCGTATCCTCCTCATACTTCTCCACACGTTTCTCGGTAATTCGTTGAACCACCCAGACCGAGCTCACAATCCCTCCAATTCCGAGCGCAACAACCGCAATAGATACAATGCCCAAGAACTTACTGCGCCGTTGCTTTAAGAACAAAATGAGAAGGATCATCCACAACGAACCGCCCACCACAAACGAAAGCCATCCACCGCGTGATTGACTCATCACAAGGCTAACGATCAGGCTAACGCTCAGCAGAGCACAGGCCCAACGGGCTGCGACATTCCTGCCGAAAAAAGTATAGGAGAGGAAGAAGAAGACAGTGCCATTTAAGAAAGAAGCAAAGGCGTTGTAGTGGGCGAACAACCCCATGGTGTGACCTCCATCTCCACCTGCAGGTTGCCAAAAATAAAAGGGATTCTCCAAAACTGATTGAGAAATTGCGAGTCCCACATTTGCGATCACCACGATTGCCAAAAGTATCATCCAAAAGCCTCTTGCTCCCTTCCCTATTGAGCTCACCGAGAGATAAATTCCAATTGCCGATAAAACGAGCGCCACATCATGAACTGCCAAACCCTCCGGTCCTCCCATGAGGGCACGACCTACCAAATATCCTGCCCCTAGAAGCGAAAAAATAGTGAGCCAAGGACGACTGCCCTGCAGTGGGTTGACGACTCTCAAAATTGAGACAAAGCACAACAAGATTCCTAACCCCAACAGCCCAACTCCGATACGACTGGTAATCAAGTCAATCCCGGTGGCGGCAATGATAACAAAAAACACGGCGCACAATCCGAGGGACAAATTGGATAATTTATTCATTTTGCTCCTTTGCTAAACAAAACCGCAGGAACGGTCTTAATCAAAATTCGAAAATCCTCCCACAGAGACCAACGATCGATATACGCAACGTCAAGTTTCACCCACTCGTCAAAGTCGGTGATGTCACTTCGCCCACTGATTTGCCAGAGGCAGGTCACACCAGGTTTCATACTCAAGCGCCGCCGATGCGATGATTGTTCGATCGCCTCAATCTCATGAAGAGGCAGAGGACGGGGGCCAACCAAACTCATCTCTCCTTTCAGCACATTAATCATCTGGGGCAACTCATCGATGCTGTATTTGCGCAAGAATCTCCCAAAAGGAAAGATCCTCGGGTCGGAAGCCAACTTGAAAGCCGGGCCATCCACCTCGTTTCCATGGTCCTGCTTGATCTTTTCCAACATTTGGTCCGCATCTGGCACCATTGTGCGGAATTTGTAGATCAGAAAGGATTTCCCATAAAGTCCGGCCCGCTGCTGGGTGAAAATTACCGGAGCACTCGGACTAGCCAGCTTGATTCCAATCATTGCCGCGAGCCAAAGTGGAAAGGTCAACATGACAATCACGAGCGCCCCGATCACATCAACAAGCTTCTTGGCAAAAAGCTGCCACGATAATTCAGGAGTAGAACGGAAAACCAGCATTGGCCGCCCACCCACCGCATCGAAACTGGGCCGGGCAACTTGGGCCCTCAAGAACGTTGCCCCAATCCAGGCCTCCACTCCCTGCAACTCACAGGTCTCAACAGCCCGTGCGACACGGGCAAATTCGGCATGCCCGGTCAGAAAAACCACCCGCTGAATTGATTCATGTTTAATCAACTCGTCCAATTCCTCGACCGTTTTGGTTTCGAGATCGAAGTGCGCCACAATCTTCCAAGTCTCCAAAACCTCGGACTCAAGATCCTCAAGAAATAACCCTGTTTCCCCGGGCGTCCCCGCAAGAACAACTCGCTCAAGATAGCCTTCCGAAGCCGCTCTTGACCTAAGGAACTTGGTAGTTAAACGACTACGAACCCATAAAAACCCCGAGCTAAAGAGAAGACCGAAGCCAAGAACGAGTCGCTTGGTCTCAGAGTATTTTCCAAAAACCGCGATGAGCGTGATGATCAAAACCACGGCCAACATCGCCCGTAAAAGAATGCTGCTACTTTGGAATCTCTGCCTTGAAAGCAATCGATCGTAAAATCCGAAACGCTCCAGCACGAGCGGTGTCAGAGGCACCACGATAAAGATGATCCAGACCGTCCCCTTAAACCCGTCCTCTCCAATTGAAGGCATTCCGAGGAATTCTCTGATCGGTCCATGCACATACGAAGCGATCACAAATCCCAGCCAGATCAGAAAGGCATCGCAAATCTGCAGAGCCTGAATCGAAAAGTGCTGCTTTGCCCCCCTTACGTTCATGACCCGATATTTTTTCCGTTGGCCAGCGACTCATCATATCCCTCGCCCGGGTCGGAAACCACGATTGGAAGGAGCAGCTTAAGAAAGGACTGGATGTGGGCTTCCGTTTGCTTTTCATCGAGCCCGGCTCCCGATTCAAATCGCAAACCCTGATCGCGATGTTTCTGGGTCACAAAAGAAGAAAATGTGGCGTAGGCCCATCGCTGATCATACCCCTTAAGAAGCCGATCCTTGATATCCTCAGCAGTGCGCTCGTAATGACCCGAAACAATTTTTTGGTGCCCGAAGAAAGTGTAGTAAAAAACCCGCCAGATATAGGCCTTCTCTCCATTCGGAAGAAGAATGTCCTCATAGTCACCCTCTTCGTTTTTTCGAAACAGCACGCGCCGACACAAGATTTCCTTTACCGGTAAAACCTCATCCCCGGGAAGAAGCCCCCTCCACGCATGACGCTTTTGCGCCATGAATTCCCAACCTTGGGCATCGAGACATACTTCCGGTTGGTGGATACTCTGACTCAGATTTCTTCCGGAAAAAACAATGGAAGTCTGAACCGATGGCAGTTGCCCAGCTTCATCCTCATACCGCATTCGCTCAAATTCAGTATCTTTGGCAAGCTTCTCCTTTTCGGCCGCACCAGGCTCCTCGGGTTTGCCGGTCCAACTTCCCACGGTCGCGGGAAGACTTTTGGTGAGACGGGAGGGCTTCATTCCCGGACTTTCAGGAAATACCAGCACGATTCCGGCAAATACCGCCACAATCAAACTCAGAATAACGAGGCGCTTCTTCATAATGTTGCTTTCTCCTTAACTCCCTTGTGTGACTTTTTCACAGTTCTCTTAACTCGCTTAGATCGCTTCTCTTTAAAATTGAGGAGGTAGTCTGCCAAGTAGAGACCTGAGAGAGCAATGGGAAAGAAGATCAGCAGCCCCGCCCAGTCATGCCAGGTTCCCGTCCCAAAATCAGCATAGCCAAACTGCGCCAAAACCAGAATCGTAAAGATCCGCAGAAAATTGCCAGCAATCGCCAAAGGAAGAGCAAGGGCAAATAGAAAGGCTTTTTTCCAAAGAGGTTTTTGGGTGTAGTTAGCATAGACAGCGGCGATCATGGTTAAGGCCATCAGCGAGCGGATTCCACTACAGCCCTCGGCGACTTTAACGCTACTTCCACCAATATAAATATCAGCTCCAGTATTGACGAGATCCATCCCAAAGAAGATGCCGGTCTGATAACAGGCCTTCGTAATCAAAACCTGCAGGTTCCCCGTCAGGATCGCTTCGAGTCCCGGGACCGGAACCGAAAACCATAAAAAGAATGACGGAAAAATGATATGCTTCGCGATCTGAAATCCGAAGAGGTAATAGGTGAATCCAATCACCACAAACGGAGCACCAATTAATGCCAATCGTGGTTGAATCGTCCGCATCGATATCAGGAAAAAAAATAGTCCGAGTAAGAGAATGGGAAGACCCACATAGGAGGGCTTTGCCCCCGTTTTTCGGGTCTTCTGATAGGCCATCCAAATCATCACCCCGAATGCCACCGGCACAAATCGACCATGTAAAAAATTACTAATTGGATTACATGCCCCCCAGGTCCACGTCGCTAGAGTTTTGTGAACGAAGGATGGATAAGCGGGGTAGATAAAATAGATCAGGACCAGAACTCCAAGAGCTCCGAAACCCATTGCCCGCACAGGCACAGAAAGATCCTTGATGCCCGACAGCGTGATCCGCTCTCGAACAGATTCCCCGGAGGCTTGCTTCGAATCACTCATTGCAAGTTGATTAACGACATTCTCTGGCTTTTCAGCAAGCCCAAAGCGGGTTCTCACCCCCGTCGGTCGCGATCCACCTTGAAGGATCTCCCGCGAAGCTTCGCGTTCTTGAGCCCTTTAATGACATCCCCCGAGACCTCTTCGCTTACATCGACCAGGGTATGCTTCGGGAAAATGGTGATTTTGCCCAGCGAACCATCCGGCACCTCGCATTCGCGGTAGATCATTCCAGCGATATCCCCAGGCTTAATGTGCTGGGCTTTGCCAATGTTCATGAACAAACAGGCCATTCCCTTTGAATTATTTCGCTCCGGCCTCGATTTGCGATCACGTTCGGGACGCTCCTTACGATCACGCTTTTCATCGCGCCAACTCGAACGCTGCTTCTCATTGGCAAAGGCTTCTTTCTGCTTGTCTTCGGCAATGAACTCACCTTCCCGCGTTGTTGATTCACGCAACAAGGTAAAGGCCGCATTGGCAATATCGGTCGCGGTGTGTCCCTGCTCTAACAGCCGATCGAGGTAACTTTGATAATCCCCAAGCTTTCCACTCTCCAGTCGCTCTTGGATCGTCTGGAAGAGTTTGTCCGCACGTTTACCTTCGACTTGCTCCTGACTGGGCACTCTTTCCCGCCGAATACTTTGGCGGGTGTATTTCTCGATTGTCTGGAGACGATAGATATCTCGACCAAAAACAAAACTGACGGCCCGTCCCGAGCGTCCGGCCCGTCCCGTCCGGCCAATCCGATGAACGTAATCTTCGGGATCGTGAGGAATTTCGTAATTCACCACCAAATCAATGTCGTCCACATCCAAACCACGCGCCGCCACATCGGTCGCGATCAGAATCTCAATTGTACTCTCGCGAAACCTCGCCAGAACCCGCTCCCGCATCTGTTGAGTCATGTCGCCATGCAAACGGTCAGCGGCATAGCCCCTCGCCAACAAACCCTCGGTGACCTCATCAACCAACCGCTTGGTATTACAAAAAACCAGCGCAAGCCGGGGAGGATCAATGTCGAGCAAGCGGGAAAGCACTTCCACTTTTGACCGCTGCCGAACCTCATAGCACGACTGATCGATGGCGTCGACCGTAAGCGACTTGCGCTCGATTTCGATGGTCTCAGGATTCTTCCCAAAATTGTCAATCAAACGGCTCACTCGGCGATTCATCGTCGCGGAAAAAAACATCGTTTGGCGCTCCTTAGGCAGCGCTGCCAGTAACTCTTCCATCTCCTCTTGGAAACCCATGTCCAGCATGCGGTCTGCCTCGTCAAGAATCACCGTCTTGATATTTCGCGGGGCAAAGCTACGACGCTTTAGGTGGTCGAGCAAACGGCCCGGTGTTCCCACCACGATGTGCGCTCCTTTGCGGAGTCCCTTTAGCTGACGATCAATTGGCGCACCACCGTAAACCGGGAGAGCCCGCAACCCTTTGATTTTGCAACCGAGGCGAAATACCTCTTCGCAGACCTGCACTGCGAGCTCACGAGTAGGGCAGACGATCAAAGCCTGAGGCTCGGCAAGATGCGCATCAATTCCGGCAAGAGTCGGTAGCGCGAAGGCCGCCGTTTTTCCGGAACCGGTTTCAGAAAGCCCGATGAGATCCTTTCCTTCCAGAGCGAGCGGAATAGTCTTCGCTTGAATGGGCGAAGGACTCTCAAACCCCATGTCGAGCACAGCAGAAAGGAGAACATCGGGGAGGCCGAGATCGGCAAACATAGGGGTATCCATGGCGTATCAATTAGCGTTCGGCACAAAGGCAGCAGGCGCTTGGGGAGATGCGCGGAATCTCAGGGTTTACCTAGATATGCAAGTAAGAAACGAAAGTTCCGCCAGCGGGCCAACTCCTCACTTGCGACGCCAAAGAAGAAAAAAAATACCACATAACCCACCGATCAAGATAGCCGAGGGCTCGGGGACCGAAGTTGTGTCAGCAGCTTGATCCGCAGCCAAGAGGCTGGAACCGGACGCCACGAAGCAGCTCAAGGTCGTCCAGGTTTTTGACAAGCTTCTCTTCATCAGGGAGTTATCGATAAGCTAATAGGGCTCCCTTAACAAGATAATTCGGTCGATGTCGTAGCGGTATTTTGGAATTGCTTCTCCCCATCTTAAGCCATCGTCTTCTACAAAGCCTTCCAAATCCTCTCCCCTGAAAGCAATCAAACACAGAAGAACAACGCCCAAGACAAAAAAGACGGTCCGGAATCCATTGATCCCAGACCGTCCTTTGTTATGTATATCAATTGAAGGATTTTAAAACTTGGCTTCGAAACCTAAGAAGGCGTTTCGACCGATGTTTGCGCGTGGTCCGCGGGCGAGTCGGGAAGTGATCCCACGCTCATCAAAGAGGTTACTCACTCCAGCGAGTAAGGTAACATTCTCAGTGATATCGTAGGTTCCAGTCAGGTCAAAGAGCAGAAGCTCATCAATCTTACCTGCACGCGCTCCCGCTCCCGTAGTATCCTGACTTGGTGAATCAACATTTTGCGCGGTGCCGAAAGCATCCGAAACAAACGTCGCATCCAAAGCGAGACTCCAGGCTCCTTTTGCGAGGGCTACCCCAGCAGCCAACTGCCAATCTGGCATGTAAGGCATTTGCGAACCATCGGTGGCTCCGGCGAAAATATCATCACCTCCACCTTCGGTAATCGTAGAAGTCAAAGTGGCATCCGTCCAAGTGGCACTGATATACATCGGCAACGATAGCTCGCTTCCACTTCCGCCAAGAGGATCATAGGAGACTTGAGCCTCGAAGCCGAAGACTTCAGCTTCACCAATATTCTTGGAATTCTCAGTAGCGCCAAGCCCAGCATCGGTTGCAATGAGATTGTCGAAATCAGTGAGGAAGGCACCAAAGTCATAGCTAATCTTGGGACTCTGGTAACGATAGCCCAACTCGTAGCCCATAGACTTCTCTTCCTGGACTCCGCTCTTGGCAGCAGAACGAGGCCCTGGAGTTGACATCCCACGATATACGCCACCATAGAGTGCCGCAGAGTTATCGAGTTCGTAATTGAACCCGACTCCAGGAGAAACTAAGTCAAACGAGGCGGTTCCAGATTGATCTGATTTGAAGTCGTTGAACGACTGGTCAAGATGCTCATAACGAACACCGGGGCTGAAAGTTAAATTACCGACAGAAATTTCATCTTCGACCCAAAAAGCGAGAGCATCAGTTTGCTGATAACGATTCCCTTGGCTTCCAGGAGCGCCCACCACACGGCCGGTAACGCCTCCAGTGGCACCGAGGTTAATCTGCTCATCATTTTGGAAACGGCGAACGTCATCACGATGGTAACGTGCTCCGAATTGCAAGAGATGATCTACGTTGCCGGAGGCAAAGGAGTAGTCACCTTGGAATTGGTAGCCATATGCTGAATAGTCGCGGTTGTTGTTACGGAAAATCAAAGTCCCTGGCCCGGTCATTTGGAGAATGTCCAACCCATTACCGGTGGCAAGAGCTCCACGAACCGAATTAGCGCCACCTACAATATCGTCCACCTTTGCCCAGTTACGGGCGAACTGGTTGTAATAAGCAGCGAACTCAAGGTTGAGATTTTCACTAGGCTCCACGCGATACTTCAAGTAAGACCGATGGTGCTCTGAAGCCATATTATCGAAACGTGTTGCGGAATAGCGCCGATTGGGATTGTTACGAACATCGTCTTCGGTAAGGCCAATGTATGACTCATCTGAATTAAAATCTGAGTAGCCATACTTGAACTCAAAGCGCTGGCGAAGCGCCGTATCTGGCTCCCAGAAAAGTTTAAACATGGGCTCGGTTAGGGTGAAACCCGTGTTATTAGAGCGGGGAAAACCACCGCCGGAATCAATGTCGCGGAAACCATCACTGGTGTGATGGAAAAGCTCCAAAAGGTAACCAAAGGTTCCCGTGGCAGTCTGCACCGTGTCACCATAGTAACTGTGGGAGAGCAAGGTGTTGTAGGTCCCATAAGTGTTCCGAGTGTAGAAAGTTTCCTCGGACGGAATCTCGGTGGAAAGGAAATTAACGACTCCGCCTGTTGTATGAGGACCATACTTGATCTGGCTTGATCCCTTCAAAACCTCAATTCCCGACATACGGCCGGCGCGTGGCGAGTAATAGGCAGAAGGAGCCGAGTAAGCAGCAGGTGCCGTCAAAATCCCATCTTCCATAATGGTGACCTTTTCAGAACGCGTTCCATCACCCCCACGAAGTGAAATGTTGGGGAAGTTTCCGAAACCGTCTTCTTCCCGAATGTAAACACCCGGGACCTTGCGGAGGATTTGTTGAATATTGGTGAGCCCTTTCTTTTGGTAGTCCTCGGCCTCAAGAAAGGCTCCAGAGCCAGTCAACCCAAGGATGTTTTCGCTACTGCCGATTACATTGACTGTCGCCAGTGTTTCGATCGCGTCTTGCGCCGTCAATACTCCGACCGCAAGAGCTGAGGTCAGGGAGAATACTCCGATGTTTTTTGTCATTTGTGTATTTGGACTTTAATTAGTTGAGAATGAGTCGCATTAGCATCAATGGCTCGAGCGCTAATGGGTGAAAGGAAACAATCAATACCAGTATGAGAGGCCCTAGCTGGTCAGCTGAAAATTAAAGGGGATGGCTTTCCGCACACTGATGGCCTGTCCCAAACCGTTCTTGGCCGGGAAAAAGCGGTAACGCCGGGCCGCACTCACCGCCGATTGGTCGAGCATGGAATACCCACTACTCTGAGAAATTTGACAACTCGAGACTTTACCAGAAGTGCCGACAGTCACGGTTACGACCACCCGGCCTTGGAGACCTTTGCGCCGGGCACTCTTGGGATAGTGAGGGGTGCTCCGTGATGCAACCGAAGCTTGCTGAGTCACTTCTCCAGCAAGTCGAGCATTCTCGCGCTCCTCAAGCTCAGCTTGGCTGCGACTGGATCGCTTGGCCGGCGGGCTCTTCTTCGCAATGGTCGAATTTGTTTTCACCTTCACAGGATCGACTTTTTCCTCGAAACGATTTTTAAGATCCAACTCCTCAAGAACCAGCAGCTCTTTGGTTCTAGGCTCGGGCTCTGGAGCTTCGGTAAACTTTGGCCGCGCTTGGATTGGCACGAGAGGCTTCACTCGCGCAAAAGACGGACCATTCGAAACCATAATCATCCTCTCCGGCGCTAAATTGGCCTCAGTCTTAGGCTTCTTGAGAACAGGCTCCGCGTAATTTACCATGATTGACTCAGGTGCTGCTTGAGCGTCGGTCATCGCAAAATAGACTCGTCCGGTCATCACCGCCAGCACCGCGCAAATTGCCACCGTGCTTAAAACAGCCACCAAGAGAGAGGCTGAGAAGCTTTTCCCACAACCTGTGATCCGGGTCTGAAGGGCTGGTAGCGACTGCATGCTTCTTTCTACGCCCTCTTACGCCAATTTACTGTCGCGCAATTACCTTGTATTAGCGATCAATTGTCTACCGATGAAGAAGAATAGCCACGCCACCGGTCCGTGGGAGGCTCCGGCAACGCTATATCATTAGCAAAAAATCTCCTCAACTATTGATCTCCCAGCCTTTGCGGTACTCTTTCGTCAGAAGTTTATTCGCAGCTTCATCATTCGTAATTTTGAAATTTTTGGCATCCCACTCAAGTGTCTGGCCTGCACGATGGGCCACATTCCCGAGCAAATTGTGCTCAATTAATGACCCCGAGTAATCGAAGTTGCAGAGTGTTTTACCTTCACCGCGACAAGCCTTTAACCATTCATTGTAGTGACCTGCGGAAGGCGCGATCGACTGCTCCGGCCTCTGGTAATCTTTAAACTTGGACGACGGGCTGAGGATGTTTTTACCGTAATCGGAAACCAGCACTCCGTCTTCACCGACGAAGGCCACTCCGATCCCCCACTTCTTAATCACGGTGTCGTTGCCCACCATTGGCTGAAGAACCTCGCTGCGGCGCTTCATTCCTTCCGGGCCATGATACCACACCACTTTCACATCATCAGGATGCTGCCAAGTGATTTCCTGCCATGGCGCAGCTCCAATTGAATCAGGCGCTGGGCCCTGTGAGGAAATCTGAGTTGGGTGCCGAAGCTTCAAAGCCCACCACGCCAAATCGATCAAATGGCTCCCCATATCTCCAGGAACCCCATTCCCGAACTCCCAACGACGATTCCAATTCAAGTTGCCACCCTTCCAATACCCTTCATTGTAAGCTCGGTCGGCAGCTGGCCCCAGCCAGACATCCCAGTCAAAGTAATCAGGCACTGCCTGCTTCTCGAGAACCGCCTGTTCCACATCACGAATGCTCCGGTTGCACCAGACGTGCGCTTCTTTGACCCGACCAATCGCTCCCGCTTGGATTAACTCCACGGCGCGACGATAACTCCCCCCTGCATGAATTTGGGTCCCCATTTGGGTCGCAATCTTCCCCTTCGCTTTCGCATATTCCTCCTGCATCCACCGGGCTTCCTGCACTGTATGAGCCAGCGGCTTTTCACAATAAACATGTTTCCCCGCCCTCATCGCTGCAATCGCCGCCGGAGCATGATGATGGTCCGCCGTGCTGATCACCACCGCATCAATGTCCGGATTACTTACCACTTCACGCCAATCGGTCGTCGTCTTTGCTCCCTTAAATCTTTTCTGCACCGCCTCAAGCGTCTTCCGATTGATATCACAAAGGGTGTGGATGTTCTCTGCCTTGACTCCGTTCAGGTTCGCTCCCCCACGACCACCAGAGCCGATGATTCCCATATTGAGTTTCCCGTTTGGCGATTTTCCTCGCACCACCGAGGGAGCAAGAGCGGAAGCGAGACCAAAGCCGACAAACTTTCGTCGGCTGAAATTTGCGATTTGTTCATTCATAACTTTTAATAGAATTCGTTAAGGATTCCGACAAGGTTGCGATCTTGACGGCGTATTGCAAGACCATGATTCTGAAAAATTCCCGCAACCAGTCGATTCTCGGAGCCATCTTCCTCGGTTTCTTTGTCACCCTCAGCTTCTCTGATGAGAAGGAGACGAAAATCGAAACGAATTCCAACGTAAAAAAGGCCTTTATCGACGGCACCGGGCAAGGGTGGCGTGAGCTCACCGGCGAGGACTTTGTGAATGTCAATTGCAATCCCAAAACCTGGACCTGGGAAGGCGGGCATGCCTCCTGCACCGGCAATCCAGTAGGCGTCATTCGCATGAAGAAGCCCACCAAAAACTTCGAACTCGTCTGCGAGTGGATGCACAAAAAACACGCGGGCAACTCCGGCATTTTCGCTTGGGCCAGCCCCGCTTCCATCGAGAAACTTGCCGCCGGGAAAGGTCGCCTCCCCGATGGCATCGAAGTCCAAGTTCTCGACCTTGGATACGAGACCAACTGGGAAAAAAATAAAGGGAAACCTTCTGATTGGTTCACCTCCCACGGTGACGTCTTCCCCACTGGACCAGCCAAAATGAAACCCTTTCCACCTATCGCCCCAAACGGCAGGCGCAGCTTCCCGACCAAACGTCTCACCAAAGGCATCAACGAGTGGAACCACTACTACATCCGAGCCATCAACGGCGAAGTGCGCCTTTGGGTCAATGGCGAAGAGGTTTCGGGCGGAACGAACTGCAACCCCGCCGAAGGCTACCTCTGCCTTGAATCTGAGGGTTCCCCCATCGAGTTCAAAAACATCCGGCTCCGGATCTTGCCTTAAAAAAATGACCGCCGCAACCAGGTCAAGCCCGAGGGGATTCCACGAGGGACTATCAGTTTCGGAATTTGAAAACAAGCCAGGCACCGACCAGCCATTCATGTGAGGATCCACATCCTCATAAACCGTGCGCGCCGTCATAAGAACTGCGAAACAAGCTAGGGGAAAACAAAACACAGCTCTCACGAAGACCACCCTGCTGGATCAACTCAACCTCTCTAATCAGTCTTTCAAATTCTCAGCGAGAAATCCCAGCGAAACCAAAAAGCGATCCATCTCCTTCACCGTCTCATCATATTTCGCCGTGTTGAAAAAACCGTGCGACTGATCCTTGTAGAGGAACAATTCAGAACGAACCCCCGCCTCCTTCATGAGAAAGCGATACTTCTCTCCCGTCGCTACCGGGATCAACTCGTCCTTAGTGCCCAAAAAAACGATCGTGGGCGGAGTCTCTTTATCAAGATTGTGCATCGGCGAGATCTGTTTCCAATATTCCTTCACCCTGCTATGACCATAGCCTTTCGGGCCATTATCATAGACCGGGTTAAAAAGAACCAATGCATCTGGTTTAGAGGACACCGAAACATCCTCGCCCTTCTCAAAAATACCCTTTGTCGTGCCAGTCGCAGCGGCCACATGTCCTCCTGCCGAACCACCGCCAGCTGCCAGCTTGCCG
>Ga0315321_10000264_pt1 | contig 37186 bp, 29 predicted proteins | sample M180m21515metaG_FD_203464 | JGI IMG/M metagenome (GOLD analysis project Ga0315321, IMG submission 203464) | Ammonia-oxidizing marine archaeal communities from Monterey Bay, California, United States - M1 80m 21515 | ecosystem: Environmental > Aquatic > Marine > Intertidal zone | place: USA... | reverse complement strand
GTGAACACTTCCCTCTGACACCTAGAGGAATCATTGAGCACCTCGAACTACGCCGCCCTGTATTCCGACAAACAACAGCTGGCGGTCATTTCGGTCGCGAAGGTGATGGTTTCACTTGGGAGCAGACCGACAAGGCGGAAGCATTGGCAGCAGCAGCCGGAATCTCAGCAACGGCTTAAGTTTTGCGTTTGGTTTGGACAACCGACTTGCACCTGAACTCTGTTCCCATAAATGCGTGGGAACAGTGGGTTCGGCAGATCAGCGTCCAGAAAGCCGATGGCTTGGTGATCACGGGCGACATCTCCGAAGGCGATGACGTTGTGCCGCAGTTGCAACGCATCGCTGACCACATCAACTTGCCCGTCTATTTTATCCTGGGCAATCATGATTTCTATGGAAGCACTTTCCAAGCCACACGGCAAAATGTAATTCACGCATGCCGGGCTTCCAGCCAACTGCATTACCTGACAGACCTTTCTGCCCTACCCATATCTGCAGCAACGTACCTCTTGGGCGAGGATGGCTGGGCCGATGGAACGGTTGGAAATTACGAAGAATCAACCATTCATCTGAACGACTTTGAACGCATTGGCGATTTCAAAGCATCCGGCCAATTTACATGGAAACAAAAGCTTCACGACATTGGCAGTGAGTCGGCAAAGCGTTTGCGAACCAAACTAGAACAGTTACCATCCGACACTCATCAGGTACTCGTACTCACGCATGCACCTCCATTTCGAGAAGCTTGTTGGTATGAGGGCAAGACGACTGACGACAATTGGGCTCCCTTTTTCGTTGCCGGACAGGTTGGCAACGCACTTTTGGAATTCAGCAGCCGGAGACCTGATTGCAAAGTGACCGTACTGTGCGGTCACACCCACCATGCGGGAGTGGCAAAGATGACAGCCAGCCTGCGAGTGCATACGGGGGCCGCCAGCCTTGGCCACCCTAACATTGCAGCCACCATCACGGTGACATCACATGAACTTGCTATTACCCAACACAACGATGCTGACTGACTGATAAAGGCATCAACCACTTTGGCAACGATTCATGATGGCCCAATAACCAGAACCATCACCTGAATTCTGTTCAACTTCTGTATTGGCTCCACAGCGACATCAATTCTACCAGATGCTCAACTGCAGCAGCCATTTCGTCTAAACAAGCAAACTCAGTGACGGCGTGTATGTTGTGTTGCCCACTGGACAGATTTGGCGTCGGCAATCCCTTTTCAGTCAATTGACTGCCGTCAGTCCCACCACGAATACTTTCACTCTTGTACTCTACGCCAAGATTCTCAAAAGCCTGCTTCGCAAGTGTTACCGCTTCAGGCAGATGACTTAAACCATCTCTCAGATTTCGATACTGTCGTACGATTTCCACCTTGGCTTTCAAACCCGGCATTGTCTGCACGACAGCGTCTGCAGTTTCCTGCAATTGCTCGGCATAGGTCTTCAAATCTTCTGTTTCAAAAGATCGCAAAATCAGCTCAACCGTCGCCGATCCTACACCACCTTCGAGCGTATACGGATGGATGAATCCCTCACGCTCATCGGTGGTCTCAGGCGAACAGGTTTCTCTGGGCAACTTCGCCACAAAATCTGCCGCTGCTCGAACCGCATTCACCATCCGATTTTTTGCAATCGATGGATGAATATTGTGTCCCTCAAAGCGGACGATTGCAGCATCGGCAGAGAAGGTCTCTTCATCTATTACGGCAGCACCGCCCCCATCGAGTGTATAGGCGACTGTCGCGTTGAGTTTTTCCAAATCGATTTTATCTGTACCACGACCAATTTCTTCATCGCATGTGAATAGCACTTTCACGGGGCCATGTACTAAATGTGGATGCTCAACCAGAGTTGCCACCAATTCCATGATGATTGCCACACCAGCCTTGTCGTCACCTCCCAGAAGCGTATTCCCGTTGGTGGTGACCAAGGTCATGCCAAGCATGGACTTCAGGGCAGGGCATGATGCAACATCGATCACGTTCCCGCTGGGCAGTGTGATATCACCACCTTCATAGGACTGAATCACCTGAGGTTGAACATTTTCCCCAGGTGCCTCGGGAGATGTATCGAGATGGGCAACCAGTGCTACCGTTGGTCCTTTTTCCCCGTTGCTGGCAGGAACGGTTCCCCAAACCAAAGCATGCTCATCCTGACACGCGTCTTCGATGGTCAATGCCCGAAGTTCCTCGAGCAGCAACTTTCCTAGATCCCATTGACCGGATGAACTTGGATAGCCATCACTGCTTGGGTCAGCAGAGGTACCCACCTGCACATAGGACAAAAAACGTTGAAGAAGTCTATCACGATTGATCAGAACGCGATCGGCACTGGCAGCAGTCATGTTGATTTGCAGAAAACGGGGAAAGAAGACGTTTGAATCGGCTCCGTTAGAACACAGACCCGATAAGTTGTACATTGTGTCACTGAATCAGAAACTGTTTTTAACACATCCCGGGCAAGCAGAAGATGAGCGAGAAAGTCGCACACCTCGTATTTGACGTCGAGAGCATTGCTGATGGAGACCTGATTTCAAAGGTTCGTTATCCCGACCAGAATCTGAGCGACAGCGAAGCAATCGCTACCTATCAGGACGAACTGATGGAACAACGCGGAACAACCTTCATTCCGCATACATTCCAAATACCCATCGCAGTCGTGATCGCGAAAGTGGCGACCAACTTACAACTGCTCGACATCGTGTCCATTGATGAACCCGAATTTCGACCTCACGTAATCACTGAAAATTTCTGGAGAGGTTGGGAAGCATATAAAAATCCACAATGGGTCACGTTCAATGGACGATCATTTGATATTCCCTTGATGGAGCTTGCCGCATTTCGGTTTGGCATCTCCTTGCCAGCGTGGTTCAGATCAGATGGCTACAAATCACCAAGAAACCGGTTCAACTCAACTGCCCACCTCGATCTGCAGGACGTGCTGACCAATCATGGAGCTGCACGGTGCAATGGTGGATTGAATCTCGTCGCACAGTTACTTGGAAAACCCGGCAAGATGGGGCTCACAGGAGACAAGGTCCAAGAACAATGGGATGCAGGCCATAAAATGGCCATCAGTGACTACTGCCGCTGCGATGTTCTGGATACTTATTTCGTCTTTCTGCGGACCCAAGTGCTCACGGGAAAAATCTCGCTGCAAGAAGAGATCGAGTTGGTAGAGGCTGCGAGACAGTGGATTGAGGAAAGAGCAGGGACATGCGAGGCGTATGCATCTTACCTTGAGAGTTGGAGCAGTTGGAATAATCCGTGGCAAGCTGCCAAACCAGCAGCAGATAGCGAATCAACGTGAAGAACGACGTGAAACGCCATGTGAAACCGTAGCTTGGAATCGCAAATACACCTTTACCTAAACAAGTCCATCTAGCTACTGTCCGGGATGTATGGAAGCGTCATTGTCGGGCGTTCCCCCTTTTCGCCTGCGCCAAATTTTTCCACCTCGAATTTCATCAATGGCTGGACACGGAAGTCTTCGCCCGAAAGGTCTGCTCTCAAAATTACCTGCCATGGTAATGCGGTGGAGATACGCCAACACATGCTTGCAATTCGCTGTTCTCCCATTTCTCATGTTACTGTTCATGGGAGAACAAGCCGCGACAGGTGATCCTGCACTTAACCTGCAAACGTCACGAAACAACATCGTCGATATTGCTCTGGATTTTCACTGGGCCGTCGAGGAGGCACAGTACTGTCACTTACGTCTGAGATTGCTTGATGACTCCGCCAATCAGCGGTACATGATCCATGAACTTGAGAATCAATCAGACTCCGATAAAACCGTTGCAGCCTTCACGCTGAGTCAAGACGCGACTCAACTGACCTTTCACCCTCGTGCACAAGTCAAGTCCGTGCGTGTCCGCTTGCGAGTACAGGGTACGGTCGATACGCGAATTGTGATCGAAACACTGGACGACCCACGTAATCCTGAGAGAGTTCGAACTGGTCGACCCATACGTGAAATTAACTTTGCGGACCTGCTACAGAAAAAGACACTCCTCTCCGACACCTCATTCGCAGCATCAAAGACTGCAAGCCCACACTCTACTTGGTCAATCCGTCGGGCAGAAGATGATGAACTGCGACTCACCGGTCTACAGGCAGTCCCGGTCTACGAGCCCAATGACCCTCTCGAACTGGCTGCCGCTGTCAATGCCATGACACGCGAAGCGTCTTCCGTGCTGACCTTGCACTACTCGATTATTCGAGTCTCTAACCAGAAAATAGTGGTACGACACCGGAAATCAATCAGCATCAATGCCGCTGGAAACAGTGACGTGGTTCCTATCACTGAGGCGGTTCCTGCAACACCGGGGGTTTACGAAATACGCTGTTATCTTTCAAAGGACGATGACCGCATTTGGGATCGACTGCGAGGTCGCGAAGCACCTCTGGTGAAAATCGGTCGTCCATTCTTTGTGGTGCCCAAACCGGGAACAACCGCACCAGCCGAAACAGACAACTGGCAGATCGCCGGTACACTCAGACCCTCAGAATCAAATTGGTCTGTGGGTCAGTGGTTACCCAAAACAACCACCCGTTTCATCCCAGGTGTCACTTCCAATGAACCTGAGACAAAACTTGAACAGACGCAGTACTCTCGAGAAGCAGTATCCCTGCTACCAACTGGCGACCCTTTTCAAGCCAGCTTGCCAGTACTCACCCCTGGCACACCTCACAAAATAAAACTGCGGTTGCCGGCGGCTCAGAATGTCCAACTGCAGATTGAAGCGGGCGGACTTTACAATCGCGATCGTCCCGCTACCAAATTCATTCTGTCAAACACAAAAACAATTGATTTGAAAGAACAATGGCGAACTTACACATTCGTGCATTACCCAGCCAAAGATGATCAAATCTGGCTGACAAATCTCAGCGATGATGTCTTGCAACTGGAATCCATCGAAGTTCAAGCAGGCCCACAACATCTCACCCCACCTAATGCCGACGAAGATGAACTCGCCTCATTGCTCCAACCACGAAACACCATCCTCCACATCAACGACGTCAACTGGGTTGATTCCCTGTCCAAGGATGTACCAGAAAGATATTCATTGGCTGATTTTGATGCGACAACCATCAACGCCTTTGACCTGTGGGTAGCGCTAAATCGAATGTGCGATCTCGCCAAAGCCAACGGGATGAACGGGATCATGTTACCCGCAAACGCCGGTGGCAACACACTCTTTCAGACACGAAGCGCATTGCCAAGAACAGACTCAGTGCACGCGAGCACCAATCACTTGGCAACAACCATCACCCTATTGGCAAACCGCGGTCTCAAGACGCATGTGCATCTTGATCCTGATTTCATGCTGCTACCCGTCGAACAGGCCCTTCTGCAACGTCCGACTCTTATCCAACAATTGACACGAAGTCAGCAGGGCAACGCGTTTCAATACAACTTGCTGCATCCACTTGTGCAGGAGAGTCTTCAGGAACTTCTGACTGAATTAGTATTTCAATGTGGTCAGTCAGACCACTTCGCCGGAATCACGATCGACTGCGGTGCCGGAAGCCATCTGCAACCCATTGAGCAGATGTTTGAAAGTGACGCCACCCTGACCACTTTCGCACAATCGCTCAAGGTGACTGTCGCGACTGAACAATTACGTGCCTGGTCGCAAGGTGAGGGGCGAAAGACGTACAACGACTGGGTGCTTCAGGCAACCCATCGTTGCTTCCGCAAACTGCAAAAGTGTGAACCACAAACCACACTCAACCTGAAGTTTGACCCGACGATTAGTCGAACCGCACCACCCAAGCCTGCCGAGACAGATAGTCAAGCGTTCAAGCCCACGGAAAACTTCCCGATAGGTTTTGGAAACGCACATGGTTATACCGACTCACGATTATTGGTGCGCAATGCTTTGCGTGTTCCAGTGCCATCCGAAGAGGGTGCAGTGGCTTCCAATGTCTACTTCAATACGAAATTACAACTTGCCGACACTGCTCTGGTTCAGAATCAGAAACAGTTGCTGGAAGACACATGTCATCTGATTGATCGGCTTGATCCCACCAATCTTGTCGTCCAACTTCCGATCAATGGTCGCATTTTACGACCTCAACTTGACATCCTATTGCAATCGTTTCGGACCATGCCCCGTGCAGGTATGCAATCGATCGACGTAGAAAGCAGAGCTCATAACACTGTTCGCGTGAAGAGCGTACAGAAGGATGGGTACTTGCACCTTGCGTGCCTTTGCTTGACGCCATGGGCAAACGAAATTGACATTGAAACCAGTCAAGAAATTGAGTGGAAAGCCGTCGGTGGAAATCCGCAAGGCGTTCAGATTGAAAAGCTGAGTGGAAACCGTGCGCGAGTTCAAGTCGCAGAGGGGCGTTTAATTCTGCTCCAATCGAGCCAACCCGCAGGTGACATCAAAATCATTTCATGCCGTGCGCGGCTCAGCGGCGGGACCGCAGCATTGGCAGAAATCAAAAGAAAAGTAACCTTAGTCGCCCAGCGACTTGGGATTCTGTTCGACTTCGAATCTTACGACGCCTTGAATAACGGAGGATTTGAAAAAGCAGGCGACTTGGGACTGGTAGGTTGGTTACATGCACAACATCCTGCAGGCTGCGTCCAGGTTGACGCTACCCAACCCCTCGAAGGTAAACAATCGATCCTGCTCACCACCGAAACCAATACAACAGCCCGAACTTGGCTGGTAAGTGAGACCATCACACCGCCGGAATCAGGTCGACTTGCAGTCTCTCTGGCATGCCGCGCCGAAGCCAGCACGAATGACGGTAAACACCGCTTGCGAATCTCTCTTGAAGCGACTGATCGTGGAAAACCTATCCGCTATTCCAATGAGTTTGAGATCCCTAAAAATGGTCAGTGGGGAAGCCGGGAAGTACAACTCGAAGCACTCAACATCGATGCCGCCAACATGCACTCACTGCGCCTCACCATCGACAGTCTTTCAAGTGGTCGAATCTGGATTGACGATATCAGGCTTCATGATCAGTTCCCCACAGTTAGCGAGAGAGATGAATTGCAAAGCGGAGCTTTTCTTGCCGTACAAGGTCTACAAAAAAGCAATCTTGCGCCGGCGGGTCGATTATTGCAGAATGGATGGGCACGATACCTGCTGAAACTTGATCCATTGATGGAAACTGAGCCGAAGACAACCGAAACAGAAGTGGAAAAAGAGGAGGCACCCGGAATCGCTGAGCGCATCCGGGATTGGATCCCCCGACCTCTACGTTTTTAAATACTGTCACCAAATATGGAATCAGCCATGGTCCGATGGGTCAAGCGAATTGGAATCACTGCGCTGACGATTCTTTTCCTTACCTCACTCGCTGGCTGGTGGTTATTCCGACAGACTCGGGTCGTGCCAGAGTTCTACCAACAGGCAACACAACTCAGCCATCCTGACACAGCAGCAGGAAGCTACGAGCTCGAGGCCAATATTGCCAAGCTGCAACAGGATGCCTCCCAACCCGGCTCATGGGAAGCAAGCTTCAGTGAAGACGACATCAATGCATGGCTCATCGACCAGTTGCCCCTGAAGTTCAAGCAACTACAAACTTCAGGTGCCAGAGATCCAAGAATCAGCATTCAGCAAGGTCATTTACTGGCAGCCGCTCGCTACACCGACGCGAGGCTTGACACAGTCATTTCCTGTGAATTGCATGTCGAACTGACGGAAGAACCGAATCTGCTAGCCGTCCACATTCGCAAGCTGAAAGCCGGCGCTGTCTCCTTGCCAATCAGTCAATTCATCGATGGCGTCAGTAAGGAGGCCGCGAAGGGAGGTATTAAAATCCGCTGGGACCGCACAGAATCCGGTCCCACTGCGCTTGTTCAAGTTCCAAGTGAACACAGCGGATACGCCTACAGTCCCGTCATCATAGAATCAATCCAAATGATCGACGGAATCATCATTTTATCGGGTCATACAGGGACAAAAGCAGAAGACTGTTACGAACCTCGAGGCCCTGTTCATCAGTTTCTCACCTATCGACATATTGACAAACGTAATGCCGATCTCGGTTCTGCGGTCGACAACTTTTCGCCCCGCCGTTGAACAATCTCAAGCAGCCCACGTCGAACACCAGACTCTGTCTGCCAACGTAATGCTGCTTTAAGGGTCACCTCGGCCAAAGCACTTGTCAGTTGCATGTACTCGCCAGCCAGTATTCTTCGCACGCGGCCTCGCCCCCCCCCAAGATCACCCTCATGGTCAAGATAAGCCAAACGATGATCAGCCAACTTCAGACAAGGCACTTCGAAAGAATTTTCCAAATCATTAATCAATTCCGTCGACCACGTGGCCGACGTGTCACCAGTCGCAAACATCCAATCCAGATGTGTCTCCGTCGTCCGTTCGAAACATGGACCGACGTCATGTCGCAAGACAACAAAACGCTTCCAAGAATCAGCTGCCGACGGCTCAGTATTTTCCTGTGTTCCCATCACGCCTTGATCCAAATCATGCCAATCACGGAACCGCAACTCTCTCTAACTTGAAACCTTACGTGGTGTGACCACCGCTCAAGGTTTTTTGACTGACTGGTACTGACTCCGCAGGGCCTCATCGATCGTCCCTTGTGTAAGCAAAATGAACTTTGCACGGCGATATGCTTCCTGCTGGTCACCCATTTTTTGCAACAAGCGGATTGCCGCTAATTTCGCTTCATGCCAAACACGTTGACCTTGTGGCAAGCCGGATGCGAACTCATCCCACAACGCAACGCCTGCTTGCTGTGCTTTTGAATTGTCGCTGGATCCCAGCATCGTGGCGGCCTGCTGTATCGACTGCCGAGGATCTGCGGATGTTTTCTGAACTTCCTTGAGTAACTCAATCGCTTTTTCAACATCGCTGCCCCACAAACAACGCTCCGCTGACTCCATGGACACTGGTTCTGAACCCAGCCACTTTCCCAGCAAAGCGAGCGTTTTCGGACGTACTGACGGATCAGTGCGAGCATCCGCCATCAAACGCTGCTCTACCTGAGCCAGCAAAGCCAAGGGTGGTGCTTCTGCTGGGGTCAGCCCACTCCGCCGGAAGTTGATAAGAGAGTCAATGAATGCATCTTCAGGAAAAGCATTTGCCCCCAGCGACTTCAGATCACTAAGCTTCGGTCGATCCAAGTGCAAAGCACAGATAAGACGATAACGCGAACGCATCGCATCATTGCTTATCAGTTTCTTCATCGCAATTTGAAATTGACTCGTCACTAGCCGCCGGTCAGCTCCTCGGGGCGCCGTTGCATCTGCAGAATCAGAACCACTTTTTTCAAAAACCAATAACCATGCATTAGCAATGGATTGTGCCAGCTCGTTATTAATTGTTGCGGGCTTAACATCCGATACGATTTCTGCTGCCTCGAGATAGCGTTGCTGAGAAGTAAGAATCTTTTTCAACCAAGTACGAATGGATCCTGAATTCGAGCTATCGGACCATCGCTGCAAATTCACTCGCAACATCGCCTCAAGGCGTTTCACGGTTTCCGTACCAGACGGCTCAAGCCTCGCGAGCAAGATAGCAGCCTGAAGATGTGTTGCGGCTGCTCTTTGGGCCGCTGATTTCGCGAGAGAGACGTCCTGCAGCAAATCAATAGCATCATTCATACGTTTCGCCGCCAGCAGCGCTGCGGCGGCCTCGGCAACGCGGTTCATCGCCCGATCGGGGTCGCGTTCGGCGGCGGCGGCGGCGGCCAGGAGATCGCCAGCTCGGCTGGAATCTCCACGACGCAACCAATCCTGACCCTGAGCAGCAACCACAGCAGGATCAACATTGGCTTTTGATTGGCCCGTGGAATTCAAATGCGACAGGGAAACTGCATCAGCTCGACGCCTGGCGTATGCTCCTCCACGGCGCTGAATTGCTTCCAACCAATCACCAACCCGACTCCCCGCATTAGCGACCAATAAGAATTCGAGTCTCGCCAAGTCCATGGAGAGAGCATTGGGTGCTGCCTCCGGCACATCCCCAAAGAAATCGTCCAACAATTTACCGGCCTTCGCCATCTGGCCTTGAGCGATGCATAATCGCACCCGGAGAGCTTGTAATTTGGGAGGTAGCGAGCCGGTAAATTGAGGAAGCAACGCCGTCAATAAAGCATCACAACGATCGTATTGGGCGGCTCGAAAAACTGCTTCCACTCTCAATCGCTCAACTTCTTTTCTCGCGTCAGTTCCCACAGGCAAACGCGTAATTGCATCATTGGCTACCTGCTCCGCCTTCGTTGCCGCTGCGATGCAATCAGCACTACCTCGCGGAAACAAGTCAGTCTGAACAAGTGCAATTGAAACTGCATCAGTTTGCAACTGTTGGCCAAGACGACGCAAATCAGCAATCATTCCCCGACTTACAACCGTGCGATCCGATTCGAGCGCAGAGCGCTTCTGCTGAATTTCATCAGCCAAACTGGATACGTTGGCCATCGCTGTCAGCAACCGCCTAGTAGCCAGTTCCTGTATTTGGTCATTGCGTGAGGACACGGCGGCACGCAGCACACCGTGAAGAGCGAACGACTTTTCACTATCTAACAGCTGCGATTTCAAAAATAACTCACGTGGATGATTCGGATAAGCACGCAACAAATCACTGATTGGACGCTGTACTTCTGCCAACTCATCAGTACCAAACTTATCCCGCCCCATCTGTCTGGACGTTAGTATTTTTGATTCTCGAACCCGCCACTTGGCAACAGTATCTCCTTGAAGTTGCGAATCAGCTGAGCGCAATCGGCAAAGGTCAAGGGCGTCATCAAAGCGTCCGCGTTCCAACAGAGCTTGAATCAGATCCTCATCTCGGTCATGAGTCATCCGTCCAACATTTTTGATGGACGGCCCAGCAGCAGCCAGTTGCCGATCGCTACCTTTCAAGCAGACAACCACCAACAGAAGCAGAATGATTGGTACAGCACGAATCATGGTTACTCCGGCTTGGCAGCAAACAGCACTCGATCGATCCCCGCTGCACGTGCGGCATCATAGGCCTGGACAGCAAAAGCCATGGTCACTTTTTCGTCGGGATCGACGATCACCGGTGGTTGCACCCCCAACGAGGTGATTTCAATCAGGCGATCCTTAATATCACTCATGCGTTCTAACGGCTGCCCGTTCAACATGATTTGGGTTCCCTCCACCTGCCACAGGAGCCGAATAATGATCTCGTCAAACTTCTCAACCGGTTGTGTGTCACTGGACGCCTCTGCAGCTCCCATAGGTAATTCAGCAAGAGAGCCGGGAAGATCAAACTCTGGCAATTCGAAGCTGCTGGTCCAAACAAAGAAAACCAACAATAGAAACACAACGTCAATCATGGGGGTCATTTTCAATTCCAACGAGTCGTCATTGGAGGTATTTGGCAGCCTCATAATCCGGCCTCCTCACGGACAGCAATCGAAGCATCCGTGATTCCAGCTAGAGCTGCTTCGCGTAGCAGTGGCTCGACCTGCTTGTATTCCACCGCACCATCCGTACGAATCCTAATCGCAGCATCAGAACCCTGACTGACCTTCAGGTCGGACAGAATTGCCCGCAAAATGGATAAATCAACTACATCCCCGGAAACCAACCATCGAGCTTGCTGGTCCACACTGATCGTCAGGGGTGCTTTATCAGGATCTACGGGATCAAATGTTGAGGCAACCGGCAATTCCAGCGGTAGCCGATTCTCCTGCCGTGCCAGATGACTCGAAACCAGAAAAAAAATGATCAACAGAAAAACGACATCGATCATCGGTGTCATATTAGCGCCAACACTTCGGCGATTTCCTTGATTAGGTATTTGCATCGCTATATGGTACCTCACGTTCCGGTCGCTATCCGATACCCTGTGATGCGTGAATTTTGATTTGGCGGCGAGTCCGTACAGCTGGAACCTGCTTTGATGGGCGAAAATACTACCTTCCTCAAGAACTTCCTCCGAAATCCCGGACAAGTGGGTGCGATCGCGCCCAGCAGTGACCGCTTGGTTCGCATGATGGTGGACTGGTTTGACTGGGATCAGATTCGTAACGTCGTCGAATTTGGGCCCGGAACAGGTGTCTTCACGCAAGCGATCAGCGAAAAACTTCACCCTGAGAGTACTTTTTTTGCAGTCGAGCGATCAGCTGAAATGGCCGAGGTAACCCGAAAGCGCTGCCCCGATGTCACGGTCTACAACGATAGCGTCACCAATATTGCCGCACTCTGCCAACAAGAATCCATTGAGAAAATCGACGCTGTGATTTGCGGCCTACCGTGGGCTTCATTCCCCGAATCGCTGCAAACTGAAATCATCGATGCCATGCTGGGTGTACTGGCTCCCGAGGCACAATTCGCAACTTTCGCGTACTGGCAGGGAGTTGTGTTGCCTGCCGGCGCCCGCTTCAACCGACGCTTAAGAAACACATTCGCAAGCGTCGAGCGAAGCCCCAGCGTATGGCTGAATCTGCCTCCGGCCTTCGTCTATCGCTGCACCAAACCCGCCTTACCAAATCAAGCGAATTAAAGTCACGGTTACAGCGACCGGAAACGCTGGCGGTACTTTAAGGGCGTAAGCCCAGTCGAGGCTTTGAAATGCCGCGTCAGATGGCTCTGATCATAAAAACCGCACTCGCCGACAATCTGTGTCAAAGTCAGATCGCTGCTCTCCAGCAAATGCCTGACCATCCCCACTCGCACTTCACGCAGATAACGGCTAGGCGTGATACCAAAGTTGTGTGAAAACTCTCGCTGCAACTGACTTACCGATAAGTGAACATGTTCTGCCATGTCTTTGACTTCGATATAGCTTGCATGATTGTCAATGATGAATGAAATGACACGAACGAGGCGACTGTAACCTGCTGAATCATCTGCGGAGTACTCATAAGGGCGTTTCACACCCGCAATCCCGACCACGTTTTCTTCACGGTCCAGAAGCGGGATCTTGCTGCACAGATATAAACGGGGAACCCCATTTTTCCCGGGTACCATCCAAACCTGATCGGAAAGTGATTCACCTGCCGTGATCACGCGTTGATCCTCGGCAACGTATTGCGCCGCTATCGCTGGTGGAAAAAAATCAAAATCAGTATGTCCGATCAACTCATCCGGATGCGCAACGCCCACCACGTCACAAACAACACGGTTGGCTCGTACAAAACGACTGTCAACATCCTTGATGTACATGTAAACACCGGGAATAAAATCAAATAGATCCAACAGCGTTCGAGGACGCGCAAGTTGCTTGAAAAATTGGTTCTGCCACCCCAATGGGTTCTTGATTTCTTCGCTCATGCGGCAAATGTACAATTTTTTTAGCGGTAACTACAAGACGGTAGAGAGACAAATTCGGATAATCGAATTGATGAACCTCGGAATCCCAAAGATAATTCATGGACCTCACGCTCAAACGAAATAACAGGATGCCCCCAGCGCACAACAGCAATATCACAGCAGCTCTAGCCAACAAGATACTTGTCGCGGCAATTACTAAATCAAAAACTCTCGGACTGTGAATGAACATCGCTATTGTTGATGTAGGCGCGAATCTAAGAGCATTCCACCGAATGGATGAAGCTTGGATCGGCAGTATCGATATCGCGTGCAAGAAAGCCAGAACCGCCTCTTTCTTTGATATGCCAACAGGTACTCTCGGTAAACTCTCTCAACCTGGCGGAGCCTTGTACAACATCGAAGATTCAAATGGTCGACTGATCTCATTCCCCGGTGGTTTACCGATCACCAACGATCAGGGGACGGTGATCAGAGCGATTGGTGTAACAGGAGCGTCAGTCGAAGATGATCATGCCGAAGCGTCGGCTGGCTTGGATGCCGCAATCGGAATCCAAAACTCAATGCCAGCTAATTCGTAGTCTTTAGACTAAATCCCGCAGGTTCCATCACATAGCAGACTCTCGACAGCACTAAGTCTGATGATTGTGTAACCGCCTTTGACTTTTAACGGTTAAGATGAGAGCGAATTTGCACTTATCCATTCATACAGCGAAAAGTTACATGCGCGGTCTTGTCCTTATCATCACACTTGTCTCAACCTTTGCAACGGGCTCGCACGCCCATGCTGGTGACGAGCTTTCATTTAATCGCGACATCCGGCCAATTCTCTCAGACACCTGTTTTTTCTGTCACGGTCCCGACGCTGAGCATCGCGAAGCTGATCTTAGGCTGGATGTGGAAGAGTTTGCAAAGCAGGATGCCATTGACGCTGGTAACGCCAGCACGAGTGAATTGATCGCAAGAATCACCTCTGGCGACCCCGACGAATTGATGCCCCCACCTGAATCTGGCAAACATCTTAACCAAAAGCAGATCAATCTTTTGAAACGTTGGGTGAACGAAGGTGCGATCTATGAACCGCATTGGTCTTATGTCGACCCAAAGCCAAACCCCACACCCAGAACTAACAGTGCATGGGCCCGTGATCCAGTTGATGATCATATTTTGGCAAAACTGCCAAGAACACTGCTACCACCCTCGCCGGATAGCCCGCGTCACACCTTGCTTCGCCGAGTCACATTTGACCTGACCGGTCTTCCACCTACCCAACAACAGATCGAGGCCTTCGTCGGCGACACGAGCCCCATGGCATATCAGAAAGCTGTCGATCTTCTTCTCGCTTCGCCTGCGTATGGGGAACGCATGGCAACTTACTGGCTGGATCTGGTTCGCTATGCAGACACGGTCGGCTATCACGGGGATCAGGACCACAACATTTCACCTTATCGCGACTATGTCATCGACAGTTTCAATGACGACTTGCCATTAGATCAATTCACGCGCCAACAACTGGCAGGTGATCTTGTCAAAGATCCCACGCCCGAGGAACAGATCGCGACCGGATACAACCGACTGTTGCAAACAACGCATGAAGGGGGACTGCAACCCAAAGAATATCTCGCCATCTACGCTGCGGATCGCATTCGTAATGTTTCAGCCGTTTGGATGGGAGCCACTGTGGGTTGTGCCCAATGCCACGACCACAAGTATGACCCGTATTCAAACAAAGACTTCTATTCGATGGTCGCATTTTTCGCAGACATCGATGAGCAGCAACACTTTAAAGTCGGCACTAACTCTTTACCCACCAAACGGCCACCCGAAATTTCCGTAGGAAGCCGATGGCAGCGTGAGCTTGCTGCAAAAATCGAATCAACGTTGAAGACACTGCAAAGCAAACTGGAAAATGCAGATCCAGCGCAGGTGAGCACGATCAAAAATCAGATTGTCGCGAATCAGGAGCAGTTGCAACAACTCAAGGCATCGAATCGGCTCACGATGGTCACCCAGTCTGTTGCTCCGCGAGAGATTCGGGTATTGCCAAGAGGAAATTGGTTGGATGACAGCGGACCCATCGTAGCTCCAGCAATACCGGAATTTCTTGGAGCACTCGATGTCGATGGAAACCGTGCTACGCGTCTCGATCTTGCAAACTGGTTTGTCGATGTGGACAACGGCATTGGGGGGCTGACGGCGAGGGTCTTTGTGAATCGCTTTTGGTATCTGCTTTTCGGTCGCGGCATCTCCCCATCACTCGGGGACTTTGGTGGTCAGGGACAGCCACCAAATCATCCCGAGATGCTGGATCAGCTTGCCCTCGATTTCATCGAGGATAACTGGAGTATCAAACGCATGATGCGCCGCCTTGTACTATCCCGCAGCTACCAGCAGGCTTCCGACACAACAGACACACAACTCCGGGAAGATCCGTACAACCAATGGTTTGGACGTCAGGCTCGCTATCGACTTCCAGCCGAAATGGTGCGCGACAATGTGCTGTCCGTAAGCGATCTGCTGGTACGCACCGTTGGTGGTTCCAGCGTAAAACCAAAGCAACCCACGGGTTATTATCGTCATCTGAACTTTCCCAAACGTGTCTACGCACCACATCTGGACCAACGTCAATATCAACGCGGCGTTTACGTTCATTGGCAGAGACAATTCTTGCATCCGATGCTCAAGGCCTTGGACGCTCCAAGTCGTGAAGAGTGCACGGCACAACGAGCACGATCCAATACGCCGTTGGAAGCGTTGGTGATGCTGAATGACCCAGCCATGATCAATGCTGCAGTAGCCTTTGCTGCAGCTCTGCTAAAAATCGAAGCGGAAGCTCCGGAGGCTAAAATCAGAAGAGCCTTTGAGTTAACCGTCTCTCGACAACCTGATTCGTTCGAGCTTTCAGCGCTTAGCAGGTTGCTGGAATCCGAAATCAAACATTATCGTTCCCTGCCTGAAGATGCTGGCAAGTTGCTCGATACCATCGACAAGAACATTGATATTGAATCGGTGAACCCCCAACAACTTGCTGCCTGGACCACTCTCACCCGTGCTCTCCTGAATCTGCAGGAAACGGTTACTCGTTACTAGACGTCGACCACCAACACCACTGCGAACGCATTCCACAACCGCTGTAAAGCCATCCCCATGAAACAGCATTCAAATCCGCTCAATCGGCGAACTTTCCTCTCCAACAATGGAGTCGCTATTGGTAGCGCCGCGTTGGCATCCATGCTTGCAACCGACTGCAAAGCTGCCAACAAGGTCAACGCGGGTGCACGAACTGATGTACCGCATCATCTTGCGAAAGCCAAACGTGTCATCTTTTTGTGCATGGCAGGAGGGCCATCCCACCTAGAAACATTCGATTACAAGCCGGAACTGGACAAACTCAATGGGAAACCCATGCCAGCATCCTATACCGAGGGACAACCGATTGCCCAACTACAGGGAAAGGAATTGAAATGTCAGGGACACTTGACCAAGTTCGCAGAGCACGGGCAGTCCGGTCAACTGATCAGTGATTATCTGCCTTTCCACCAGAAGATGGCCGATGATATCTGTGTCATTCGATCGATGGTTACCGAGCAGATTAATCATGATCCTGCACACACCTTCATGAACACGGGCACTGCAATCAGTGGAAGACCTTCGATGGGATCATGGGTCACCTACGGCTTGGGAAGCGAAAGTGAAAACTTGCCGGGCTTTGTGGTGCTCACGAGTGTAGGTGGGCGTAATCCGCAGCCTATCGCGTCACGACAATGGTCAGCTGGATTTCTTCCAAGCCGCTATCAGGGAGTGGAATTCAGCGGCAGTGGGCAACCCGTGAACTACGTTGATGCACCTGAGGGAGTCCAGGGGCGACAGCAACAACGTTTGATTGAAACCATTGGTCAACTCAATCAACATCGGCTGAAATCGACAGGTGATCCGGAAATTGAGACTCGCTTGGCAAATTATGAGATGGCGTTCCGAATGCAAACATCCGTACCTGATCTGGCAGATGTGTCGAATGAACCGCAGCACATCCTGGACATGTACGGTGCGAAACCCGGCGATGGGTCCTACGCCTCAAACTGCCTGCTCGCGAGGCGTCTTGCCGAACGCGGGGTTCGTTTCATCCAACTTTATCATCGTGGCTGGGACCACCATGGTGGGCTTGAAAAGTACATGGACATTTGCTGTGGATTGACCGATCGCGCGACGTGGGCCCTGCTGACTGATCTGAAACAGCGCGACATGCTGAAAGACACGCTCATCATCTGGGGTGGTGAGTTCGGCAGAACACCAATGTTTCAGGGCAAGGGTGGTGCGGGTCGTGACCACCACATCAAGGGATTCTCAATGTGGATGGCAGGGGGTGGAATCAAACCCGGACAAAGTTACGGAGCCACTGATGATCTTGGCTACCACGCGGTGGACGATGTCGTACACGTGCGTGACATGCACGCGACCATGTTGCACCAACTGGGAATCAATCATCACAACTTCACACACAAATTCCAAGGATTGGACATGAAGTTGACCGGTGTAGAACCTGCTCGAGTGATTGAGCCCATTATCGCGTAAGCCCTTGTGCGCAAGTCCGGCATGCCTGTGACCTAGCAAAACCGCTACTTTGGTGTAGATCAGAGACTCAATTCGCTGGCAGACTCGGGATCGAGCACAAAGGTCAGTCTTGCATGTCCCTGCAATAGTGATGCGGGATTAGCAGGATCAGCCGGACCCTCGATTGCTGATTGAACAACTTTGGCTTTCGATTTTCCGGTAGCCATCAATACGATTCGCCGTGACTCAAGGATCGTTCCTATTCCCATCGTGATCGCATGGCGAGGCACCTCGGCCGCTGATTGAAAAAATCGCGAATTGGCTTCGATTGTGTTTTCAGTCAAATCAACCAAGCGTGTCCGGCTGTCAATTGGTGAATCAGGTTCATTGAAAGCGATGTGCCCGTTATTACCAATTCCCAAAAGTTGCAAATCTATGCCGCCCGCGTGCAGAATTTGCTCTTCGTACTCGGCCACATGATTTTCAATGTTAGACGCGAGGCCATTGGGGACATGGGTTCGCTGCCGTACCACATTGACGTGATTAAATAGTTGCTGCTGCATGAAGTAACGATAACTTTGATCATGCTCGGGACCCAAACCTACATATTCATCAAGATTGAAGGTGGTCACTTTGGAAAAATCTAGTTCACCGGCCTGAAACCTTTCCACCAGCAAACGGTACACACCCACTGGTGTGCCTCCGGTAGCAAGTCCAAGAACAGCAGATGGATTTTCCCGCACTGTCTCATGGATCAAATCTGCCGTACAGTGTGCTGCGTGACCCTTGTCTGCAGCGACCACAATCGTGGGTTGAATAGCCTTCGTCATACAACATTCTCTTCTAGTAGTGCAGCAGAAGCCAACAATTCATTTGCCCAGTCACTGGGCTTCAAGAATTTTTGCAACTCAAGTCGCAAATCATCGCGCACGAATACTCGTACTTGCTTGACTTGATTATCGAATTGTTGCTTGGCCAAAGCCGAAGCAACTGGTGAAACATCACCCAAAGTACGAACGGTTCCATCACGACCGAGTACATCGACATCGATATCAACTTCCAACTTTACCGGCGGTGCATCCAGTAGCACATCTGCCGGATGGATGGGGATACCTGTCTTCGCAAAAATTCTCTCCGCTAATTTTTCTGAGCAGGCAACCAGCCACCAGTAAGGCTTTCGCGCCAATGCCTGATGAACCTCACGACCTTCGACCAGATTGAATTCAGCCGTTCGCTTATAGAGCCGGCGGCACGAACCAAATAAACCCTCAGCCAGCGGTTCAGCAACACTGCCTTCAGCAGCCCGTCGCAACATTGCGACCCAGGTTGCATCAACAAGCCCGAGCGTCGATTCAAGATCAATGCGATTCTGGAGCAAAAAGACACATCGTTGCAGCATGGCGGTTGCCGACCTGACTGCGTGATGCCAGTACACTTCGCTGAACATGACATAACGCGAGAAAACCATCATCTCGGCCGCCGTTCGACCTTTGTCCATGATGGCTAATCGCGATGTTTCCGGGTTAAAGCAAAGTGAGCTGATTAAACGTCCAGCATCAAAATTTCGGCCGTAAGGCACACCGGCATGCAAGCTGTCACGCTGCAAATAGTCAAGCTTATCAATGTCCACGGGACCACTGATGCAACTACGTAAAAAACAGCACGCCTCATGATCTGTCTCCTGCGATTCTGACTTTGGTTCCAGTAGAGCCAGCACCTGAGATGGATCGCATTGCCAATCCTGCTCGATACATTCTGCAAGACCACTGTTGTAGATGCACTGTCTGATCCGAGACTCATGCTCACCAAGTTCCCGAATATCCATATCTTCAATCGGGTGACAATAAGGCCAGTGACCGATGTCATGAATCAGAGCCGCGAGTACAAAAGCTTCTGCCATTGAAGACGTGATCCGCTCGGTGAACTCGCTGTCCGACGAAAAGCGAGCTACCACACGTAAAGCGTTATGGTAAACCCCGAGTGAATGTTCCAGTCGCGAGTGCGTGGCTCCTGGGTAAACCAGCGACACCATTCCAAGCTGACTGATCGACGCCAATCGCCTCATGGGCGCCAGATCAAGAATTCGGCGTACTCGGTCAGAAACCGGTACATCTTGCGCAGGCGGAATTCGCACGAGTGATCCGATGCGATGCAGGGCGACAACTTCTGGCAGCATGGACAAACAGTAAGGCAGGAGGTGGAAAGGAGTCGGCCTTGCCAGCAGAGGAAGGTCCGTTTTCAAACATTGGTGGCCAGAGTCAGGCCACTGATCAAGGCCAAGACAACCGCCACAATAAAATACAACCCAGCAAGGGTCAGGCCATTTAAAGGTTCCAAGTCAAACGTGGCAGCCGATGCGAGTGCCCCCAAACCAACCATCACGGCAAAAATAATTCCAAACCACAGATAACTCATTTCTGCCGGGGAATCATATTCCATCACGTAAGTGGGTACGAAAACGTACACCAGCCACAAAGCGGCCAAAATCACAGATAGAATCAAAACCCGATTTCGTAAATCCGGCCCGACGTGTGGTTCCAACTCGGAGTCACGAACAAAACTATATCCTGACCAGACCAGAGGTGGAGCCAGAAACAGTGCCCCCATCGCCAGAACGTAAACAGGAATCGTTTCCATGCCCCGCAGTCCGACCGCAGCGGCGACTGCCAGCAAAATTGCACCGAATGTAATGATCATACCCTTTCGGGTCACATCAGTTTCGGTACGCTTCAGGGGCTTGAGAATGCTGACTCCCTGACGATCTTTGGGAGCCTCATCGTCGGGTGCATGAATGACGACTTCTTCGGAGGCATCCGGTACCTTGATCTCCTTCTTGCAATTTGGACAAGGACCGGTCTTGCCAGCGAATTTGTCGCTGACCTGGAACCGCTTCAGACAGTTTGGACAGGTGACTTGAATCGCCATGAATGAAAAACAAAGCCCGAGTGAAGAGTCTCAATCCGCAGATGATGCAACCAACGCAGCATCGCAGAACAGTTTGTCAGGTAAGGGTATAAAACCGCAACCCGAGGGGCAACATGAACCCGAATTAACCAACGCTCCTTATGATAACCGCGCCACGAAAGAAGCGTGCAGCCCTGACAATAAAGAAAACGAGCCTTCGGCGCACGTGGTACTTTACCAGCCTGAGATTCCCCAGAATACGGGCAACATTGGTAGAACCTGCGTCGCTGTGAATGCAAAACTTTGGATTGTTCGCCCTGCGGCTTTCCAGCTGGACGATGCCAAACTACGACGTGCTGGGCTGGACTACTGGGCCCACTTGGAGCGGGGAGACGCCGTCAATTGGGATGACTTAGTCTCACAACTCCAGCCCCGGCCGATGTACTTTTTGTCGAAATTTGCAAAACGAACGATTTGGGAAGCCGAATTTCGTCGTGGAGACGTCCTGGTCTTCGGGCGGGAAACCTCAGGACTACCAGCCTCCATACTTGACCCCGAAGACCCTCGGGCCCTTCGATTGCCTACTTCGGAACATGTTCGCAGTCTCAACCTCGCCACCACCGCAGGCATTGTGCTTTATGAACACCAGCGGCAAACTGGCGGTTATTGCAAAGATTCATAGCAGGTTTTTCTTGCCTCGTCGTTTCCCGCTACAGTGGTTAAACTGAAATGGCATATCCGCCATCGAGTCTTGTCATGAATCAACCTTCTTCACAACGTCGACTTCCCCAAATCAGCATCGCATTCATGATGATGCTGATATTGATTTTCTCTTTTATCTCGGCCGGACTGTTTTATGCTTCACGCGTGCCTAGGATTCAAAATGAAATCGCGATGTTGGTGACAGGTGAAATTCCCGAAGCAACTGAGGAAGATCCCACGCGTGGGGCGCAAATCACATTCGTGATGTTCACCTATACGTCTCCCCTATTGCTTGCTGGATCCATTGCAACTGGCATGGCTGTCCTGAGATGGTTTCAACGCCCCCGATGAATCGTGCCCAGCCCGCATTTCCACCTGAACAAATCGCATCTGTTCTCGGTCAGATTCATTGCCCAGGTTCACTTAATGAATTCGCCGCAGCCATGGCCCAACCATGGCGTAATGTGATCCGGCATCGTCGTGGTATAGATCCAGCCAACCTGCCTGTGCCCAGTTCTCCGATCGATTGGTACGCGCTGGGACGGAGGCCTGCAAAAGATTCTGGTTCTCCGGCCCGCACCGTGGCGTACGCATGTGGAGACTTTTTCATCCAGGATGCGGGATCACTCCTGGCCTTGGCTGTGGCTGGAGCCGACGGAGACGGATTGCGAGGAAAAGTCGTTTGCGATCTATGTGCCGCCCCGGGTGGCAAAGCTTCCGCACTGCTGGAAGCTGTCTCTGACGATGATGTTGACTCACATGGATTTGTGCTTGCAAATGAAGTTATCCGCAATCGGGTTGCTCCCTTACAACTCAACTTGGCGCGCGCGGGTTCCGACCGTTTTGCCATCTCAAGTCTTGATCCTGAAAAGCTCGCTGATCAGTTACCCCAGGCATTTGACCTGCTGGTAGTAGATGCTCCCTGCAGCGGTCAGGCCATGATGTCACGGGGAAAACAAAATCAGTCAGCCCTGTCAACTCACCAAATCAGCCACAGTGCGTCTCGCCAGCAACGCATCCTTGAAGCAGCTGTCAAATTGGTCCGCGATGGCGGACAACTCGTCTACAGCACCTGTACTTTTGCCGAAGCAGAAAATGAAGCACAAATACGACTGCTGATTCAACAAGGTGTGGCGATACCCAGGCCGATTGCCAGCCTGCAAGGACATGAAACAGATCCCGGTTGCTATCGCTGTTGGCCGCAGGTCCATCAATGTGCTGGCAGCTTTGCAGCCTCCCTTACTATCCAACACTCTCGCTCAGCCAAAACAGGAAAACCGAAAAGACGAAAGAAAGCGATTCGAACACCCATCGCCTTAACGGACTGGTACAAGGGAACCGAATCTGAACCACGTCCTCACACCAGAGATTCGGTCATTCTTGGATTTTCGCCCTCTGCACCCCAATGGGCGGAACAGATTGCCATCGGTGGTCCGGAACTTGCCCACCGTGCTGGGCAAACATGGAAACCAGCGCACGCTGGCGCCCTGCGACGCGAGGCCTCACTCATGCCGATCAACAAGCTCGAAATTAGTCAAAAAGCGTGCCAACAGTTCATGCGAGGTGAACCCATTCAAACTGACGGTTCAGGATGGAATGCCATTCAACTCCACGGCAGACCGCTCGGCTGGGTCAAAGCCAACGGCAAGATAGGAAAAAATCATTTGCCATCTGGAGCACGCATGTCAGGTGAATTGATGACGTGATTCCTGTATTCTCGCACTCCTTTGCCAAGCGGCTGCCATTTTTCTACGGCTATGTCATGATCCCCGTGGCAATGCTGCTGCAGATCGCGACGAGCCCTGGTCAAACTTTTGCAGTCAGTGCCTTCACGCCCTTTCTTCGCGAATCACTGGAACTCAGTGACAGCCAGCTATCGCTAGCCTACATGCTAGGTACGCTGCTTGCTGCACTTCCGCTCATGTTGGTAGGCCCGCTTTCGGATCGGTACGGGTTACGGGGCATCAGCTTGATTGCGATTGGAATGCTAGCCGCTGCCTGTTACTTCGCTGCGAATGTAACCAACTTTTACTCCCTATTAGCAGCATTTTTTTTACTTCGCTTTCTGGGTCAGGGATCACTCTCACTTCTCAGTGGCAATGCAATTTCGATGTGGTTTCGGAATCGCATTGGAAGAGTCTCTGCTGCCATGAGTATTGGTACCGCGATTGCTTTTGCGTGGATTCCTGAGTGGTTACATGGTTCAATTATCGCGATCGGGTGGCGTGGAACCTATGAATGGTTAGCGATCATCGTCGCGGCAAGCATGCTGCCCATTGTTTTCTTTCTGTTTTGCAATCGACCCGAAGATATTGGGCAGACGGTTGATGGGAATGCAGAAATCAGCCCCGACCTTTCGCCTGATGCATGTGATGTAACAGATTCATGCTTGACCTTGCGACAAGCCATTCAAAGCCGGGCCTTCTCAATCCTCGCGGCCAGCAATACCGTCTGGGCAATGGCTGGAACGGGAATCGTGTTTTATCTATTTACTCTCTGCAATGATTTGGGATTTGAAGCAACGGTGCCTGCCAGTCTTTTTAAAACCTTTGGATTGATGATGCTGTTCACCCAACTGCTTGGGGGCGTGCTGGCAGACTTCCTACCACTGAATCGTTTGCTCACCGTTGGAACAATCATGCTCAGTGCGGGCCTGGCGGCAGTTTCCTTCGGACAAACCGAACTCGCCTTGCACACATTTGTGGGACTATTTGGGGCAGGGCAAGGTATGTTACTAGCCGTGGGTAATGTCGTTTGGGTACGGTATTTTGGACGAACTCATATCGGTTCCATTCGTGGCACCGTTTGGTGCTGCACAGTCGCTGGAAGTGGTTGTGGACCACTGCTGATGGGTGTTGCCCGGGACATCTGGGGCAACTTTGACCTCGCCCTTTATCTCTTTACGGGCTTGATGGTCTTACTTTCGCTGGTTGCTATCTTTGCGACGCCACCAACTAGCACCAACACACACTAAAAATTTCTTGATGATTCCATGCGTTTGATTCCCAATCAGCAAGCAGAGGGGTGCCAAAGCTGGCTAGGCTAAACTTTCTTCCAATTACTGTTCGCCAAAGCCACGCATTGTCGCCAGCAAAGGTGGCCGGCGAAATCGCCGCAAACTGTGATTTTGACGATCTCTTCTTCTAACAGAAGTATTGTGATGCCAAACGCAAAGAACTCATCTCGGAGACAGATGCACCGCGTCCCCCCATCAGGAGGTCCAATTCCATACGCGTCGGCCTCCTCAATCATGGTTGTGTTATCTTTCACCTTGGTATTGTTCTTGGCATCTGGATGTTCCAAGGAAGAGATAAATCAAGCTCTTGAAACTGCCAAATCCAAAACCAAATCAATGACCAACTCTGCCGTTGAAGCGGTCGAAGACACGTTACCGGAATCAGGCGAGGTCACGCTCAATCTCAAACCGAATCCCATTGCAATCTCGAACGCGGAACTCGCATTGATGACAATCGGGGATGGCAGACCCAATGTCGTTCAGATCACTACCTATGACCCTGATGCCTCCGCTCGTTCTTATCCGGCACTCTTACTGCACGGCATCACCGCCACGTCCAAAGCATCAAGCTTGGCAGGAGAGAAAGTCCCGTGCGATGTTTACTTTCAGGAGAACGAATCTTCACCTATCGCGATGACACAACCCAGAGAGGCGATGACTGTCACTTTCCGACAATACAATCCAACGGACAAAGCATTAACGGCCACCTTGGGAATGATTTCCTTGCGCGGCTCCGATGGCAGCGTAATTGAGATCGAAGGTGGCGATGTTCTGGCAGTGATTCGTACGGAGACCAACTAGCATGTTCTATTTCTGTCAATTCATCATGGCAACCACTCTGACGCGAAGGATCATTCTTGCGTCGTGCACTGCATTGCTGTTTTTCGGAGGTCACACCCCATCGATTGCTAATCCAACGGGTAAGGATCCGTCCCAACCACTAAAAACCCACGGGACGATCGAGGGTGCTGAGGCTTTGGCAAACGAATTACATCAAACGTATTTGGAAGAACTCGACGTTGTGACACGGATGTTTGAAACACGGAACGATCCAGCAAGTTTTTCTGATCGACAGATCTCGAAATCGGCCGCCCGACTCTGGAAAGCTCGGCGAGATGCAAAACACCTTGAGTTGATGTCCGAGCCAATTGGCGCTGATCTTACCCGAAAACTGTTTTTACTCGCCGTGCAAATTGACCAATTTGGCTTGTCCTACTCGCGAACTCCGCGCGGAAGTCAGATGATGACGACGCTCATTATCAGACTGCGAACTGACTCACCACGATTCCAGAAATTTCTTTCGCAGGCAGCGAGCAGTCTGCAAAAAAGTAGCGACCCCGAAGTCTTCACAAAACAAATGGAAGCCAAGGGAATGCAAATGCGTGAATCCCTGGTTTTCTTTCGACCACTGGAACACAAGAAATATCTCTTCAATTTTGAAGCCCTGCTCACCGCCGGAGATGTGAACCATAAGAAATTGAGACGGACGCGATATCTCGCGCAAGCGAATGACAAAATCAAAAACGAAGTTGCCAGCGCTGCTGCTGCCACAGAAGAGATGAAACGCATTTGTCAGGAACTGGACCAGACAGGCTCTGCAACACTTGATGGCAATGTTAAAGGTGATGGCACCCAAGCCTTCGCACAAGTATGCAAGCTATGGGTTCGGGCTTCGGCAAATTTGACCCGTGCGAATGCGATCGAGTGGATGGTTACCAACCAGACAGGCAATACAAAAACAAACGATATCACCAGGTTAAAGAAAGCGACCTTGATCGCGATGACAGATATCATCAACTCCTTGGCTGAAAAAACTGCCACGGATCAGATCCCGCTCATTTACACCAATTTACTTCGACAAATCAGTCAAGTAGATCGTCGGACGACAGGTCGGAAGCAGGTTTCCGAGGCATGCACAGATGCCTTAAATGAACTGGCCAAAAAAAATCCGGCACTCGCCAAGGACATCGACGCCTACACGCAAGCAACGGCTGAACCACTGAAATGGAGGAATCGCTTTGCCAACGAGCAGGCAGGTTATTTATCCAGCCAACAAGCCTCCGCCGAAGTACTATTAAATTCCAAGGCTCCTATCGACACCAGCAACCGTCCCAATTTCGCCCGCCGTCGCGGCGGTGAAACACTGATGGTTTCGAAAGCACTCAATGAACCTGCTGACTGGATGATCGGTGAAACAGCTAAGCGCCTCGTGGGGCAGTCCATTAAAGAAGATCGCTTGATTCGGCTTGGCCCAAACAGCCGAACAGGCATCATTCCATTCACGAATGGTCACTATGCAAATATTGCATTGAATCTCTCACCTGAAAAGGAGATAGCTGATCTGAAAGTTGCTTTGCTGATTGATGACGAGCACCATGCTCTTTCAATGGCTGGAATGGACGCGATTTCATCTGCTGAGATGCAAGACTATGTTTCTATCGGCGGAACCATCCAGCAGGTCCACCTGGAAGCATTGCTGACTCGGTTCATTGCGTTTCCTAGTGCTGCAATGCCCTTGGTGCTACTAGGAGGGTTGCCCCAAGAGACCACCAATCTTGCTCCGCTGGAGCAGACTTGCTGGCGTCTGGATATCGTTCCCCAATGGGCGCATCACCGTTATTTCACGGTTCACTCAGGCGATTCCAAGCCACAGGAACGCAAAACTGCACAGACTTCCAAGTAAGGCCTCAGCGAGAATCATCACCCGAACTATCTGCTGAGTAATCCCCAACTGCCGAGCGAGCATCACTGGTCGAATCGTATTCCATACGACGGGAACCGGCACGACGCGCATCATCTCCGCGCTCGTCACCAGCAGCTTTTCCCATTGCGTTGACAAGGACCTGCTTCAGTGAAGAGCCACCAGCATCTTCCTCTGAATCATGATCGCCCCACCGTTGGGAACGCCGGATTTTTTGCCATAGCTTGCGTGCGTCCCCTGCATCTTCGGTATAGGAAATCTCTTCATCGATCATGAGCGTATCCAGAAAATGCGAGCGTACCGAATCGAAATGAGCCGCACGAAAACGCTGAATCACTCGCCCCAATTCCTCAATGACATCCTGTTTCTGTTTTTGCAAATTACGACGATCGCGGGTTGCCTCTTGCAGGTCCCCGCGATCAGACTCAACACCGGAAAGGCGAGCCACAATCTGATCATCGGTCAAATCGTCCTTCGTGGCTTCGGCTCGTTTCTTTAAATCACTCGACTTGAATCCAACAAGTGTTTGCCTGAATAGTTCAATTGCCTGTTGGTAGTAAGATCCTCGCGGGTCAGAGAGATCACGAATACGACTTTCTGTTTCATTCATTGATTCAGAAATGAAATTCGCTGTTTGCAGACTTTGCTGTCGATCCTTGGTGAATCGCTCAGTCAAGTTTATTTTCTCTGGCAAGCCCATTGCATTAGCAACGTGATCACGCTTGCGCTCCAATTCCTCCATCACGGTATTCAATGAGCGACGATCTTCCGCAATGATCTTCCGCATTTGATCTGGTGTCTGTTTCAGAAAATCGTAACCCTGCCTTGCCTTTGTGAAATCGATGTAGCGAGCTAGCCAACGATCAACACGACGAGTTAGCCCCCGGCTTCGATATCCTTCTGTGCCGTAGCTACGCTCGTACAAATATTGAAACAATGTACTCGCTTGATATGAGGGAAGCTTTCTGGCAGCGTCTTGATCAATTTCATGGAGATTGGATTCAGCTCTCTCCAGTGCTACTTCGGCGATAGCTGCTCGGTCTGCCAACTCCACAAACTGGGTATCTTCCTGCAAACGTTTCTCAACCACAGTTGAAACCTCGTTCTGTTCCAGAATTGCCGCATCCAAAACATGGGTTGCTTCCACAAGAGCCTTTTCGGTCACTGTTCGATTTTCCTGCAACTGCTTCAGTTCTTGCTGCAAAGATCGGTCCTCATCCTCTTTTTGCAACAAGAGCGTTGAGATCTCTGATTGAACCTCTCGCCATGTTGAAGCGATCGCATCAGCTGTTAATTCAGGCAGATAGTGTTCCGCAAGACTGCGTAGGGCATCATCACGTTCTGCATCAAGTTGCTCATACTCTTTTTGCACATCATGCATGCCCTGCCGGTCTTGCTCCAATTGCTCGGTCAAGCGTTTGATTGCATCCATCAGTTGTTGATGCACGGTGGGACCAGGAATCGTCATCTCGCGAGCAACCTTGAACTTAAATCATCAGGAAAACATAAACCAAAGTCCACCGAGGACTGTGGTGAGAGCTGCTGCTGCTAAAGTCAGGCGACCACGCCAAACCCAGCAATGAGCCAAAAAGGATTTCATGCCAGGCTGAGGGTCTTGGTAGGTGTGGACGGATTCAAAAAACTGCTCAATAGCGAGCTCAATTTCTTCTTCCGTGACATTGTCACCGGACATATGAGCCGTGCGAACCAGCTTGTCACGCAACTGGGTCCTCAGATCATCGCGTCGAAACATCTCTTCAGCTGTTTCCCGCTGATCCCGCATTTCCCGAGCCACATCCATCACTCGAAGGGTCTCCTGAAGCGATAAACTCTCCTCAGGTAACGAACTCGATCTTCTTTGAGTCGAGCCAGTGGATCGATAGGGCGCCTGGGCCTGAGACTGATTAGCCATGAGCCATGATCTTCGCGGAGCGGGGTTGGAGTGTCCTGACCAATGTGTAGTCTATTCAATTGGCTCGTTTTCCGCATTCGGGGAGCGTGAAAACCGCCAGCTGGCCGGAAATTGCACTTCCCCCCTGAGTAGCTGATTGCAGCCGCGAGGTTCAAGCGCTAATCTAATAACGGTTGGGAAGGATCGGAAACGCCGATTCTCCAACAACTTATTCCCTGGAGAATTTGCCGTCATGTCAGATCAAGCACAGCAACCTGCCCCTGAACCGAAAGCTTCTAGCACACAGGGTCAGGAATCGACCTCCATGCGCAAATATCTTGGTCGAGCTGTCAATGTGCTCAAAGACTTCGGCGTTGACAGTTCAAATACAGCCCCACAGGAACTCATCAGCCTGCTCGAAGACGTCAAACACCTTGATGAGGCTAAAGTCCTTGCAATCGCAGATGTGATTCAGCACATGAGTGCCTTCAACGCACTTGTACGCGAAAACGTCGAGGGAATATCGGTGGGTGACCGGTACATGAATATCACTCAGATGTTTGATTCGGTCCGCGAAGACAGCAAACGACTAATCAATCAACTCGATGATGGGAAAATCAGCGGTACTGAGAAAGTGTCGAACTGGTGGATGAAGATGCGACGCGGAACACCGAGTGATCGATTCGAAAAAATTGTCGAGATTTATAGCGAAGTCGCGAAAGATACGAAAGAACAGCTAAAACGCGAAGAAGCGATCATGGAAGGCTACATCGATTTCCGATTCGCGCTGAAGGAAGCAGAAATACTGGCACGTGATCTGTTCGATGCACAAGTGCCCATCCTCGAACAGGCGAAAGTTTCCTTGAGTGAAACCCAAGAGGCACTGGACGCCTACAGTGGTGATGATGAAAGTGAAAAAAGCAGACTTGAATTAACCCGAGATGAAGCTCGTTACAGTTTTGAAAGAGAAGACGCGACCTACCAACTACTCAAAGACATCGCGGAAAACCTCGAAGTTGGCTACGACGTCGGTGAAACGCTGATCACAAAACTCAAGCAAACCCATGACGTCAAAGAACGAGTGTACCGAAGGTCTGTTACATTCTTCACCACCAACGAACATGTGTTCACAATTCTGGGGACGGTCTATACCAGCCAACACGGACTGCACGAAGTCACTCAGGCGACCGAAGCAATGAAGACTGGGGTCAACAAAGGACTGGAAGACATTGCAGACCTCGGCAGAGAACTGGAACGCGCTGCACTGAAAGCCGGTTACGGAAGCACGATCAATCCGGAATCCGTACAGAAACTCGTCGATGCCATCAGCGGTTTTCAGGTTGAATCTCTTGAAATGATTGCTGACTTGAGAAAAGAATCCGAGGACAGTGCCAAAGAAATCCGGAAATCTGTTGAAGAAGGCAAGCAGAAATACCAGGAAACACTTGCTCGACATGCGAGAGGCGAGAACCTGCGACCCTGATCGTTTCTCAATTGAGCCCACAACATGTCACGTCATATTCTGAACGAATGTTGAGTGAAGAAGCAAAGCTTACCTGCAGCGATTCTGGCAGATCCGCTTTGGGAATACACGCTCAGCGCTGCAGCGCTAAGCGAATGGCCAACAGGTCTGATTTCTGAAAGAATCAGCGGCACAGCAAGAGCATGATTGCACCTTGAGGAAAGGCACTCTGATGAAGGTTGGCAGCGGGGGTGGATTTCGAGCCATACACTACACCTGGAAAAAGGGACGGGAAGCAGGTGGATTGTGGAAGCTTTACAAAGCCATGCGCACTCGCAACTCATGCAAAACCTGTGCTTTGGGAATGGGTGGCCAGAAAGGCGGCATGGTCAATGAAACCGGAGCCTTTCCGGAAGTCTGCAAAAAATCACTGCAGGCGATGGTTGCTGATATGCAGCCAGCCATTGAACCAACTTTCTGGAAACAGAACTCGATCAATGATTTGAAAAAACGTTCACCTCGTGAACTGGAGCATCTTGGTCGACTCGTTCATCCGATCAGATACCGCAAAGGTGCATCACACTTTGAAACAGTAACGTGGCAGGAAGCCTACACTGCGATTACCGAAAAACTCCGCCAAACAGACGCTGATCGCTCGTTCTGGTATTTCAGTGGACGCAGCAGCAATGAAGCAGGATTTCTGCTGCAGTTGATGGCTCGAATTTACGGCACCAATAACATCAACAATTGCAGTTACTACTGTCATCAAGCCAGTGGCGTGGGACTTCAAACTGCAGTCGGAAGCGGCACAGCTACCGTGGTGCTTGAAGATGTGGATCAAGCTGACTGTGTGTTTGTGATTGGTGGAAACCCTGCCAGTAATCATCCTCGGCTGATGACCAGTCTGATGCATCTGCGACGTCGGGGCGGCAAGGTTGTTGTGATCAACCCTGTTCGCGAAACAGGAATGCTGAAGTTTCGGGTCCCAAGTGACCCTGTTTCCCTTTTCAAAGGTTCCAAGATTGCAAGCCACTATGTGCAACCACACATTGGAGGCGACTTGGCCCTGCTTTGGGGCCTTGCAAAAGCGGTCAATCAACTCGGCGCAGTGGACGTCGAATACCTTCAAAGTCATTGCAATGATGTCGAAAAATGGCAACAAGCGATCAACGCAATTACTTGGGAAGAGATCGAAACAAAATCAGGTGTTCCGCGTAGCGAAATTGAAAATATTGCCAAGCTCTACGCCGAATCCAAACGGTGCATTTTTGCATGGACAATGGGAATCACTCACCATGCACATGGTGTTCAGAATGTACAGGCCGTAGCCAACCTTGCACTCTCTCGTGGGATGGTTGGTAAACCCGGCTGCGGGCTGATGCCGATTCGAGGGCACAGCAATGTGCAAGGTATTGGCAGTGTTGGCGTGACTCCGAAACTCAAGACACAGATCTTTGATGCTCTTCAGTCAAAGTATCAAGTCAAGCTGCCAACAACCGTAGGAAAGGACACGCTGGAGTGCATGGAAGCAGCGAGCAGGTTCGAGCTGTCGTTTGGATTTTCGCTAGGTGGAAATCTGTTCGGTTCGAACCCGGATTCCAAATTTGCAGCAGAAGCACTTTCACGTTTAGACATGAATGTGATGCTTAGCACTACCATGAATACTGGCCACGTGAATGGCTTGGCTGCAGAGACCTACATTCTGCCGGTGCTGGCCCGTGATGAAGAATCGACACCCACTACTCAGGAATCAATGTTCAACTATGTGCGTCTGAGCGATGGGGGTCCACGACGCCTACCGGGACCACGAAGTGAAGTCGAAGTGATCGCCGAGCTTGGCAAACGTCTGCTCCCCGATGCAAGTGGAGTTGACTGGAACGCCATGCAGCAAACCAGCACCATTCGACAATGGATTGCCGATGTAGTTCCAGGATACGACCAAATTGCTGACATCGAACAAACAGGAAAAGAATTTCAGATTGGTGGACGAACATTCCACAAACCACAGTTTGCGACCGCCGATGGCCGGGCGAATCTGCACACACACCCCATCCCCGAGCTCAAAGGTCGCCAGGATCAGGAATTACGGCTCATGACGGTGCGGAGCGAAGGCCAATTCAATACCGTTGTTTACGAAGAAGAAGACCTCTATCGAAATCAAACCCGCCGAGACATCATCTTGATGCACCCCGATGATCTCAAACGCCTCGGGTTAGAACACGAAGATCGCGTGGATGTAACTAGTGATACAGGCACCTTGCCAAATATTTTAGCGCGATGCTACGAGTCTATTCGACCAGGTAATGCCCTGATGTACTTTCCGGAGGCAAACGTCCTTGTCTCTCGGCGTGCCGACCCGAAAAGCAAAACGCCTGCTTTCAAGGGAGTCGTCATTCGGGTCGCTCCTTCGCCACAGCAATCTGGTTGAACAAGTTGAACCCATAACCCGTGTTTCACGGGAACTTGGTGAAACAATCTCCTGAGATTCACCGTCGACGCGGCAGTGCAATTCATGCTATCAGCCTGCATTAACACTCTGGCTCTCGCTGCGCGCAGGACGCGCTCTCGCGAACATGGAAAGTTCAATGATCGACCTGCTTGGTAATTCCATCCAACTTTTGGGCATGCCCCTGTCATCTGCCGCATTATTTTTGCTGGCAGGGACGTTGTTCGGACACTTGCTCTGGTATCGAGATCGTGGAAAAGACTCCGCCAACGATCCCGATCTTGAGACACGCTACTTGAAAGTTCGAAGTTCGCTCAAACAACGCAAAACGCAAGTCAAAGAACTCCAAAAACAAAACGAGTCCATCGATGAGGATTTAACAAATCTGCGGCAGGCGCATTCCACTCTTCGGGCAAAAAACAAACGTCTGGAACAGATTTCACAAAGCTCACAAGAAGAAATCAACCAATTTCGCCACTCTCTCAACGAAGCCGAAATTCAACTTGGGGATGAGGAAAAGCGGAACCAGACAGTCATTGATCAACTTCAGGAATTGATTGCTAAGAATGCTACACTGACGACCCGAAATCAAGCCCACCAAGACAGCTTCGAACAATTAGATCAGCAATATCGCCAATGTGTCTCCGAGCTTGAAACTGCTCAATATGAACTCGATAAATCCCAGGCACAGGCACGGATCCAACAAACTGACCACAAGCAACAGCAGGACACGATAAGAGATCTCGAACACCGGATTGAATCAACAGATCAGGCGTTGGAGCAAGTGAATGAGTCTCTCCTTCAAACTCAACGGGACTTGGTCGCAAGGTGCAAAGATCTCGACGCGCTTCGGAGCGAAAAAGAACAACTTGACCAACAGTCACAGGCTCACGCGCAAACCCTGACACAACTTGAAACTGACCTTACCTTATCGAAGCAGATTCAGACAGAACGTGACGAATTTGCCACCGACCTGGCCGCTGCAGCGAGTTCGCTTTCCGAGCAACGGCAAGCACTGGAGCAGTGTGAGGCCGCGATGGAACTTAAAAATGCGAACCTTGCGGAACAAGAACAACAACTAAGCGATCTCCATCTGCAGCTTATAGATGAGCGTGAAAATCGTGCTCAACTAGAACAGTTCAATGCCGCCTGCCAATTACAACTTGCTGAATTAGAGTCGCAACTCAACGACAAAACTTCGGCATGTGCACAATCTGATCTTGCACTGGACATTGCTCAAAAAACCAATGCTGAAACACAAGCAACAATCTCGGCTTTAACAGCTGAGCTTGCACAGTCCAACGCCAAGGAAATCGCTTTCCGCTCGAAGGTGGCCGAGCTGCAACAACTCGTCGAACAACAACAGCAACAGGTCACGGAACTGTGTGTTATCCGTGAGGAAAATGCAATTCACTCTTTAGATTTGGCTGAAACGCGAGCACAACTGGCCTTGAAAGTCGCTGCCATGGCAGACCTGAAACAGCAAGCAAACGAATGGAGCACAACTCGAGCTGAATTGGGAATTGCACAACAGACAATCCGGCAATACCACGAGCGCAACGCGGCTTTAGAAAGTTTATTTGTTCAACAAGCAGCGCAAATTTCGGAGCTGTCCCGACAAGCTGACTGCGTCCCCGAACTCGAGCTTGCACTGAAACATAGGCAAAATGAGACCGCACTCGCGTGTGATCAAATCGAACAGCATGAACACACCATTCTTACTGCCGAGCGAGTCTGCGATGAAATCAAAGGTGAACTCACGGTGACCATTGCCGAAATTCACGCGATGGAAAATCGCATCCTTTCCATGTCCGATGATATTGCCTCTTTAACGACTGACAATGCTCTTCTTACCACCACCCACCAACAGGCTGTTGAGCAGGCACAGCACCTGCAAATGCAGTTGAAGCAAGCCGGCCTTAGCCAGCAGCAGCTCGATGAGCGGACCGCTGAACTGAATGTCGTCAAACACGAGCGTGAGCAACTGCTCAGCACACGCGACGATCTTGAAGCCACCATTAGTCGCCTCGGAAATCAAATCACCAGCCATCTGACAGAAGCCAAACGAATCAGCGAGGTTCTGTCACAGACAGCTGTTGAACATGAGCAGCTGGAAATTGTATTGCGAGCCGAAGTGGAGGCACGAGACACCACTATCACCGAGTTAAAAACACAACTGACTGCCAGATCGAAGCAACACGATGCGGTTGTCGATGATCTGGCGGCAAAAACGAGCACACTTGATCAGCGACAAATTGAGATCAAAGAACTGTCGAGTCAACTTGAAATAGCGAAAACCACACACGATGAGAATACACAGCTAACGACAAAAATAGATGAGTTGGAAAAGCAGCTTCAATCCAAGTCGGAACAGCATGCGGTGCTAGTCAACGATCTCAACCAAAAGAGTAATGAAGTCGCACATCAGCCCCGTGAAATTGAACGCTTATCCAGCGCACTGAAAGATGCTGAATGTGATCGGAGAGAGCGGGATCAGTTGAAACAAGAAGTGACAGAATTGAGAACCCATCTCAACAGCGTACGAGATGAACTCGAAGACAGCTTGGATACCAATGCCAAGGGTCAGGACCGAATCCGTGACATGGAGAATCAATTGCACGATCATGTCAAAAAGATTCGGGATCTGCGTCGTGAACGGAGTGCTTCCTCAGCACTTCAAATCACTGACGAAATCCGGAAACCAGAAACTGGCTCGGATCAGAAAGCTGCGTGATAACAGGAAACCCGAGGCGATGGACAGGCCCGAATAGATCGTGTCTAAATGGTTCCGTGGCAGCGTGTTATAAAGTAGCAACGTGTTCAGTCCATTGCATGTCACGGAGTCTGAGTGCTCTCAGCACCTGGGGGTATCACATCCTCTGCAGCGGACGTTCCTTCTTCTGGAGCCGGGGTGCCGGACTCGATCGCTTGTGTCGCGTCAACCCAATAGGGCGAGCACGTTGAATGTTGCAGTTGTTGCAAAGGTAAGCATACCTGCCACGCCCAGCGCTAAGAGCACAAAAGCAACCACTACCAAACTTCCCCATCACCGTTTTTTTACAACTGACTTCGAGTCAGCTAGTTCATGGGGACTTCGATAAGGGTCTTTTTGGCTATTGTTCAGTTCACTCATCAATCCAACCTTTTATGGTTCGCGACAGCTAGTCTTCGCTATCTGTCTTACCTGCTTTCAGCCGCAGGAATGAATCAAAAAATCCTTGCAGTTCACTCCCATCCAGCACGCTGTTAAAGTTACCCACATAGTGACCGGTTCGGGAATCTTTCACTCGCTGATCAGGATGCAAAAAGTAGTTTCGAATCTGACTTCCAAAGCCGGTGCGGGCTTGGGTTTCATATTTTTTTGCTTCCTCTGCTTCTCGCTTTTCTTCTTCTAGGCGAGCCATCTTAGCGCGTAACATCTTCCAAGCCGTTGCTCTGTTTTGATGTTGACTCCGTTCATTCTGGCACTGAACAACTGTATTGGTCGGGAGGTGTGTCAATCTGATCGCACTGTCGGTTTTATTGACATGTTGGCCACCGGCACCACCCGCACGATAGCGGTCTTCTCTGACATCTTTCTCTTCGATATCGATCTCTATCGAATCATCAATTTCAGGTGACACACTCACTGCTGCAAAACTGGTTTGCCGTTTCCCTTCACTATTGAAAGGGCTGATCCTGACCAACCGATGCATGCCCTCTTCACCTTTCAGGTAGCCGTAAGCCATCGGTCCACGGACGGCAATCGAAGCATGGTTGATACCAGCTTCTTCATTTTCCTGCCGATCCAACAAATCGATACTGTATCCTTCACCCACTGCCCAGGCGGAATACATCCGCAGCATCATGTCTGCCCAATCGTTGGCATCGGTTCCACCGTCACGAGCATTGATTGACAAAATGGCGCCAGCCGAATCATTAGGGCCATTGAGCAGAGCCTTGAGTTCAAGTTCCTCAAGGATTTTTTCTAGCCGAATGATCTCGCTCGTCACCTCCTCGGCGATCGATTCATCCTCTTCTGCCATTTCAAACAGCGCGGCAAGATCCTCGACAGACGAAGTCAATTCGTCCATCGGGCCGACAATGGCCTTGAGTGACTTGAGATCTGCAACCGTTTTTTGTGCCGACTCATTGTCGTCCCAAAATCCCGGATCACCCATTTTCACTTCAATTTGCTTGATTTCTCCCTGTTTGGAAGCGTAGTCAAAGAGAGTCTCCAAGTTGTTTCAGGCGCTCGTGAATCTCATTGCTGCGGTTAAC
>Ga0315321_10000263_pt1 | contig 37238 bp, 36 predicted proteins | sample M180m21515metaG_FD_203464 | JGI IMG/M metagenome (GOLD analysis project Ga0315321, IMG submission 203464) | Ammonia-oxidizing marine archaeal communities from Monterey Bay, California, United States - M1 80m 21515 | ecosystem: Environmental > Aquatic > Marine > Intertidal zone | place: USA... | reverse complement strand
GAACTGCGCCGTCTTCGCTGATGCGGCCGGAGCCTGCAGCGACGATTTCGCCTTCCTGCGGCTTTTCTTGAGCCGTTTCAGGAATGATGATGCCGCCAGCGCTTTTTTCGTCTTGCGTCACGCGACGCACGAGCACGCGGTCGTGCAGAGGCCGAAACTTCATGGCCATGGATAGCCCTCCTCAAAGTGATTTATCTGTTGAATGCCCAACGAGCCGGTCCAAAAAAGCTGCAAGGCCCGTCGGTCGAGAGATAAGTAAGCAATCAGCGTGACTGATTCAAGGAAAAAATTAGCACTCGTGTGAGTCGAGTGCTAACAGCGCATTTTTTGGCAACCTTCAGCGCAAAAACCTCACACGAAACTAGGCAAGCTTAATACACCCATAAGCACTATTAAAATTTTGAAATTAATCAAAAAGTGTTCCATTTACCTGTTATCGCTACTGATCCGTGCCCTTAATATCGGGCTAGGAACAGAAACATGGATACGAGGTAAGCATGCTTGAAGTTAAGGTGGCAACCAAGGTCTAGCAAATGCAGTCCTTGCTAGTAATTGGCGCAGCCAGCCAATTACTCGCCGCCTGCAATACGACTTCAGCCTTGCATGTACCGAAAGCTCAAGCACCAACTGAGAGCGCCTCTCTTCGGGCTGCCGACAGCGAAGCCACCTTCGCTTTAGACCGCATCGTTAATGGTATTGCCCGGCGTGATCCTATTTTTGCGTTCCCAGGTTCCCCGCCGACTTCAGGGATTTACTGCAATATTACGTATTCTGGTGATGAAAATGTTTCATATGCCAATGGGAAACGTTATCTCGGCGACTGGTCTAGCCTTTTTGGTGAAATATTTCATGAGGAAATGGCCCAGAAAGGCTTCCGCGTTGAGGGCGATCCGAAAGCTGTTTTCTCCCATGCGCGTCAAGTCAACCAATCTGAATATTTGATCGGTGGGCGGCTTATAGAGCATGAAGGGGAATTTTTGCCAGGAGCATACTTTTTGGAACAAGCGACCAACAGATCTATTTAGCGGCGAGCTTTATGTGGAAGTCGAATGGTCTGTTTTGGACACACTGTCCAAGGAAATCGCCCTCACCAAAACTTTTAATGGATATTCGAAAATACCTAAACCGCGGCGAGACGGAATCACCCGAACCTTCGAGCAGGCGTTCGCGGATACAGTTGAAAAACTCGCGACAGACCCTCAAATGGTTGCCCTGGCAGGAAATAGAGACTCAAATATCAGCCAAAATGGCACACAGGCCGGAGGCGACGTCTCAGCCAAACCCGCCGGTGTGATCAGGATTGGGTCCGGACCCCGCGCTCGGAATTTTGCCGCCGCCAAGGTCGGACAAAACGCAGTGACCGTCCGGATCGGTCGGAGTCATGGATCTGGATTCTTCGTTGGACGAGACGGCTACGTCCTAACGAACAGTCACGTAGTCGGCAGTGCGCGCCGCGTACAACTGATTATGAGCGATGGATCAGAATGCCCCGCTAGAGTTTTAAACACTGATAAGAAGCAAGATGACGCTCTTCTTAAAACTGACATCAAACGGCCCACTTCACTGGTGATTGAGCCCGGTTTTCCCAAGGTCGCCGAGACTGTTTACGCAATTGGATCGCCCGCGCGGGAGGGCATGTCTTCAACCGTGACCAAAGGTATCGTGAGCGCAAAACGCGTATTGCGCCAAGGCGGCCCCGTATTAATTCAATCAGACGCGGCAATTTCCCTAGGCAATAGCGATGGACCGCTGCTGAATGATAAGGGTGCCATAATTGGAATTGGTGTATCTAAGCTGCGTGATCCAAGTGCCCGAAGCATAAATTTGTTCATTCCAATTGCTGATGCAATGGAATCGGCAGGGGTCAAACTGGCGGCGGGCGCTTAATCTAGCCTAAGAAATCATACGTTCAGGCGGCGGCCAAGGTCGACACGGCAGCGCAGAATTCATTGATGTCGACGGGCTTTTGCAGGGTGATCACCGCACCCAGCGCACCCGCAGCCGGTAGGAATGATTCTGTAAGCATGCTGCCGCCGCCCGATACTGCGATAATTTTGGCGGTGGGGTTGTGCGACTGAATTTCCATAATGGTCTCCAGTCCACCTTTATCTGGCATCGTGATATCGGTGACAATCACGTCGAGGGCGCGCGTTCGAGCTATCTTTACACCGACAACGCCGGACTCCGCCTGAACCACCTCATGGCCTTCTTCCTCCAACACCTCGGACCAGAGCGTGCGAATTTCTTCGTTGTCGTCGATGATTAGAATAGCAGGCAAGGGCTGTTCTCCATGCACGAAGCGCGGCGGTTCGCCATATTCATAGCTGCCACGACGCTAATATTCCCTAAAGCGATTGCCGAACAGCGCAAGTTCTGGCGATTTCTTTAGGCTGGCAGTGCGCTTGGGTCGCAAGGGAATTGTTTCGCGGTGCAGCATTATTAGTTTATGAGTAATTTAACGCGCATTTTGATTTCATGTTGGATGCCCTACTTGTGACCAAACCTACCCTCGCCGCAATCGCAGGCCGGATTTCGCTCGCCTCTGGCACCGCCTCGGACGGTGCCGGGTTTACGGCTGGGCGCATTAAAACGGAAGTTCTGTCCGGCCTAACCGTCGCCTTGGCACTGGTGCCAGAGGCTGTGGCCTTCTCATTCGTGGCGGGCGTCCATCCTCTGGTTGGGCTTTATGCTGCCTTCATCGTCGGCCTGATCACTGCACTGATCGGTGGGCGACCCGGCATGATCTCAGGGGCGACCGGCGCGCTTGCAGTCGTTATGGTGGCGTTGGTGGCGGACCATGGCGTCCAATATCTCTTCGCGACCGTCGTGCTGATGGGCATTCTGCAATTGCTCGCAGGTGTGTTCCGCCTTGGTAAATTTATCCGGCTCGTGCCGCATCCCGTCATGTTGGGCTTTGTGAACGGGCTCGCGATCGTCATTTTCATGGCGCAACTCACCCAGTTCCAAATCCCTGCAGGTGACGCAGGCGGCGAGGCGCAATGGATGACGGGTCTGCCGCTCATAATCATGCTCGGCCTTGTCGCCCTCACTATGGCGACCATCTGGGGCATGCCGAAACTGACCAACGCAATTCCAGCCCCTCTCGCCGGGATTGCAATTGTCGCTGGCATCGTCATTGCGTTCGGCATTGATGTGCCTCGCGTTGGTGACCTTGCCTCGATCAAGGGCGGGCTACCGGAATTCGGCATCCCAACCGTGCCGCTCACACTTGAGACCCTGAAAATTATCTTCCCTTATGCGCTGATCCTGGCCGCAATTGGCCTAATTGAAAGCCTGCTGACGCTAAACCTCGTGGGTGAAATCACAGAAAAGCGTGGCGGTGCCTCCCAGGAATGCATCGCTCAAGGTGTCGCGAATACGGTAACCGGCTTCTTCGGCGGCATGGGCGGTTGCGCCATGATCGGTCAATCGATGATCAACGTGAAATCTGGCGGTCGTACACGCGTGTCGGGTGTCACGGCAGCGCTGTTCCTGCTCATGTTCATTCTGTTTGCCTCAAGCTTGATTGAGCAAATTCCGTTGGCCGCACTGGTCGGCGTCATGTTCATGGTCGTCATCGGAACATTCGCGTGGCAAAGCCTAACGATCCTGCGCCGTATTCCTTTAACGGACGCTTTGGTGATGGGCCTTGTCACGATCGTGACGGTCATGACGGATTTGGCGATCGCAGTGGTCGTCGGCGTCATCGTTTCAGCCTTGGCCTATGCCTGGAACAATGCAACGCGCATTCACGCTATTACGCGGACCACACCTGAAGGTGCTAAGGTCTATCAGATCGAAGGCCCTCTATTCTTCGGATCCGCAGACGGTTTTGGCGAGCTATTTGACCCCGCCGGTGATCCAGCTGCAGTTACGGTGGATTTCGCAAATAGCCGCGTCGTCGATCAATCGGCTCTGCAAGCGATTGACGCCCTCGCCGCCCGCTATGAGGCGCTTGGGAAAACGCTGCAGCTCCGGCATCTCTCCCGGGATTGCCATGCGCTTTTGAACCGTGCTGGCCAGCTAATTCTGGATGCAGATGATGACCCGGACTATGGCTTGGCGGTCAATTATTCTATCCGCACCGGAAATTTGGGCGGCGGCCACTGATCAGCGCCGCTGATCCGCCTATAATCCAGGGACCATATTCGCTCTAGCAAAGGCCTCTCCATGCGCGAAGCTTCAGCCAAACTCGCCATTCGCAAGGCCCAACTTAACGAGGCGCAGGAGATATCCATCCTTTCTGCGCGCGTTTACCCACCCGAGGACGCCTATACGGCCTCCCAGATTCTTGGCCAAATCAATAACTTTCCCGAAGGCGTGTTTGTCGCTGAATATGAAGGCAAGATCGTCGGCTATTGCGCAACCAGCATTATTGACGAAGCGCTGGCGCTTAGGCAGCATAGCTGGGACGAAATTACCGGCGGTGGTTTCGGCTCACGCCATAACCCAGATGGCGACGTGCTTTACGGCATAGAAGTGTGTGTTGATCCGGCTTACCGCCGCTTGCGGATAGGCCAACGCTTCTACCGGGCGCGGCGTGAGCTTTGCCGGTTGATGGAACTCAAGAGCATCGTGTTTGGCGGCCGCATGCCAGGCTATCAGCGCCGCCGCAAAGACTACCCCGTACCAACGGACTATCTGCGCGCGGTTCAAGACATGGAAATCCGCGACCAGGTCATCAATTTCCAGTTCAAGCAAGATTTTGAAGCGCTTGGCGTTCTGGAAGGCTATTTGCCAGACGACAAACAATCTGGCGGCCATGCCGTTCACATGCGCTGGATCAACCCGCTGGCGGAGACCATGTCCGCATCACGCACCACTCGGCCAGACCGACGCCTGCCGGGGCGCGTGCGCGTCGCGACTGTGCAGTTTCAGATGCGCAAAATCACGAAGGTTGAAGAGTTTGAGGAGCAGATCGAATATTTCGTCGATGTCGCATCGGATTACAAAGCCGACTTCGTGACGTTCCCGGAGCTTTTCACGACGCAGCTTCTGTCGCTGGAAACCGAAAAGCGCCCACCGCACGAATCCATCAAAAAAATCACTGAATATACGGATCGCTATAAGGCGTTCATGACCAAGCTTGCCGTGTCCTACAACATCAACATCATCGGCGGCTCGCACATCACGATGGCAGATGATGGGGATCTTCGGAACACCTGCTTTGTCTTCCTGCGGGATGGTGCTGTTTATGCCCAGGACAAGCTGCACCCCACCCCATCCGAACGGGAATGGTGGAACATCAAAGGCGGGGACCGCGCCGCCGTTATCCCAACGGACTGCGGCCCAATCGGCGTCATGATTTGCTACGACAGCGAATTCCCAGAACTCGCGCGGAGCTTGGCGGACCAAGGTGCTTTGATGATGTTCGTGCCGTTCTGCACGGATGAGCGACGCGGATACCTACGCGTGCGCTATTGCTGCCATGCCCGCGCCATTGAAAACCAGTGCTACATGGTCCTGTCCGGCGTTGTCGGCAACTTGCCAAACGTGGACGCGATGGACGTGCATTATGCCGAAAGCTGCATCCTGACCCCGTCAGATTTCCAGTTCGCCCGTGATGGCGTCGCCGCAGATACCGCCCCCAACACAGAAACCATCGCCGTGGCAGACTTGGCGCTCTCAGACCTGCTGACCAGCCGCCACAGCGGCACGACCCGTAACTTGGCGGACCGCCGGTTTGACCTGTATCAGGTTCGCTGGTCGAAGCGGTCCATGCGTGGTTTGTAGGGCAATGCCGTCAGGCTGAACGCGCCGCCTGGATCGCATGCCAGATTGTTTCGGGTGCCGCTGGACCGTCCCAGCCTTCGACGCCCAGCGGCTTTAATGCGTCCAGAATAGCCAGCGTTACAGTTGGGTAGCCCGCAATGGCGCCAGCTTCGCCGCAACCCTTTACGCCCAAAGGATTTGTCGTGCAGGGCGTCGGGCTAAAATCCAGCGTAAAGCTTGGCAGGTCATCAGCGCGTGGCATTGCATAGTCCATGAACGAGCCTGCGAGCAGTTGTCCGTCTTCATCATAGACTGCGTGCTCTAATAGCGCCTGGCCCACACCCTGGGCGATCGCACCATGCACTTGGCCGGACGCGACCATTGGATTGACCAGCACGCCATAATCATCGACCGCTGTATAATTCACGAGGCGAACGACGCCAGTATCCTGGTCCACCGTCACCTCTGCTGCATGGGCACCGCATGGGTATGTCATCGCGTCCCGGGTGAAAGCGTGGAAGGTATCAAGTGGCGTTCCAGCCTCCAGCGCCACTTTTGCAACATCCAGAATGCCGATGCTGCGGTCCGTGCCGGCGACAGTGAATTGGCCCTCAGCAAATGTGATGTCCGTTGCTGCTGCTTCCAGCATATCCGCCGCAACGATCTTGCCTTTGGCCTCAATCTCCTCCGCCGCGCGCCAGATAGCGGTGCCCGCCATATATGTCGCGCGGGAACTGCCATGGCCGCCGCCGTTGATGATGGCGTCTGTATCGCCGTGGCGCATGGTGACAACATCGCTCGGTACACCCAAACGCTCAGCGACCAATTGTGGGAACGTCGTCTCATGGCCTTGGCCAATGGTCTGGGTGCCGGTGATCAGGTCAACGGCGCCATCCGCCCGGAACAGGATTTCAACGTTTTCGTCGGGCACGCCGCCGGTCGCCTTGATGTGGTTTGCAATGCCGAAACCGCGCAGCAGCGGGGCTGCTGTGGCGGACTTTCTTGCGGGCAGACTGTCGTAGTTGGCAGCCTCCAGTGCAGCTTCAAACGCTGTAGGAAAGTCGCCGCTATCTACGGTTCCGCCAAGTGGGTTGGTGGCAGGCATAGCAGACGGAGCAATTAGATTTTTACGACGAAGCTCCATAGCGTCCATGCCAAGCTTGGCAGCTGCTGCATCGATCGCCCGCTCAATGATATTGTTCATCTCACCGAAACCCGGCCCGCGAGTCACGCCAATAGGCGCAGTATTCGTGACTACGGATCGTACCCGGAGACCAACATTGGGGATGGCATAAAGCGTGCCCGGAAGATGCGCATACTGATTGGTTTGTACACCGCCCGCACTGCCCGCCATATAGGCACCCAAGTTGGCGATACTGTCGATTGCCAGCGCTGCAATCCGTCCATCTGGCATGACGGCAAGCGACGCTTCCGCCCATTGATCACGCGCTTGATGATCCGCCAGGAAGACTTCACTTCGACTGGCGATCCACTTTACCGGACGCCCCGCCCACCGCGCCGCCCATAGCAGCAAGGCCTGTTCCACATAGGCAAAATTCTTGGCCCCAAACCCGCCGCCCACATCCGGTGCCAGCCAGCGTATAGCCTCTCGCCCAACGCCCAGTGCCGTCGCAATATGGTCCCGGTTGATATGAATATTCTGGCTGGAGACATGCAGCGTGTACCGACCCGTTCCAGCGTCAAACACGCCAACCCCGCCGCGCGGCTCCATGGGATTCGTGACGATGCGATGGTTCATCAAGCCAATTGATATCGTGCGGGCGCCAGCCGCCTCAGCGGCTTCAATTGCAGCTTGGTCGCCATGGTGCCAGTCCATGCAAAGATTGCCCGGAATATCAGTGGAGATTTCGACTGCATCGCCAGCCAATGCTGCCCGGCCGTCAGTCACGGCACGCAAAGTTTCGTAGGATGCGGCCACAGCCTCCGCAGCGTCCAGCGCCTGAGCCTCTGTCTCCCCAATAACCAGGGCGACAGGCTCGCCAACGAAACGGACCGTGTGCTCAGCCAGGAGCGGCTGCGGATCCCACGCCAGCGGTTCATCAGTCACCGTATTGGCCGTCACGAACGGGACCAGCGGCTTCAAGCCGTCAGCGGCGGCATCATTTGCAGTCAAAACGGCTAGCACGCCAGGCATTACTTGGGCGGCCGCAGTAGCAATGCCGGTGATCCGGGCATGGGCGTGGGGGCTCCGCACAAAAACTGCGTGGGACAGGCCCGCGAATTGCAAGTCATCCAGATAAGCCCCGGCACCAGTGACAAAGCGTTGATCTTCACGGCGTTTAGGGGCGTCGCCAATGCGGCTCATGACAGTCTCTCCCGATGCGGATACCGCAAGCTTCAATCAACCGCGCCGCCATGGCAACATGATGCAGGTAGTGAATTCTAAAGGATGTTTCGAAGATGGATGAAAGCCGTATTCCGATCATGGTCGGCGCTGGCCAGATCACGCAGCGGGAAGAAGATCCCATGCGGGCGCTGGCACCGATTGACCTGATCGCCGCATCCGCCCGCGCCGCCGCTGAGGACAGCGAGGCCGGCACAGCGCTGCTCTCATCCCTCGACACCATCGTGCAGCTGCGTGCGTTCGCGGACACCAGCTGGCGGTTTCGGTCTCCATTTGGCGGGCCAAGTAATCCGCCAAAGTCATTGGCAAACCGCATTGGTGCGGATAACGCCAAGCGGCTGATTTACACCTATGCAGGCGGAAACATGCCGCAATGGTCGATCAATCGCCTCTCTGAAATGGTGACGCGGGGTGAGGTTGAGACTGCCATGGTGATTGGCGGCGAGGCCCTTTCGACCCAGAAAACTGCCCAGCGCGCTGGTATTGAGCTGGACTGGAACGAGAACGCTGGCGGTGAGCCGGAGACCTGGGGTGTCGGAACACAAGGCTGGAATGATGTTGAAGAACGCCACCGCATGGCAGGCGCAATCTTCGCCTATCCACTGTTCGAAACCGCAATCCGAGGCCACAAGGGCCGCACGATTGACGAGCACGCCCAGGCCATGGGCCGCCTGTTTGAAGGCTTCGCCAAAGTCGCTGCCGCTAACCCCTTAGCGGACAGGCGCGATGGCTTCACCGCCGAACAGATCGCGACGCCAAGCGCCACAAACCCCTATATCGGCTTCCCCTATACCAAGCTGATGAACGCCAACGCCTATATCGACCAATCCGCCGCCGTTACCCTGACCAGCGTCGCCAAGGCGAAGGCGCTTGGTATTCCGGAAAGCCGCTGGGTTTACTTGCACGGCACCGCAGACGCCTACGATCACTGGTACATCAGTGACCGCAAGAACTTTCATTCGTCCCCCGCTATGCGCATCGTGGCCGAAGAAACGTTTGAGATGGCCGGCATGGGCCTGGATGACCTCACATTCCTGGACCTCTATAGCTGCTTCCCGAGCGCTGTTGAGATCGCCTGCCAGGAGATGGGCATCGCCGAGGATGACGCGCGCGGGCTGACGGTTACAGGCGGGCTCCCCTACTTTGGCGGCCCCGGCAACAATTACGTCACCCATTCCATTGCTGAGATGATGCAGAAGGTCCGCTCCAAGCCTGGAAGCTACGGGATGATTACGGCCAACGGCAATTACGTGACCAAGCAGTCAGCCGGGATCTACTCCACCACCCCGACGGAGAAGACCTTCAAACCGAAGGACCCGAAAGTCTATCAGGCTAAAATCGACGCTGACAAAGGCCCGGCGACGACTGAGGCGCCATCGGGTAAAGCGACCATCGAGACCTATGAGGTCATGCATGACCGTAAAGGCCCAAGCTACGCGATCCTGTTCGGCCGTCAGGCAGACGGAACCAGGTTCATCGCCAACACGCCAGATGATCCTGCACTTTTGAAGGAAATGACCAAGCGGGATTACCTCAGTGCAGAAGGTGTTGTCGCGACCAATGACGACGGTATCGCAATCTTCAAACCGGCTTAACGGGCGCCCAATGGATTTCGCTCACCAGCCAGAAACCCAAGCGCTGACTGACCAGCTTGAAGCCTTTATGGCAGCAGAAATCCTGCCGCGCGCCCGGCCTTGGCGTGAGGCTGGGCTATCCGGCGAATACCCGCCGTTCATTGGGGAAATTCAGGCAGGGGCGAAAGCGGCAGGTTTATGGAATTTGGCGATCCCAAACTTGCCTGAGGGTGCCCCTGGAACACGGCTGACGAACAGCCAATTCGCGCCATTGGCGGAAATCATGGGCCGGGTTATGGGCGCATCCAAAGCGTTCAACTGCCACCCACCCGATGTGCCGAACATGATCATGCTGGCGGACGCGGCCACACCCGATCAACGTCACGAATTCTTGGACCCATTGCTGAACGGCGAAACCCAGTCCGCCTTCGCCATGACGGAACCGGCGGTCGCATCCTCCGACGCTGGCAATATCGCCACGACCATCCAGCGCGATGGTGAGGAATTCGTGATTTCGGGCCGGAAATGGTACATCTCCGGCGGCAAGGCGGCGGATGTGCATCTCGTTATGGGCATTACAGACCCCGACGCGCGCGCCGGTCGCCGTCAGAGCGTTATCATCGTCCCGGCAAGCGCCCCCGGTATCCGCATCATCCGACCATCGACCTTTCTAGGCTTTGTCGAACCCGGCGCGGGCGCATACGAAATTGCGTATGAAGATGTCCGCGTTCCAGTGGCGAACGTGCTTGGCAGCGAGGGCGATGGCTTTCGGCTTGGCCAGGTGCGTCTAGGCCCCGCTCGCGTGCATCACTGCATGCGCGCTATCGGTCATTGCGAAACGCTGATCGAGCTGATGTTGCAGCGCGCCCAGGAGCGCCATGCCTTCGGGCAGGCCATCGCAGACTATGATTCGATCCAGCACATGATCGCCCGTTCCCGCATGGAAATAAATCAGGCGCGCCTACTGACCTGGAAATGCGCCTGGGCGCTTGATCAGTCAGATTGGAAGGCCGCACGCCAGGATGTATCGATCATCAAGGTGGCCGTAGCGGAGACGTATCAGCGGATTGCAGACCGTGCGATCCAAGTATTCGGCGCTATGGGCGGCGGCGCGGACACACCTATTGCTGACGCTTTCGCATGGGCGCGCGCACTTCGAATTTTCGATGGGCCAGACGAAGTGCATCTTCGCCAAATTTACCGGTTTGAACCAAAGCCTGAAGGCCTGCTAAAAGACTCACCGCACATAATGCCGCCAGCATAATCCTCAGCGGACAAGCTTGAAGTAGAGCCAATCCGGGAACAGGCCTGCGAGACGGAATCGCCTGGCGAAGGCGGGCGGGAAACTGGTGCGGAACCGGGAGCCCTGCATTGCTTTGAATACATAGTCCGCCGCCTCATCCGGCGTCATCAGATGCGGCATGTCAAAATCATTCTTATCCGTCAGCCGGGTCTTGATGAAGCCAGGGTTCATAAGCTGCACATTGAAATCAGGCGTTGGTAGATCAACCCGAATACACTCCGCTAGGCTGGCCGCACCAGCTTTACTGGCAGCATATCCAATGGCACCTGGAAGCCCACCAAATGCTGCTAATGAGCCAACAATCACGATATGCCCGCTGCCTTGCCCAACCAATGCCGGAACCGCTTTGCCCATCACCCTGGCTGCACCCGTGAAGTTAATATCGCACATGGCCTCGACAGCATCCGCGTCCCAATCCTGAGCAATGATGGGCTCATAAACACCGGCGTTGTAGATGACGCCATCCAGCCTCGGGAGGGTCTCGAACGCAGCCGTAACGCTGTCCATATTCCGCGCGTCCAAAGGTGCAACCACTGTATCGCCGCCAATTTCCGCCGCGAGGTCTTGCAGAGGGTCCTCACTGCGGGCGGAAAGGCATAGCCTTGCACCAGCGCCCGCCAATTTCAGTGCCAGGGATCGGCCAAGGCCTTCTGATGCGCCAACGAGCCAATAGGTTTTGCCGGCAAATGATGCCGCCATGGGTCTATCCCTCCGCCCGACGGAATATGGCGATGAGTTCAGCGGCCCTAAAGCCGAATTTACGCATGTCGGAACGATTTACGATTGTGCCGTCCTCCATCAGATAGAGCCAATCGACGACATCAAGTACATGGCCGCCCAACCGTTCTGGCAGGCGCAACTTATAGGTAAAGCGCAGTGCATTGCCTGATGCTTCGCCAAGTGCCGTGCCTACAATATCGTCGGCTTCTGCGGTGAATGTCTGGGGGCCTGTATAAGTTATCCGCCATTGGCGGTGCTGCGGCTCTGCCCTGTCTGCGTAGAAGAATTCCTCATCCATCACGCCGCCAGTTTCATTGAACTTTCCGGTAATGTTGGCGCGGAAACGGGCGTTCACTCGGCCCGAGTAATCATAGATCACGCCATCAGCCAGAAAGACGCCGCCAAGCGATGTGCGCACGTCGAATTCTGGCGCTTCGCCCGCATAGTCACTCAGGCTCTGGGCGCGGAAGCTCCAGAAGTGGTCTTTGGCGAGGACGAGTGCCAGGCAGAGTGCAAACCCGGCGGCGATGTAACCTAATGCGGCCATGGCTCAAGCTTCCTTCGAAATTGGTGTCATAAAGAGAAGCCCGGCAGCGAGGGCTTTGAGGGCACAGGGTGCGCCTGCATAAGCGATGGCGAGCGCGCTTAACGCCGCTTCGGAATTTCCGGGCCCGGGTGCGAAGCCCGCATGGCCAATCAGTGGCAGCGCCACGCCCGCAGCGACTGCCAGAGACGCCTTATTGATGAAGCCCCACACCCCAAAGGCCTGCGCGCTATCAAGTCCAGTCGCGGATAAGCGTCGGGACAGCATCGCCGGGAGAAGTGTCATGTCCGCCCCGAGCGCTGCACCAGAAGCGGCTGAGATCACATAAAACGCCATCCAATCACCGGCCCCTAAAGTCAATGCCCAGAGGAACGCGAAGATCGCCGCCAGCATGCCGCAAAGCATCGCAGACTTTGGCCCAAACCGCGCGGCAGCCTTCGACCAAAGCGGTGCTGCCAAGCCAGCGGAGGCGAAGAACAACAGCAGCATTGGCCCGGCCTGGTCGCCCGCCTGCAGCTTTTCTTCGACAAAAAAGAGGAAAAGCGTCGCGGTCAGTCCCCCTGGCAGCGCATTCAACAGACCGATCAAGAGAAGCCTGCGAACGCCGTTATCTTGGAAGAGACGACGGAGTCCGGATGCCGGTGGCGCTTCTTGGTTTATGACACCGCCCACTGGCCAAACGCCGCGCATCCGATAGACCGCGCAGGCCAAAAACAGGCAGAAAACGATTGCGAATGCTGTGAAGCCTATGGCCTCATCAAACACTGACCCAAGCGCCAATGGTGCCACGCACGCCGCGCAGATACCGGCGAGTACGCCGGCTTCGCGCCAACCCGCAATTCGGTCATGGGTGAGGGTATTCCCGCCCTGCTCCGCCAAGCTAACGCCTGCGCTATAGAACAAGATTTGCAACCCGCTGAAGCCGGTGAACACCACGGCCAAACTGAACGCCAGCCATATGCGGCCATCTAGGATTGGGACTGGCGCAAACAACGCCAAAGCGCCGATGCCGAGCGCGCTTGCGAAAATCGTGGCGATGGTTCGCTTCGCCATTTTCGTGCGGGAAATCCACCACCCCAGCAGTGGGTCCTGGCCGAAATCCAGAATACGCAAACCCAACAGGATGGCACCAACCGCCGCCAGCCCCAGCCCATGCTGATCTGCATATAGGCGAGGTGTGTGGATATAGATTGGCGGCCCGGCAAATGCCAAAGCAGCGCCGAACATGCTGTAACGCAGAAGCATCTTCTGCACTTTGCCAACCGGCGCGGATGCAGCGGCAGTCATCAAGGGCTCGCAGTGCCGAGCAGCTTGCGGGTTTCTTCTGGAAAATCACCATTCGCGCTTAGCCAGATGCTGAAGTAATCACGGCGAATGTTGGATTTTTCCAGGCGGCAGCGTTCTTTGCCGTTCAGGAATAGCACTGCTGTATCCGCATCCGGGCTAACGGCCGTGAAGCGGTCACCGTCACGCACATTCGCCATGCAGCGAGCCAGCGTTGTGCGGAAGGTCGCAAGTTCGGCTTGCGGCCAATCGGTCATCCGGTCCAGAGACTTGATGGTTTCCTTAGTCAAATCCTCCGCGCTGAAATCCCGGCGATATTCAAGCGAAAGAGCGAACGGCGCTTGCCAAGAAAATGTTTGGCCAGCAGCGTACAAGCTCGCATCGAAAATATCCCAGAACAGATAACGGAACTCAGCCTGACCGACCTGTTGCAATGAGGGCTCGATCTCGACCGGCGAGGCTTGGGCCTCATTGGCTTGCGCCGGGAGAGCCAGAAGGGCAGCGAGTGCGAATACGGCTTTACGCATGGCTAAACTCCATATGGATGACATCGGTCCGCGCCGTCTGAAACGCGGCAGTGCAGATCGCTAGATAAAAGCGCCAGCTCCGCAGGAATGTTTCTGGGTAGCCGAGCGCGCTAATCTGGGGTGCAGCTTCTTCGAAGGCCGCCGTCCACCGACGCAGCGTTTCGGCATAGTCTTTGCCGAAGCGGAAGACATTGGTCACAGCAAGGCCTGCATTCTTTGCGGCCTCGGCCATGGGTCCGGGTGCTAGCAACATGCCGCCCGGGAATGTGTAGTGCCGGATGAAATCAGAGCGCTTGCGATAGTCCGGGAACAATTCATCCTCGACGATGATCGCCTGAACAGCAGCTTTGCCTTCTGGTGCCAGGCAACGCTTCAGGGTTTCGAAATATGTGGGCCAATAGCGCTCACCCACTGCCTCTATCATCTCAACGGATACGATGGCGTCGTATTGGCCTTGGATATCCCGGTAATCGCAAAGCTGGATGTCGGCCTTGCCGCCAAGCCGCGCATCGGCATAGGCCTTCTGTGATGGTGAGATTGTGATTGCTGTGAGGTCCCGACCATCGGCCAGCGCTGCGGCAGCGAACCCACCCCAACCACAACCGATCTCCAGCGTTTTACCACCGCCACCGGGCCGGGCTGTGACGTCCAATAGCCGCTGATACTTCCGGGCCTGCGCGCCCTCCAACGTCAGGCCTGGCTGGTCAAACAGCGCGCTTGAATAGGTCATGCTTTCGTCCAGCCAAAGGCTGTAGAAATCATTGCCGACGTCGTAGTGCGCCTGAATATTCTTAGCGCTGCCGCGTTTCGAATTCCGACGCATCATCCGGTCAGTCAGCAGGAAAATCGCGCGGTTCAGGAAGGAGCCATGCAGGTGGCCAGAAAATGCGTCTTCATTCAGCAGGACTAGCTGCGTCATGGCGTCGATATCTGGGCAATCCCATAATCCGTTAATATAGGCCTCACCCAGCCCGATATCGCCCCTGGCGGCAACGGCGGCAATGGCCGACCAATCATGGATATGGAAATGCACTTCAGGCGACCCAGAACCAAAATGGCGGCGTTGGCCATCGGGTGCCGTCACATGCATCGTGCCGACCTTGATCTGCTCACAGGCCTTAAAAAAGCGCGCACCGACGGCAGAGCCTAGTGGCCGCGAAGGCGCTTTGGGCAGTGTGACTTCCGCTGAATCGCGGGCGAGCGTTTGGGTGTCAGTCATCGAGAGACTTCCTCTTTCGGGGGAAGTGGGCGCACACGATATGGCGCACCCTTGAGTTTGAGCTTGATGGCCTGCCAATGGATCAGCGCGAATACACGAAGCGCCCCCAATGGCCGGCGCAGAATGATGCCAAGCACACGCTTGGTCGTAACCGGTACCAGTGATCCCACCAGCGTGGCGATCACGCCGTGACCGCCATCCCGGCGATGGTCAATGCGGATATCGACCGCGTCGTCTTTCAAATCGAACGTGAACCGATACGTGCCTTCGACCTCTTGGAATGGCGAGACATGAAAGACCTTCTGGGCCATGATGGCATCATCGGGTCCTATCGGCGCGAAATCTGGTAAGAAGCAGAGGTATGAGTGCCGATCACCAAAGGTGTTGTTCACTTCCGCCAATACGGCGCACGTCGCACCTGCAACATCCCGGAAGAACCAGAAACTGACCGGATTGAACAGAAATCCCAACGTGCGTGGCTGCGTTAAAAGCCAAACCTCATGCAGTGCACTTTCGGGGGCACCAAGAGACCGCGCCTGCGCTAGCGCCCAGGCGGCCATATCCGAACCGCCGCGACCATGATCCGCATCCCGAACGACCGCGAATGCCGTGCGTTTCCGGCCCATAAGCTTACCCCCGCGCCAAGGGGCTGGATGCACGCGGCAGAGCACATAATCCACGTTATACCGAAATGCATTGCGCAACTCACCCCGGCGCGCGTGGTAGGTGCTGCCGGATAGCAAAGCTGCCCCAACCTCTGGCCACTTTGATACACTCATACTCCTATGCCCATGCCGGTGTGGCACCCATCGCCCTGGCGACAGTTACCGCGCTCAGCAAGCCATCTTCATGGAAGCCGTAGCGGGAATAAGCACCGCACAACCATGTATTCCGCCTACCTTGGATCCCTGGCAGAGCCGCTTGCGCTTCAATTGCAGGCTGGTCAAATACCGGGTGGCTAAGCACTGTTTCGTCGAACACATACTCATCCCGGATTGGTGTTGATGGGTTCAATGTCACGAAAAGCGGTACATCGTCAGGGATGCCCTGAAGGCGGTTCATCCAATAGGTCACCGTCATGTCTGGATCGGTAATGTTCGCCTTGCCCTGATAGTTCCAACTGGCCCAGCAGACCCGGCGTTTCGGCATGACGCTTGGGTCATCATGCAGGATCACTTTGTTTGGCGCGTACCGCATGGCACCCAGAATGCGCTGCTCATCCGGGTCCGGATCATCCATCAGTGCAAGCGCCTGATCGGAATGGCAGGCGAACACCACATCATCAAAGGTCTGGGCTTCCTGCCCGGCAGGCTTCACCATGACCACGCTATCATTCCGGCTGACGCATTCAATTGGCGCGCCCATGTGGATTTCACCGCCATTGGCCCGGATCGCCGCTGCCAATTGCGCCACATAAACCCTGCTGCCGCCATCAACCGTATGCCATTGCGGCTGGTCATTGACTGTCAGCAGGCCATGATTTTCGAAAAAACGGACAAAGGTCGCTAGCGGGAAGTCCAGCATCTGTTCTGGCGATGCACTCCATACGGCACCCGAAAGCGGCAGCAGGAAATACTGCCGGTGCCATTGGCCCATATTCAGGCGATCAAGCGCGACACCCAGGGTCAACCCCGGCTCATCCGCCAGCGCTTTAACGCCCCGATTGAAGCGCGGGATGTCCGCCAGCATTCGCCAAAACCCTGGGCGCGCCAGGTTGCTTTTCTGGGCGAATATCGCTGGCGTTGAATGCAGGCCGTATTCGATGCGACCACCATCTATACTGGCGGCAAAGGCCATGTCGCTTTTTTTCACGGGCGTATCAAGCTCAGCGAAAAGGCCTGTCAGCAGCGGATAATTGCGGTAGTTGAAGACGATGAAGCCCGTATCGACCGGGACTTTGCGATCCCTGCCGGCTTCCAGCGTCCGCGCATGTCCACCAAGGCGTGGTTCAGCCTCAAATACAGTCACGTCATGAGTTTTCGACAGCGCAAAGGCAGCACCCAGCCCGGAAATGCCGGCACCGATAATTGCGGTCCGGCGGGGGCCAGAGTGTTTGTTCAGCGCGTCAAGCGGCATGGGAATGCCCTAAATTGTTTCAGTGATGTGTACGGCGTGAGGTGTCATGCAGATCAGAAACCGGTCAAGAAAATCCCGTAGATAGTTTTTCCGATAGACTGATCTGATCCAGGGCAGGGACCGTATACACTTTGTCGAACAAGAAAGACTAACACCTCATGAGCGACGCCGCCGGCGCCACTGACCAATCCTGGGAGGCTCACCTGATAGCAGTCGCAGAGACCGGCGACCGGGATGCGTTCAGCCGTTTGTTCGCGCATTTCGCGCCACGGGTAAAATCTTACCTGCTACGATATGGCTCCAGCCCCAGCCAGGCTGAGGATATCGCCCAGGAAACGCTGGCGCTACTTTGGCGGAAAGCTGGGCTGTTTGACCCGGATAAAGCGAGCGCGTCCACCTGGATTTTCCGCATCGCACGGAACCAGATGATTGACCGCATCCGACGTCGCCAACGCCCGGAACTTGATCCAAACGACCCATTACTTGCGCCGGGAGCAGAACCTGCACCCGACAAACAAGCATCGAAACACGAGGATATCGCGGCTGTGCGGAGCGCGCTCGCGCAACTTCCGGAGAAACAGCGCGAAGTCATTATGCTGTCCTTTTTTGAGGAAGACCCGCACCCCGCAATCGCTGAAAAATTACAATTGCCGATCGGCACCGTGAAATCCCGCATCCGCCTGGCTTTGGCGCGACTGGACACGCTGCTTGATCGCAACGCCCACGGAGAAAGCTGATGGAAACGCACCACCATCTCCCTGATGACCTGCTTCTAGCCTATGCCGCCGGATCTCTGTCGGAAGGCTGGTCGCTCGCTGTCGCTAGCCATTTGACCTATTGCGCAAGGTGCCGTCAGCGCAATGAGGCGCTTGAAGCTATTGGCACAGCAGCATTGGAAGAAATGCCGCCGGAACCGATGAACGCTGGCGCGTTTGAAGCTTGCATGGCCCGCGCCAAAAGCGCCGAGGCAGAGCATCCCGCGAACGTTTTAGCGGGGTCAAACACGCCAGCACCGCTCCGCCACTATCTCGGCTGTGATCTGGATGCGGTTAAGTGGAGCCCGCTCGGCGGCGGCATTCGCCAGCATCTGATTGAAACTGGCGATGAAACCCGCGCGCGCCTGCTCTACATCCCGCCGGGTGAGGACGTGCCGCAGCATACCCACCAGGGGCTGGAGTTGACTTTGGTGCTGGCTGGAAGTTTTGCCGATGGCGATGAAGAATTTCACGTGGGCGATATAGAAGTCGCTGATGAGACGGTGGATCACATCCCGGTATCCGGCCCAAACGGACCCTGCATCTGCCTTGCAGTGACAGACGCTACGTTGGTTTTCCGCAGTTGGTTGCCCCGTATGATCCAGCGATTTGCCAAGATTTAGGCCTATACGCGCCGCCTTCTGGGTGTAGCATTGGATTACACAGATATTCAGGAGGGAATCCCGTGAAGCTCAAACTCCACCGCGCTGAAGATCGCGACACCAAGGAAGCCCCGGCAGAAATGTTCACCGGCAACGTCTTTCAGGATGCTGTCCTGGTCGGCGAAGCGCCCTCCCGTATGCGCGCGACCAATGTCACGTTTACACCGGGCGCTCGCACTGCATGGCACCAGCATCCTGTCGGTCAAACGCTCTGGGTCGTCTGCGGCGTTGGCCGTGTGCAGATTGAGGGGGAGCCGGTGGTCGAACTGAAACCCGGTGACACAGCGATCATTCCGCCAAATGTCCGCCATTGGCACGGCGCAGCACCAGACCGCATCTTCACGCACTTGGCCATGTCAGAAACGGATGACAATGGCGGCGGGACAGAATGGTTTGAGAAAGTCAGTGAGGCTGATTATTCAGGCTGAGTAATTGGCTTGATTAACGCGGCCCACTGCGTGCTTGACGCGCGTAATCCCATTCGGGCTTCGTCATCTGGATGCCGAAATACACCTTATAGCCACGCAAATTGGCGGCGGTCGCATTTGGTATTTCGAAGGTCAAATAATCGACCTTGCGGATTTCCTGTAGGCCTTTGCTGAAATCAACATCCACCATGAATGATTGGCGAGTTGCGATTTTACCGTTGGGCGCTTGGATGGCGATGAAATATTCTAGCGGCTCCACCGCCCGGTCCAGTGCAGGGCCACGTTCAGCGAAGAGCTCGATGCCAGCATTCACTTCTGCCAAAGGCTTGCTTTGGGTGACTTTGCATTTCCCGACCGTGCGGCCAATACGCGCTTCAAAGCGCACGTCCGTCAGGTCACGGCCAGGGCCATCGCGAAACCGGGTCAGCTCCTCAGCTTCCTTCAATGCACCGATAGCCGGGCAGCCAACGTCAATCACATCCTTCGAAAATGGATTGATCGATTCGCCGCAGGCCGCAAGACCAAGCGCCATTGCGCCCATAAAAACTGCGCTTCTCAGGCCATGAGCCCAACGATTGCGCCTAGAAAGCGTTTCCATAAAGCCCCCGAGCCTGGATAACCACGAGCGCACCCTATATTTAGGGAGCGGACGCCGCAATCAGAACCCGTCCACTTCCTGAATACGACCCACATTGAAAGCGCACCCGCCATGGCTAACCTGCCGCCATTGACCATCCGCCTCGCTGGCCCTCGTGGCTTCTGTGCGGGCGTTGACCGTGCCATCGAAATTGTTGAGCGCGCGTTGGAGCGCTGGGGCGCACCTGTCTATGTGCGCCATGAGATCGTGCATAATCGGTTCGTGGTGGATAGGCTGGCCGATATGGGCGCGGTCTTCGTGGACGAAATTGAAGAATGCCCACCGGATCGCCCGGTAATTTTCTCCGCCCATGGCGTGCCCAAATCGGTTCCAGCCGAAGCCCAGGCGCGCAACATGATTTACGTGGATGCCACCTGCCCGCTTGTCAGCAAAGTCCACCGCGAAGCAGAGCGTCACAACGCCCAAGACCGCCACATCATGCTGATTGGCCATGCTGGACACCCAGAGGTCATTGGCACGCTAGGGCAATTGCCCGATGGCGCCATGACGCTGGTTGAGACTGTTGAGGATGCTGAAACCGTCACCCCGCCTGAGGGGGCAGCGCTCGCCTTCGCCAGCCAGACGACGCTTTCCGTGGACGACACCAGCGAAATTATCGCCACATTAACCCGCCGCTTCCCCGATATTGCTGGGCCGAAGCAGGAAGACATCTGCTATGCGACCACCAATCGCCAAGCCGCTGTCAAATCAGCCGCGAAGGATACAGACCTCTTTTTGGTCGTCGGCGCTTCGAATTCTTCGAACTCCAACCGGCTGGTTGAAGTCGCAAGGCTTTCCGGCGCAGCAGAAGCCCGGTTGATCGCCCACGCGCCGGATATCGATTGGGGCTGGTTCGACGGTGTTCAAACTGTCGGCCTCTCCGCAGGTGCCTCGGCCCCGGAACAATTGGTGCAGGAAGTGATTGAAGCAGCACGCACGCGGTTTTATGTCACCGTGGAAGAAACCCGCTTCGCTGACGAAACCATGCGTTTCAAGCTACCGCGCGAGCTCGTGGTCACGGACTAAGGTTGTAGGGCGCGCTCGGGTTCAAAACATCGGTTTGACGAGCCGTACAGTCAATTTTTATCCGGCGGCGGCTTATTTTCCTTCGTCGAACACAATCACCCATCGGCCACGGCTGCCGCCAGCTTCCAAGGCGGCGTGGGCCATAGCGGCATTTTTAGGTGCCACCGTCCCCGCAACCCGCAAGGTGAGCTTGCCTGTATCCGTCAACTGGCGAAGCTGGTCGAGCTTCTCATATTCACCATCATAGGTGCGGACCCAGGTTTGCGTGAATTTGATCCCGCGCACATCGTCTTCCGCTTTAAAGCCGCGAATAGATGTAAATGCACCGCCATCCTTCACTGCAGGGATTGCCTGCTCGTTCAAGAGCGCGCCGTCTGCCAGACCGTCAACGCCATCGGGGAAATGCTGACGCACGGCGCCCACGAAATCGTCGCTGCGCGGAATAATGATGTCCACGCCAAGCTGCTTCAGCAGTGCTTCATCCTTCGGCGCCGCGTCCGCGATAACGATGAGGCCCTCTGTCTTGGCAAGCTGAATGACATAACCGCCATAAGCGCCCGGCCCGCCAGTGACAGCCAATGTCTGCCCTGGCGTCAGGCCAAGATTATTCAGCGACAGACGCGCGGTCAGGCTATTCATCGGCAAGGTGCAAGCTTCGATATGACTGGTCTCAGCAGGTGCTGCAACGACTGCGCGCTGATCCAACACAATCTGCTCCCGGTAGGCACCGTGCGTCCCGTCCGGGCAGATCATAGCCACCACGCGGTCACCCACTTTGACGCCCGTCGTGACACCCTCACCCACTTGATCAACCACGCCCGCTGCATCCATGCCAGGAACGTAGGGCGGTGGATCCTTCTTTTGCGCTTCAGCCCTGGAGCCGTTCCGCGCCATAGCATCGGTGGGGTTTACCGCCGCTGCATGCACCCGAAGCCGCACTTGCCCACGCCCAGCCTGTACGTCCGGCACATCCACCACCTGAAGCACATCTGGCCCGCCATGAACCATCAAACCCACTGCACGCATAATTAAGGCACCCCTTGTTCGGCATTCGCCAGCGACAACCGGCCTTTACCGCATTCCACCCAAAGCTTAGAGCAGGGCCGGATCATGGAGCAAGCAAGTGCGGTTGGCACATGTCGATGTTAGGCGAAGGATCGAATGATACGCCCGTTAGATCAATACGTCCTCGATCCCAATCGTGGCAGAGGCAATACCCTGCAGTATGACTGAGTCCGAACCCGTCAGGTTGATCAATGCATCCCCACTTTCATCGCTCATCTCTGCCTGGACGGCTGCAAAACTTGCGAAACCATGGGCTGTCAGATCCAAGAGGTCTTCAGTGACGTTGAAATCTGTGATCTTGTCGCGTCCGTCACCAACGCCATGAACAAAAGTATCGACACCCTGTTGGCCCGTCACGCGGTCATTGCCCAACCCGCCAGAGATTGTGTCCGCGCCGCTATTCCCGAAAATGCGATCATTGCCGCCAAGCCCAAAGATTGCGTCCGGGGAGTTGATCTTATTGGCACCAGTGATTTGATCCCTGGTCGCGTTGCCGGTCAATGTCAGACCAACGCTGGCAAATTTGCCAACCAGCAGTTCGACATTATATGGGTTCGTGAAATCAACGAACGCGTTGATCCGGTCCGTCCCTTCGCCAACAAGTTCCGTTATGACATCGCCGACATCGGTAATGGTGTAGATATCATTGCCCGCACCGCCGACTAAAACGTCATCGCCGCCTCGGCCATCTAGCCGGTCAACGCCAGCACCCCCTGTCAGGGGATTGGCGAGGCTGTCGCCGATCTGGGTGTCATTGAAGGTCGAGCCGGTCACGTTCTCGATGGAGGTTAGCGTATCTGAACCGCCGTCACCGTCCTGCACAGCACCGCTCGAAAGGTTGATGTTAACGAGACCAGCCGCACCGCTATAGTCAGCGGTATCCGTATCGTCGCCGCCATCTAGGGCATCGTTTCCTGCGCCGCCGGCCAAAGTATCGTCACCAGCGCCACCAGCTAAAGCGTCAACGCCGTCGCCGCCAAGCAGCGTATCATCAAGTGCTCCGCCGCTGATATCGCGGCTGAGCGTATCGGCCAAAGTTATGAGTGCGGCACCGCTGGCAAAAACATGCGTTGCGCCGTTATCGGCTGTTAGCGACCAACCCTCATCCGTCAGAGAGAGCTTTTCGCTGGCCGAGCCATCAACGACCAAGCTGTTTGAAGCCTCTGAAAGGTTCAGTATCGAGAGACGGTCCAGGGTCACTTCTAACCCGAGACCAACAAGCTCAATGCGTTCGATGCTTTCGACCTTCTGGCTGCCGACAGCCGTAAAATCAAGATTGAGGCCAGCGCCTGAGAGCCTGAGTGAATCCGATCCTGTCCCGCCATCAAGCTTCAGAAAGCTCGGGTCCGCGACGTCTAAAATATCGTCTCCAGCCCCACCGCCGAGGGCATCTGCGCCGCCTCCGCCCACAAGCGTATCTGCACCAAGGTCACCAATAATGACATTTGCAACGCCATCGCCTGTCAAGGTTTCTGAGGCACCCGTGCCTTGATGGGTAACGGCACCGCTATCGAAGCCAAACACAACGTAGCTCTCACCGGCGGAACTGTTCCCGTTTGGATCAGCGCGATAGGCCCCGATAATCAGGTCGGCGAAACCATCGCCATCGACATCACCTGCTCCGCTGACAGAACGGCCGCTCCGGTCACGCCCATCGATTCCATCAAGGCGGAAGCCATCTGTGCCATCGAGAGCGCCTAGGTCCAGCCCGGCGGTAAAGCCGGAGGCCTTGCCGAATACAACATAACTCTCCCCAGCCTGACTATTTCCATTCAATGTCGCGCCCAAAGCGCCCACGATAAAATCGTCAAACCCGTCACCGTTGACGTCTCCGGCAGCGCTGACTGCGCGTCCACTGGTGTCAGCAGGGTCAATACCATCCAGGCGAAAACCATCCGTTCCATCCAAAGCGCCAAGGTCCAATCCGGCAGAAAAGCCGGACGCTTTGCCAAAAACGACGTAACTCCCACCAGCCCTGAAGCCGCCATTGGGAGAAGCCAGGTGCGCGCCCACAATAAGGTCTGCAAAGCCGTCGCCATTAACGTCGCCAGCATCACTAACCAAAACACCGCTTTGGTCGCCTGTATCAATGCCGTCAAGGCGAAAGCCGTCGGCACCGTCGAGGGTCGAAAGATCAATTACGGTCATAGAATTATCCTTCAATGGACCCCATCAATAGCCCATAAACACTAGGTTTCTCGAGCAGACAGCATAAAATTAGGAAGCGTAATCCGAAGGTGCGCCCGTTCGCAGTCCCATGGTTCGGCACACTATGAGGGGCTGCGACAGAGTCCACATTCGCTCTGTAGAACCGCCCAGCCAATGACCTCGTTACGTCGATTCCAACTTTGCCGCCTTGGGCTCAATCAGGCGCGCACCTAAATCCCCAATCAGGATAACCAAGGCGCATCCGGCTAGCACAAAGGCCAATGGCCAAGGGGTGCCGTCATGCAGAGCGACAACGCCAGCGGACCCCAACATCGCGCCCGACATTTCCAGAAACCCACGCCAGGACGCCGCAATGCCCGTCGCCGCTTTGGTCGAAGCCAAGGCCTTAAGCGGAGCGACCGCATAAATCAGGCCAGTGCTAATGCCGAAGAATGAGACGGAGGCACCCAGGTTCCACGGGACGAGCTTGTCGGATGCAACGAGACTCAGCGTCACGCAAGCACCGGTGATGGCTGCGATGCTACCGAGCCTAAGCAAAAGCTGGCCGCTTACATCATCAGCGACACGATTGACGATCAGATTGGTGATGAAAAAACTGCCGACCAACATGGCCTGGTAATAGCCAAAATTATCTGGCGGAATGCCCAATTGCTGGATCAGGATAAACGGCCCTTCCGTAATCCAGGCAAATATCGCGCCGAGAGACGCTGCAGGCCCAACGGTATAGAGCCAGAAGGCTGGTACACTGAGGCAGAGCCGCGTTTCAGCAAGCAAGCGCCGGGGGTGTAGTGCTGTGACATCCGGCACCGCCGTTTCCACGAGAAACCGCCATATAGCTACCAGGGTCAGCAGCGCCATACCGAGCAGTAGCCAGAAGTTCGACGCCCAGCCGAAATGCACCAGCATTAGCCCGCCCAGCAGCGGCCCGACAGCGGGAGCAGCCGCAATGACCATGGCGTAGATGGCGAAGATCTTGACGCCTTTCTCCTCGCCATAGAGCTCCTTGATAACGGCCATGCCTATCACGGCTTCACATGCGCCCGTTAGGCCCAGCAGGATACGGGCAACAATCAACGCTTCTGCCGACCATGCCAACGCACAACCGAGCGCCGCGACACAAAACAGCGACAGTCCCAGCAACATGGCGGTCCGGCGGCCAAATCTGTCCGACAACGGACCGAAGAATAGCTGCCCGACCGCAAATCCGGCCAGGTTCAGCGTCATGGTCAATTGAATGGTTTCAGGGCTTGCGGCGAACACCTCAGTCAATGTGGGGAGCGACGGCACATATAGATCAGTCGCCAACATGCCCACCGTGCTCGCGAGCATGAGCACTGCGGGAATAATCCATGTGGGGGACGCTGATTTAGACATTGATGAGAGGGCCAATGCAGATGATCCTTCTGCTGTCCTCAGACCACACCCAGGCCACTGCGTCGATGCTGTGAAGCGTCGCGGGTGGCTATACTTCTGGAACCAGCGCTGCTTGCGCCCTGCTCTGAACGGGACTGTTGCATTAATTAGCTATGATGCCCTCGGCGATCAAATTTTAGGGCGGGTGAATGCGCAGATCACCTTTTCGGGAACATTGGTTCCCGCGGGCTATTATTCTGACGGCTGAACGATGGTATTGCCGGTTTGGCCTGTCATATCGCGGTGAGCGGGACCTTCTGGCTGAGCGCGGCGTCGTTGTAGATGCATCGACGGGCTATCGCTGGGTTCAGAAGTTTGGGCCAGAGATCGCGAGGCGCTCGTACAAGCACCAAAACTGGCGTGGCCTCAATTGGCATGTCGATGAGACGTATGTGCGGGTTGGCGGCAAGTGGCGCTATCTCTGGCGTGCTATCGATCAGTTCGGACGTGGGGTCGATTTTCGGCTGACCGCGCGCCGCAATGCGAAAGCAGCCCGGGCTTTTTTACGTCAGGCTTTTGAAACGGCCCGGCTCTATCGGCCGGTTACGATCACCACGGATAAAGCATGGATCTAGAAGAAGATCATCGCCGAGAAGGACGTTTATTGTGATCCGCCGGACCAGATCCGCCACATCGACCGCAAATATCTCAATAACCGGATTGAATCAGATCATGCCGCGCTGAAAAAGGTCATCACGCTGATGCGCGGATTCCAATCCCTAAAAGAGGCTAAGGCGACGCTGAAAGGCATCAAAGCAATACGGATGATTGTGAAAGGCGGAGTCTACGGCCTCCAGCCCGGCGTACCCGGCCAGATTGACTTTATCCAAGATCTGTTCGCCGCCAAGGCCTGATCAATTCGCGAGGCCAGGACAAATTCGGGGCCTAGGCGCTAACGCAACAGTCCCTTTGTTAGGCGGCTTGCCGCTGCAACAGGATTAGCCATTCTGTTGCAGGCTATTTCCGCAATCAGTTTTCAGCAGCCCATAAACGCGGATTGATTTCTCTCCGACTCCTATTGAGCGCGCTCCAAGAAACCCACGTTTTCTGGCCTAAGGTCGTTTAATGCAGTGGAATGTGGGCTTGGTGTAATCCATTCTTTTGGTATTATTGATGAGTTTCATCGCTTAGTGTGGTTCGACAGGTATCCCGTAATTCACGCAACGTCATTCTCGACAGTTGATGAGATGTGCGGCATCGGAGCTTATAACAAGGATCCGTGTGAGCTTCCGTGCCAGTGCAGCAAGGCACAGGGGGCGGGGGGACAAGTCTACGGGCGCACGGCCTATAGCAAGATTATAATCGGAAAATCCATAATAAGCGGTAATCGTGCAGCCCATAGACTGCGGGATAATCCCTTGCAACATCGGTTTGCCGAGTAAGGCAGGCAGGACAAGACTTGTAGCCCAGCAGACCTGTTGTGCTTGCCAAAAGTCAGTATGGTTTGCCGCAACCGCAATCGCATCGTACCGCCCTTGCTTGGCGCGTGCGGCCTGCAGCGCCCGTCCCGTTGAGGTATACTGCACCGCACGCTCGCCAAGGCTAGAAGTTCTGGTGTTAGGAAGGGCTGTTAGCGCTACCCTGATTTTGGCGACGCGATCCAGGCTGCGCAGTTTCTCATCGTGCAGGCCGAAGCATAGCACGATAAACAAACTTACAATCATAAGTTGTTTATACTCAGATTTTCGAGTGACCCATTTCGGCACCAGACCTAGAAGCGGAATGATCAACAGGCCCAGCCAGCTTCCTGGATCCGAGAAGTAATATTGCGCCCCAGCAGCCGTATTGAGCAGATAGCTGACGACCAGCCCTGCCCACATGCCAGTACTAAGGGCGGCAAGCATGGCGCGTGTTTGCGTATCGCGCGGAAAATGCCGCCAGGCGAGGAAGCTGATAGTTAGAGTCAACAGAAGCGCATAGATTGCAGGTTTCCAGAACCGAAAATAGGCAAATGGTTTAAGCAAATCTGTCTCATTGCCCTGCGTGACAGGGTAGGCCAGGTATACTACCAAAGCGGGCAGCACGCCCGTTCCGACCGCAACCAGTAAGGCCATGGGGCGAAAGCGCCCCTCAACTGCCAGTCCTGCCACGACGGCACAGGCAAGGACGGCTCCGACCGAAACCTTGCTGAGCGCGGCAAGCGCTACCGTAACAGCTAAAACTAGCAGCAGGCCCCGTCTGTGCCATGATCCGGCAACGCTCTGGATCAGCCTGTATAGTGAGAGCATGGCAAGGATTAGCAACCAAAGCGACAGTGTGTAGGATTCCGAAATGTAATAGGAATGCCACATCAGTGCGCCGCCGAATGTAAGCCAGCCCAGTACGGCGAACATCGCCGCATGCGCCCCAAGTCGTATCTGGTTAGGATTATAGAATTGTACGGCAGCCTGCAGCAGCAAGGTCAGCAGGACCGGGATCGCCACAATTGCAGTAAACAAGGCGTATCCATGCAGGACCTCGGTCCCTAACCAGGTCGAAAAGCCTGCAATCACCCGATGACTGAAGACATGATAAGTGATTGGCGTTAGACCATCAGCGCCGATGCTAGGTAAGGACGAGTGCAGTAGATTTTGCGCCACAGCTGCATGAAATAGTGTGTCCTTATGAAGGAGGCCCAGCAAACTTGTTTCCAGCGCAATAGGGGTTGAAGCGTTGTGGCGCAGATTGACCCCAGCCAGAAACAGTGCGGTGACCAGCGCAAGCCCTGCCACAAGAATAATTTGGCGGCCGCTAAGCGCGAACTCCTTGCGTACGATATGACGTAACGCTACAAACCCAAGGACGGTCGCCACAATGTCGATCGCCGGTGAAAGTGCGCGCGGCATTGCCGCAAAGACCAGCAAAACGGCTAGCATCCCTGCAGCGCTGCGCAAACAATGGTGCCCCCCAGTGGCGAATGGAAACAGCACCAACGCCCATCCAAGCAAGATCGCGCGAAGATAGCCAAGCGGCGTGATGGCAAAGCTCTCTGAGCCAAACAGATCGCGCAAACCGACGACATACATGGCTCCGCCTGCCACGAGGACCATTCCAAACACGGTCGCCAGTATCATCGCCCCTTCTCTATCGGTGGAGTTTTGAGGCCTGTTTGGGGATGGGCGGCATACAGAGTGGGAAGAAGGGGAAGTGGACATGCTGCTCCTGTGACGGACGTTGGAACTAAATTTTCGCAGCGCATCTTACCTGAGGATGGGTCAATGATGCGTGACAGCCTTACTTTGGATGTATTTGGACCGTGATCGTGAATGGGGGGATGCGGCCATATTGCCCTTGTCTGGCGATGGTCGATCGCCTAATGATTGCGGCACACCGTTCGCGCATCATGAGCCATTGAGTAGATCAGGACATGCCTGTCATCGCTTCCGCCAAGATTGCACACGATGTGCGCATTTTCCTTCCAGACTTAGTTAATATATATGGCTGCGAAATTGGCAATGGAACCCAGATCGGTCCGTTCGTTGAAATTCAAGCTGACGTGACGATCGGAGCGCGCTGCAAGATTTCGTCGCACAGTTTTATTTGCAGTGGCGTCGCCATCGAAGACGAAGTTTTCGTCGGCCATGGCGTCATGTTTACCAATGACCGCGCGCCCCGTGCAACGCGCGCCGACGGCGCGTTGATGGCGCAGGCGGATTGGACGCTTGAGCGTACCCGCGTTAAGGCTCGCGCCTCTATCGGCAGCGGAGCGGTAATTCTTCCTGGCGTCACGATCGGCGCAGGTGCGACAGTCGGTGCAGGTGCCGTGGTGACGAAGGACGTACCCGATGTAGCGGTGGTCGTTGGCAACCCTGCCCGTATACTGACGGGTGCCGACATAGTGGCGGAAAATCCGTGAGTCCACGCGGATGGTTGCTGCTCGTTATTTGTGCGGTGGTTGTCGTCATTGCGAATATCGGGCTTCGGTTCGCGGTTGGTCGACTCGAAGCGCCGCCATTTTCGCGCGGCTTCACACATATTCTCGAAGACGTACTGGCGCTTGCCGGCCAACCGCTGCTCTTAGGAGCGGTCGCGTGTTACTGCGTTGCCATTGCAATCTGGCTCCGTGTGCTTGCCACTGAGCCGCTCAGCATCGCCTACCCTTCCCTGACGTCGGCGACATTTGTCGCAATTATTCTAGCCGGCGTGCTGGTGTTCGGTGAACCTTGGAACTTGACACGCACAGCTGGCGTCGGCCTTATTTTGGTCGGGCTCGTGCTCCTGTCCACACATTAGCCGCAAGCCCGTACGGTCGCTTCAGGACTCTGGAAAAAGCATGAACAAAATAGGAATCGGCGTTGTCGGATACGGCTATTGGGGCCCGAACATCGTGCGGAATTTCGCCGAATGCCCCGGCGCGGATATGCGCCATGTCGTTGATTTCAGTGCTGACCGCAGGGCACTGGCGCAGAGCCGCTATCCAGCATTGACCACAAGCGCTGCCTATGCGGACATGTTGGCGGACTCAACGGTCAATGCGGTGATCATTGCTACGCCCACGGACACGCATTTCGAACTTGCCATGCAGGCGCTCGCCGCCGGTAAGCACGTGCTGGTTGAAAAGCCGATGACGGACAACGTCGCGGACGCCGAAACTCTGATCGCCGAGGCCGCGCGGCGCAAGTTGACCCTGCAGGTCGATCATACCTTCATCTACACGCCCGCCATCCGCCGCGTGAGGGAAATGATCGCCGCTGGGGAATTGGGCGACGTCCTCTACTACGATTCGACCCGTATCAATCTCGGGCTCTTCCAGAACAAGATCGATGTCATTTGGGACCTTGCGGTGCATGACCTATCAATCCTGTTCTATCTAGTTGAGGCGCGGCCAGTTCGGGTTTCGGCGACGGGCATGAGCCATTTCCCCGGCAGCCCCATGAACATTGCCTTCCTGACTCTGTTCTTCGATGACACGCTGCTCGCGCATGTCAACGTCAATTGGCTGGCGCCCGTGAAGATCCGACGCACTATTATCGGCGGCAGCCGCAAAATGGTCGTATACGACGACCTAGAGACGACCGAAAAAATCCGCGTCTATGATAAAGGCGTGACCTTCACGAATGACCCCGAACAGGTCGAGCAAATGCGTATTGCCTATCGGGTAGGCGATATGTGGGCCCCGAATATTCCTGGCGATGAGGCGCTTCGGTTGGAGGCCGCACATTTCGTAGAGTGCGTTCGCTCGGGCCGTATGCCCGATACCGACGGTCGTATGGGCTTGGACGTGGTGCGTGTGCTAGAAGCGGCTAGCACTTCCATGGCCGCTAACGGCGTGCCGATAGACCTTTCCCCTGCTTAAGCTATTCCTCACCATACAGTGCAACCGATAGGTTTCGATATGATCCCACTGGTCGACATCAAGGCCCAGTATGCTGCCATCCAGCCAGAACTAGAGGCCGCGGTTCTAGCCGTGCTCCGCTCTGGCCAATATGCTATGGGCAGCGAGGTTGCAGCCTTCGAGACGGAGTTTTCCAGCCATGTGGGCGGCGGCGAAGTCATCGGTGTCAACTCCGGCACAAGCGCGCTCCATCTGGCCTTCCTCGCTGCTGGCATTGGACCTGGCGATGAAGTAATCACGACGCCGATGACTTTTGTGGCCACGGTATCGGCGATTGATTATGCGGGCGCGACGCCCGTATTCGTCGATATCGACCCGAAGACCTGGACGCTGGATCCCGCGCGCATTGAGGCGGCGATCACGCCCCGAACCAAGGCGATCGCGCCGGTGCATTTGCATGGGCGAATGGCCGACATGGATGGGATTATGGCGGTCGCGCGCGCGCATGGCCTGCTGGTCATTGAGGATGCCGCGCAAGCGCATGGTGCGGAGCATGGGGGCCGGCGCGCTGGCGCATTCGGTGATATTGCTTGCTTTTCGTTCTATCCCGGTAAAAACTTGGGTGCCGTCGGCGAGGCCGGCGCGGCGGTCACTTCCAATGGCGAATATGCTCGGAAAATGCGTGCGCTCCGCGATTGGGGTATGGAGGAGAAATACGTCCACCTCCTTAAAGGCTATAATTACCGTATGGAAAACCTGCAGGGGGCGGCCTTGCGGGTGAAACTGAAGCGCTTAGAAGCCTGGACCGATGCACGCCGCACGGCTGCTTGCCGCTATCACGCCCGGCTGGATGCGCTTGGGCTGGATAGGCCGACGAACGAAGGTACTGGCGAGCGGCACGCGTTTCACATCTACGCCTCGTTCGTCCCCGATTTCGCCTCGGCACCTGAGGCTGTGCGCGATGGCATTCTCACAAGCCTTCGGGAAGCTGGCGTCGGCGCTGGCATGCACTATCCGATTCCTGTGCATTTGCAGCCCTGCTTCCGCGCTCTTGGCTACCGGGAAGGTGCCTTCCCGATTGCGGAGCGCTTTGGCCGGACCCAATTCTCGCTGCCACTTTTCCCGGAGATCACCGAGGAGCAGATCGATGCCGTTTGTGAAGCACTGGCCGTCGCGACAGGCCGCCAGGGCCTAAAGCGGTGAATGACTTGGGATTGCATCCTGTTCCCGTTCAGCCGCTAGTGCTGAGCTCCAAGATACGGCTCGCCGGGCCGACAGGATTGGCCGCTGTTAGTGATACGGCGCGGATGCTCCCATACTCGATGTTGTAGATAGGATCAGATTTATGGCAGTTAGCATGCTCTCCATCGTGATCCCCGCTTATAACGAGGCTGACAATATTGGTGAGACCTTGGCCGAATTGATCGCGTGCCTGGAGGACTGCCTTCCCGAGGCCGCCGGCGGACAGTTCGAGATCATTGTTGTCGACGATCACTCGGATGATGGAACTTTCCAGGCGGTTGAAGCGGCAAGTGATCCGCGTGTCGCCTGCATTCGCCTCAGCCGGCGTTGCGGCAGCCACACAGCACTTCGCGCGGGGCTGAAACAAGCGTCTGGCGACGCGGTCATTTGCGTATCCGCTGACGGTCAGGATGACTCAGCCGCGCTGCCGGCGATGTTGGCGCGCTGGCGCGCTGGAGCCCATATTGTCTGGGCGCTTCGTCAGACCCGTGAAGATGAGCGGGGACTGCAAAGTTTGTTCAGTGGCTGGTTTTATAAGCTGCTGCAGCGGATGGCTGATTCAAGCGCGAATCAGTCTGCCACCGTCGATCTGTCCCGTGCTGACTTTTATCTGCTGGACCGCCGCGTCGTTGATGCGGTCAACGGTTGCCCGGAGCGTAACACATCGCTCTTCGGCTTAATCGCCTGGAGCGGCTTCCGTCAGGAGGCAGTTGAGTACGTCCGCCGTCCGAGACGGCACGGCCAGCCAAAATGGAGCTTTGGCAGTCGCTTCCGCCTTGCCAAGGACTGGATCATCGCGTTTTCCGGTCTGCCGCTTCGACTGATGACGATCTTCGGTTTTGTGGTCGCTGCATTTGGCTTTCTCTACGCGGTGGTCTTGTTTTTCCGCGCTTTCTATGGTGAACCGTTACCGGGTTGGTCGTCGCTCATGGTCGTTGTTCTCGTTCTAGGCGGCCTGCAGGCGGCGATGCTCGGCGTGATCGGCGAATATCTATGGCGAACCTTGGACGAGGCTCGTAATCGTGGCCTCTATTTTGTCGAAACCAGTACATTCGAGCGACGGAAGATCATGGACGACAGACACTCTACCCCGCCACGGGATGATGCTAAATGACCGGTAATCTCATCGGCACGGCGCTTGTTACAGGGGCTGCCGGCTTTATCGGATCGGCGTTGACCCGTGCTCTGCTGGACGTTGGCGGGCGGGTCATCGCGGTTGATAACCTCGTCAATGGCACAGCTGAGAACCTTGCCGGCCTCAGGCCAGACCACTTGCGCTTCGAGCAGGCAGACATTCGGGACCGCGCACGCATCGAAGCGCTGCTGCCTGGCGTGGATGTGATTTACCATTTGGCGTGCCTCGGCGTACGCCACTCAATCCATTCGCCACGCGAAAACCATGACGTCAACGCGACTGGCACACTCGATCTTTTGGCAATGGCGCGGGCGGCTGGCGTCGGGCGCTTCGTCTATGTTTCCAGTTCCGAGGTCTATGGCACCGCGCGCGCCGCGCCGATGACCGAAACGCATCCTACCTTCCCCATGACAGTCTATGGCGCGGGGAAACTGGCTGGTGAATGTTATGCTCGCAGCTATTGGGAAACTTACGATTATCCGACAGTGATGGTCCGCCCATTCAACGCTTTTGGTCCGCGCTGTCATCATGAGGGCGACAGCGGCGAGGTTATACCGAAATTCATGCTTCGGGCGATGGCGGGCCAAGCGCTATTGGTGTTTGGCGACGGCGAACAGACGCGGGACTTTACCTATGTCGAGGACACTGCACGCGGCATCCTGGCCGCTGGTCACGCCGCTGATGCTATCGGTCGGACAATTAATCTTGGCTCTGGCGCGGAAGTAACGATCAATGTGCTGGCGGGGATGATTTCCAACCTCGTCGCCGGTGGGCGCGCCGAGGTGCGATACGAGCCGCCGCGCCCGGGCGATGTGCTGCGGCTGATTGCTGATGCGCGCGAAGCTGAAATACGCCTTGGTTTCGCGCCGCAGGTTTCGCTCCAAGACGGACTGAATGCGCTCCATGCTTGGTATCTGATGGAAGGGCACTCGCCCGTTGAGATGTTGCGGGATGAAATCGCACACAATTGGCGCGGCGACGTCAAAGGGGAGGCATCGAATGGGCGATCGGACTGATGAACACATTGAAAGCCTGCCGTCGATTGCAATTGCAAAGCCGGACCTTGGTCAGGAAGAGGCTGATGCGGCGCGGGACGCGGTTTTATCCGGCTGGGTGACCCAAGGCCCTCAAGTGGCGGCGTTCGAGCGGGAATTCGCGGCCAGGACCGGCGTCGCCCATGCGGTCGCCGTCTCAAATTGCACGACGGCGCTGCACCTTGCCCTGCTTGGCGCCGGCGTTGGGGACGGCGACGAGGTGATTACTGTCAGCCATTCTTTTATCGCGACCGCCAATGTGATCCGCCAATGCGGTGCGATACCGGTCTTTATTGATATCGACCCGGTCACCTTCAATATCAATCCGGCGTTGATCCAGGCGGCCGTGACACCGCGAACCCGGGCTATCCTTGCTGTTCATCAAATGGGGATGCCGGCTGATATGGCAGCCATTATGGCGGTTGCCGAAGGTTTTGGCCTTGCTGTCGTAGAAGACGCCGCCTGCGCAATCGGCGGCGCCTATGTCGAAGCTACCGGAACGCAGCGCCCTATTGGCAAACCGTTCGGCCAATCCGTCTGCTTTTCGTTTCATCCTCGCAAGATCATCACCACTGGCGACGGCGGCATGATTGCGACAGATGATGCGAGCCTTGCCCAAAAATTTCGGCTCTGGCGTCAGCATGGCATGAGTGTTTCCGACACAGTGCGCCACGCCGCCACGACCGTGATTTTTGAAAGCTATCCCGAACTTGGCTTCAATTACCGAATGACCGATATCCAGGCGGCTGTCGGTCGCCCGCAGCTTCGTCGCCTTGATGGCATCGTCGCTCGCAGACGGGCCTTGGCAAGTCGCTATGCGACGCTCTTGCGCGGCATTTCTGGTGTCATTCCGCCAGCAGAGCCCGCCTATGCCCTAAGCAATTGGCAAACATACTGTATCCGCTTGCCAAAGGGCGTGGATCAGCGGGCCGTCATGCAGGCAATGTTGAATGACGGGATCAGCACCCGGCGCGGTGTGATGTGCGCGCATCTTGAGGGCGCTTATGCTGGCCTACCGCACGCGCCGCTGCCGGAATCTGAAGCCGCCCAGGCAGAAGGGGTTTGCTTACCGCTGCATCTAGAGTTAACCGAGGCGGATCTCGCCCGTGTCGTCAAAAGCCTCTGCTTAGCCATCGAGCAGGCAAGCCAGCTAGCCGTGGGTTGAGCGGGCGTCATGGCTGAACGTCAAGATCCACTGCACCGGGCGCTCAAGGCGCCCGCTATCTATGGCGCTGTGCAGCGGGCGCTTGGTGCCGATCGCTTTCGCGAGCGCATCACGGCGGACTTGTTAAAACCAAGGCCGGGTCTGCACGTTCTCGATATTGGGTGCGGCCCGGCTGTGCTGCGTGATCTGCTCGGCGATGTCGCCTATACTGGTATTGACTTTAATGCTCGGCACATTGCCGAAGCCCAGGCCCGTGCGCGCCCCGGCGACCGTTACCTCGTCGGCGATGCAACCGATGAAATTGCATTCCCACCTGCTAGCTTCGATCTGGTTTTGATGATCGGCCTGCTTCACCATATTGACGATGCCGGCTGCAGCAAACTGCTGGCTCGCGCTGGAGAGTTGACCGCGCCAGGAGGCCGCGCGATTACGCTTGATGGCATCAAAGAGCCAAAGCAGCGCCCCCTCGCCCGACTGCTGGCAAGCATGGACGCGGGTAAGATGGTGCGCTCGGCGGCTGGATATTTATCGCTGACGGAAGGCTTACCCGTCATGGTCGAACAGCGGGTCTATCACGACCTGCTGCGTGTGCCCTTTGACCATTGCGCGATGACTTTGACGCCTGTCCTGACCTAACCAGATGCGTTTAGAAAGTGCGATCATGCGCGGGCGCCCCGCTGAGAGCAGAGGCTTCGGGCTTCGGTCGCAAATGGCACCGCAGCATGTTCTCTTATTTATGGCCGAGCGTAAAATACAAATATTATGCAGGAGTATGTAATGATGGATAATAAAGATGACAATATGAAATCATATAACAATAATGATAATTTAATCATTTTAGAATTAATTATCGCTATAATAAAAAATTTAAGGCTAAACATGTTTAATAAATTTAACCGTCATGTATCTATTAATGATCTATTATCTGACCGGTGGGAAACGGCAAAATTTTATGGGTTTGGCGAAGGTACCTCTTGCTATAACAATGTTTTGATAATGGGTGATGTCAGTGTAGGGAATCATACTTGGATTGGGCCTAATGTTGTACTTGATGGATCGGGCAGATTGGATATCGGGAATTATGTATCAATCAGTACTGGAGTTCAGATATACACTCATAATACCGTTGATTGGAGTACATCGTTGGGCAAGGAGCCGATAAAGAAGCAGGCAACAAAAATAGGAAACGGTGTCTATATTGGCCCAAATTCTGTCATCCAAATGGGTGTAGAAATAGGCGATGGAGCGGTTATTGGGGCTATGAGCTTTGTAAACAAAAATGTGCCGCCAGGAGAAAAATATTACGGTATACCAGCATCAAGATATGCGTGACGGATTGAATGGATAGATAGCCTCAAACTCCAGCGTTCACGCACGAAATCCTTGGGCTGATTTGACGTCCTTGAATCAGCAGTGATTTAGAGAGTCTCCGACATTGAGGAGGCTGTGCCAACAGGAGATTGGAGCATGCGATCACAGGCGTGAAGCGGCTATCAGCGCTTTTAAATGGGACAACGCCCACAGGTCGGCCGAGTAGCGAAGGAATGGCTTCCTGCATGATACTGGCGAAAAACCCGTCAAAATCTAGAAACAGCGTTTCTAACTTCTCGACCTTTCGCATTTCATCCACCCACCATAATCTTCGTGATATGTTCTATTTATGATGGACTGTTCCCCGTCAGGACCTAAGGCCCAGATTTGAGGTTGTGATTTAAGGAGAGATTGGGTCTCGTCGTAGTGACGAAGGAACGAAGATGAGAGCCAATCTCTCCAAATCAAAATCGCCATCCAAGCGCCCTGCAGAAGCTGTGGTGAAGGACATCCGTCGGGCGACCCGGCGGCACTTCTCGGCGGAAGACAAGATCCGGATCGTGCTCGATGGCCTGCGCGGCGATGACAGCATTGCCGGGCTGTGCCGCAAGGAAGGCA
>Ga0315321_10000261_pt1 | contig 37278 bp, 33 predicted proteins | sample M180m21515metaG_FD_203464 | JGI IMG/M metagenome (GOLD analysis project Ga0315321, IMG submission 203464) | Ammonia-oxidizing marine archaeal communities from Monterey Bay, California, United States - M1 80m 21515 | ecosystem: Environmental > Aquatic > Marine > Intertidal zone | place: USA... | reverse complement strand
CCGGTTTCTTGCTGGGCATCCCATTCTGGAGCATCGAGTGGTTTCAATTGATTCTTCTATTCGTGATACCGTCACGATAACCATGGACTTTGCCGATGGTTCCATCGGGGCGATCCATTATCTTGCCAATGGTAGCAAAGCTTTTCCCAAGGAAAGGTTGGAGGTCTTTGTCGATGGGCGGATTTTGCAACTGGACAACTTCCGTAAGCTTTCGGGTTTCGGATGGCCCAATTTTCGTAAGATGAATCTTTGGTTTCAGAATAAAGGGCAAAAATCTTGTGTCGAAGCTTTTTTGAGGTTTCTCAACGATGGCGGGGAAGCCCCTATTCCGTTAGAGGAAATCATTGAAGTAAGTCGTGTGGCGATTGAAGCTCAAAAAGCCTGTGTTGATTGATCTCATAGCAGGAGCCAGACCCAACTTCATGAAGGTCGCTTCAGTGATTCGAGCTCTGGAGGCAAGGCAAGCGGAAGGTAGCAAGCTTGGTTATCGTTTGGTGCACACAGGCCAGCATTACGATGCCTTGATGTCAGATGCTTTTTTTGAGCAATTGGGTATTCCCGAGCCGGACGTAAATTTGGAAGTGGGTTCAGGAACGCAGGCGGAGCAGACCGCTGCCATCATGGTTCGTTATGAAAAACTCCTCTTGGAGTCGCCCAGTGATCTGTGCTTGGTTGTGGGTGACGTTACTTCCACCATGGCTTGCGCGATTGCCGCCCAAAAACTTTGTGTGCCGGTAGCCCACGTGGAGGGTGGCATTCGTTCCGGCGACTGGACGATGCCTGAGGAAATAAACCGTATGGTGACGGATTCGATCACCAACTATTTTTTCACCACGAGCGAGACGGCAAATGAAAACCTCCGCAATACGGGTGTGGGCGAGGAGCGACTCTTCTTCGTTGGAAATACCATGATCGATACCTTGCTGACTAACATCGGGAAATTTACCAAGCCTGCCTTTTGGGAAACGGACAACTTGTCTTGCGGTAACTTCTTCGTCTTGACCCTGCATAGACCGGCAAATGTGGATTGCTGCGAATCTTTAAAGGCACTTCTCGAAGCGATTTCACAAAGTGCACGTGGTCTACCAGTGGTTTTCCCTGTTCATCCACGGACGACCAAGACGCTTAAGGAAATTGGGGGAGCGCCTTCTAATTTTATTCTCGTAGATCCTCAACCTTACTTGGAGTTTAATTATTTGGTGAGAAACGCGAAGGGAGTGATTACCGATTCGGGAGGCATAACGGAAGAAACGACGGTTATGGACGTGCCTTGCTTTACCCTTCGCAATGCGACGGAAAGACCGGAGACCGTAACGACTGGTACTAACGAGCTAATTGGTACGGACCCATCGAAAATCAAGCCTGCTCTGGATCGTTTGTTTGCAGGAGAAAGAAAGGCTGGGGCAATACCTGAAAAATGGGACGGCGAGGCTGGTAAACGGATTGTTTCTAAATTGGAAATATTACTCTGCTTATAAACTCTATCTCTCGTTATTGGCATACTGTCCGCCATCTGAAACCGGAACAGATTTATCACCGGTTTCTTTTTAGGGCGTCTCGTCCGAAACCAATCCTTGGCAATGCCCCTGGCATGAGGACTCAATCAGGTGTTTGGCAGCTCCCAGCTCGTAGGGAACCTAGTCTAACCGGATCAGATGAATTTATATTTCTGTCCGAGAAGGGTTCATTGAAAAGCTTCGGATGGGATGGAGAAGGGAAAGGAAAATTGTGGCGATACAACCAGCATTATTTTGACGATTTAAATGCGAGGGGGGCGTGGTCTAGAAAAACTTGGCATGAAGCCCTGCTCATGGATTGGGTCGCCCAAAATCCCGCAGGGCACGGTAGTGGATGGGAACCCTATCCAACTTCCCTGAGAATCGTTAATTGGATTAAGTGGAGTTTGGCCGGCAATCATTTACCACCGGATTGCATTGACAACCTTGCCGTGCAAGCTAGGTGGCTTATGAAGCGCTTGGAATTTCACTTGTTGGGCAATCATCTTTTTGCGAATGCCAAAGCCTTGGTCTTTGTCGGTGCCTTTTTTGAGGGAGTTGAGTCGGGGAAATGGCTTGCCAAAGGCATGCAAATCCTGTCCTGCGAAGTGTCCGAGCAGATACTCGACGATGGAGGTCATTTTGAGAGAAGCACGATGTATCATGCCTTGGCTCTCGAGGATATGCTGGATCTCCTGAATCTTTCCCAACTCTATTCCAAGCCTTTCTGCCGATATGGGGATCAGATTAGGGAGTGGCGAAAAAAAATACCCGCCATGATTGATTGGTTTAAGGCGATGTCTCATCCTGATGGTGAGATCGGTTTCTTTAATGATTCTGCTTTCGAAATTGCTCCTGCTGGGGGCGAAATCAAAGATTACTCTTCAAAGCTAGGTTTCAATTTGAGGTCAGAAAAAGAATCTTGCTCCTGGATGAAACAGAGCGGTTACGTAAGACTGGCCACGGAGAATGCCGTCGCTTTGCTCGATATGGCACCAGTAGGGCCGAATTATCTTCCCGCTCACGCCCATGCGGACACTCTTTCATTTGAACTTTCCGTCTTTGGCCAGCGACTGTTGGTGAATTCGGGAACTTCATGTTACGGGACAAGTAATGAGCGACTCCGTCAGCGGGGTACACCGGCTCATAACACCGTTACCTTAAATGAGGAGAACTCATCGGATGTCTGGGGTGGTTTCCGAGTTGCTCGAAGAGCGCGGCCAATCAATCTTGAGGTCGATTTGCTCGGACAAATCAAAAGGGCGCAAGCAGGTCATGACGGCTACGAAAGACTCGACGGTAAACCAATTCATAACAGGAGATGGGAAATGGAGGAGGATAATCTAACTGTTATTGATACAGTTTCATCCAAAAAAGTCTATTCCTATGCAAGGTTTCACTTTCATCCTAACCTGACGATTGAAGTCTTGGACAAGACGAGTCAGTCCGAAGGCCTAATTCTGTTACCTAGTGGAAAGCAGGTTTATTGGACCATATCGAAAGGGGAAGGGAGACTGACGGATTCCACTTGGCATCCTGTGTTCGGAACGAGCCTTCTGAATAAAGTTCTTTCGGTTAAACTGGATGATTCCCAAAGCAAAGTTCAGTTCTTTTGGGCTACATAAAAATTTCATCTGAATTTTTTAAAGCAGGAAATCAAAAATTAAATATCTCCTAATTACTTCTTATGCTTTTCCCAGCGGGAAAGCAACTGCAAACCGGGTTAAATTCTTTGCTCAAAGCATAAGTGAAATTAACCCAGAAAGATTATCTGTAATCAGTGCAGGGGAAGATTTAACATCTTCCAACCAAGCAGATTATGACAGTTTAGGAGAAAACTATTTTGATTTGATAGAAGTTAAAAATAAAACCAGTAAAAATATTTCAATTAGATTACTTTATGAGATTATTAGTATTATAAAGATTGGAATGAAGGTTAAGGCCCTAAACTATGACTTTGTAATCTTCACCGTCCCTTCACCTTTGCTACTTCTTTTGGGTGTGATTTGTAAAAGGAATAGTTTTATTGTCGATATTAGAGATGCAGTTTGGGAGTATTTGAAAAATAAAGGCATTGTCTATGTACCTTTCTGCATACTTCTTAATGTTGTTTTAAAGTATTCTTGTAGAAAAGCAAAGTTCGTTACCGTAACAAATATAGCCGAAAAAAAATCAATAATTAAGGTAACCGGAGTCAATCCTCACATAATAAAGAATGGAATCTCAAAAACCTTATTTGATAGCCTTATAAATCGAGAATATGAGAAAGGTAAGAGTAATTCTATCTGCATTACTTATTTGGGGAATATCGGTAGAGCGCAACACTTGGATTGTCTTGTGAAGTCTGTTGCGAATGACGACCGGTACAGCGTTTCCTTAGTTGGAAGTGGAGTTGAATTGAAATATCTAAAAAGATTGAGACTTGAATTGAATGCAAAAAATATCTTTTTCAAAGACAACTTGCCACAAAGCGAACTACACAAAGAGTTTATAAATTCCGATGTCCTTTATGCTCAAATAGGAAATGATTATTCTTCTGCGGTTCCCACTAAGATTTTTGAATACCTGACTACGGGAAAGCACCTTTTGCTTGGGTTGCCAAATGGTCCTGCCAAAAAAATCTTTGCTTCTTTTTCTGGCGTAAGCATTCATGAACCTGAAAATCAAAATGATTTGCTAAGTGTTCTTGATCGCATTGACTTTAAATCATCGGTTGATCGTGAACATAATGTAAATTTGTTGAAAAAATCTTACATTAGAGAGAATGAGAAGGAATTACTTTTAGCATTGCTTCGTGAGATTTAACTAAGAAATTACCTAACCATTTGAACTTTATCTTTATCAACATATGATCAGAAATACATACATCGTCTTTTCGCGAGCATCTTTTATTGGTTTTTGCTTATTTTGATTACTCCGAGAAAATCTAGAGTCTGACTTGATCCTCGGCGATATTTTCAGTTCTGTTCAATTTGTGCATTATCTTAACAAAGTTGAAACATCACTTCTCCGTAGAAATTTTTATGTCTAAGATAAGTTTGCTGAGTGACAAGGAGGGAGTGGATGGTTTTCTTGCCAGAAATTCCTGTAAACCCGTGGTAGTTGTTCAGGGGTTGGGTTTTGTAGGCGGCGTCATGAGCTTGGTGTGTGCCAATGCGATTGGTGCCGAGTATGCTGTTATCGGGGTTGATCTTCCAACCCCAGCATCTTACAGGAGAATCTGCTCTTTTAACGAAGGAGTACTACCTCTGAAATCCTCGGATCCAAAAGTTGCTGAATATTTTAATCGGGCACGGAAAAAGGGAAATCACTATGCTACATTCGATCCCTATGCTTATACCCATGCAGATGTTGTAATCGTTGACGTAAACTTGGATGTGCTAAAGGAATCTGGGGCGAAGGGAGAGCTCACTGATTTCGAAGTCAACCTAGACCCATTCTCAAAAGCAATTGAGACCGTTGCGTGCTATTGTAAGCCTGAGGTTTTGGTAATAGTCGAGACAACCGTTCCGCCTGGAACTTGTAAGCAAGTTGTCGAACCAATCCTGCATCAGGGATTGCTTGATCGTGGACTTCCAACTGATCGCTTCAGGTTAGGTCATTCATACGAACGAGTCATGCCTGGTCCTAATTACATCGATTCAATCCAAAATTACTTCCGGGTGTATTCTGGCATTGATGAAATCAGCGCTGAGGCTACCGAGTCCTTCTTAAAGACAATTATTCGGACTGATGAGTACCCTTTGACTCGTTTGCAAGGAACTAACGCTACGGAAATGGCCAAGGTTTTGGAAAATGCTTACAGAGCTACTAATATTGCGTTTGCTGTAGAGTGGTCGCGCTTTGCAGAAGAGGCGGGTGTCGACTTGTACGAGATCATCAATGCAATTAGAATGCGTAAAACTCACACAAATCTCATGTTTCCAAATATTGGGGTGGGCGGATATTGCCTAACTAAGGATCCTCTGCTTGCAAGCTGGGCAAGAAAAAAGTTTTTTGGTGCTGATTCTGATTTGGAGATGAGCGTTAATAGTGTTTCCATTAATGATCAAATGCCAGTCTATGCTTATGAAAGACTTAAGGAGTTTTTCGGGAGTGTGGATGGAACCGATGTTGTCTTTTTAGGGGTGTCTTATCGAGGCGATGTTGGTGATACGCGCTTTACTCCTGTAGAATCACTAGTGAATTTAGTGAAATCGGATGGTGCACAAGTAAAGTTTCATGATCCATATGTCTCATATTGGCAAGAGCTTTCATGTGAAGTTGAATCTGATATCAATAAGGTACTGGTTCCTGAACCTGATTTAGTTATTATATCTACGGCGCACAGCGTTTATAAAAAAGAAGCATTTATTGATAAAATTTCCTCTGTTCCTGCCTCTAAAGTTTACGACGCTGTTGGCTTGTTATCAAATGAACAGATTCAAAAATTAAAATCAAAGCACAGAGTTTCCGTGCTTGGGCGTGGAGATATATCTTAAGTAAATTTGCAAATGAAGGAAGTACTAGTTTTGGGTGGCGGTGGATTTATTGGAAGAAACATTGTTGAATATCTGGTAAACAGAAAAAACTGTTATGTGACAGCCGCAGATATTCGCGAAGGGTCTAATTGGTCAAAGGTTTCTGCTGATTTAGACAAATCAAGATACTTCAAACCCGTCCTAGATGATTTTACAGAGAAAAGCGCTTTTGAGAAGTTGGACCGACAATTTGACGAGATCTATATGTTGGCTGCTATTGTTGGGGTCAACCGAACATTAAGAGATCCAGCTGAGGTTATTAGGGTGAATACTCAATTAACAATGAACACCTTGGATTGGGTCGCAAAAAAACCTGTCAAGCGAATCCTGTTTTCTTCCTCTAGCGAAAATTATGCCGCAACTACTGACCTGTTTGATGCTGATGTTCCTACTTCTGAGTCAATTCCGCTATGTATTGGTGAGGTAAAACATCCGCGTTGGACTTATGCGATTACCAAAATGCATGGGGAACTGGCTTTCATTCATTCAGCTAAAGGTTTAAACTACGAGCCAACGATTGTACGATATCAAAACATAATTGGGCCTGAGATGGGATTCGGGCATGCAATCCCGCATATAGTTGAAAGGTTCGCGAAGGAAAACGGATCGCCATTTAAGATTTATGGGCATGATCAGACAAGAGCCTTTTGCTATATTGACGATGCCGTTAGGGGAACAGTGGGAGCAATGGAAAGCGATAATGCTAAGGGTCAGATATATCACATAGGAAATCGTGAAGAAATTACTATGGAACAACTGACAACTTACATTGGCGGTTTAATGGATTATTCTGGGGCATATGAACCGGCCGATACTTATCCTGGTTCTGTCGGCAGGCGTTGCCCAAATATAGATAAGGCCGAAAATGATTTTGGCTACTTGCCAATAATTGACTGGAAGGAGGCTGTGAGGCTGACAACCGAATGGTACCAAGAATTTTTCGCTTCCGGCGGGACACCTGAATCAGGCGGGTTTGAACCACCCGAGAAGATTTTGGCAAGTATGACGAAATAATGCAGAGAATTCTAGACGTCATATTTAGTTTTTCGGCACTTGTATTGTTATCTCCTTTCCTGTTCCCGGTAATTATCATCCTGAGATTTACCGGCGAAGGGGAAGTGTTCTACGTGCAGAAGCGCGTTGGCCTGCGAGGGCGTAAGTTTGGCCTGCTAAAGTTTGCCACTATGCTTAAAGATAGTCCAAATATTGGGCCTGGTGAAATTACCGTTAGCGGTGACCCTCGTGTGTTGCCATTTGGAAAGTTCTTAAGAAAATCAAAATTAAACGAACTTCCTCAAATTTGGAATATTTTCGTCGGGCATATGAGCATTGTAGGACCACGTCCTATGGTACCTAATACTTATGCCAATTATCCTAAGCCTGCACAGCAAAAATTGAATACCGTTCGGCCCGGATTGACGGGGATCGGATCAATTGTTTTTCGTGATGAAGAAAGATTTTTAATCGATCGTGAAAATCCCACCCAATTTTACAATAATCATATAATTCCGTACAAAAGCGATATCGAGATTTGGTATGTGAAAAACCAGTCACTATGTCTTTATTCCAAAATTATTTTTATTACAGCTTGGGTAGTTCTTTTTCCAAATTCGAAGCTGGTCAACAAGCTTTTTGCGCATTTGCCCCAAATGCCCGAAGAGCTTTTATTATCTTGCACCGTCCAGTCTTAAAGTAGCCATTTAGCATGAAATCTCCTTTGATGCCCTATGGCACGAATCGGTCGGGGATTTGCATTTTTATCGTCATGAAACAAACTCCAAAAGAATTTAACTATGAGCCCAACCAAGTTGATGTGCTCGGGAATCTCTAATCCTGTCCAGTAAGATCCAAGTCCCTTTTTTCTTTAGTGTCATCGTCAGAAGATTACAATAAATTGTGTCACTGTCTATTCCTTAGAACATCCTTTCCATTCCTTCCTCGAATCAGTTTCGGAATTGACGGGTTCAAAGTGATATATTATCCAACAGACTTTTAGTGACCCCTTCCATTTACAGTTTGTTCGTTTTGGGTGCACTCTTTTGCTGCGTGCTGACTCCACTTGTTAGGTATTTTGCAATCAAGTACGGCTTTGTGGATTGCCCCCAACGAGCAAGGAAGGTGCATAAGGACGCGGTCCCTCGACTCGGAGGCGCAGCCATACTCTTTTCTTTTGTTCTTGTTCTGTTTTTTGGAGGGCTAACCGTGCCTGAGTTGAGGAACACCCTTTGGGGGAATTCTCATGTCGGTGGCGTTGTCGTGCTGGGCTCTCTTTCCATATTTGCAATTGGCGTGCTGGATGACCTCAGCCGTCTTTCCCCCAAGATCAAGTTGTTAGGGGAGTTTGTTACAGCCGGCTTGGTCGTCTGGTTTGCAAAGCTTGGATTTCACGATGTCCAGTTCCTTGGTTTCGGCGACTTGTCCATCCCCGAATGGATGGGGTTTGGTTTGGCTTGCCTGTGGATAGTGGGAATGGCTAATGCCGTTAATTTGATCGATGGTCTGGATGGGCTTGCATCGGGAGTCACTCTTATGGGGTTAACCGCGATTGCATTGGTTGGTTATCTTGTCGGCATTCCCCATGTTACTTGGATGGCTACCATGTTGATCGGATGTATTTTAGGCTTCCTTGTTTTCAATAGTCGCCCTGCCTCTATTTTTTTAGGTGATTGCGGTAGTCTTACGCTTGGATACTTAGCGGGGTGTTTGTCGCTCATGGGAAGTTTTCGTGGGGATGGTATGATCGACGGTCTCTTCCCTATTTTGGCCTTCTTCATACCAGTCGCTGATTGTGTATTTGCCATTGTTCGACGAACCTTGCGAGGTCGTTCACCATTTTTAGCCGATATGGAGCACTTTCATCATCGTTTGATGGCAAGGGGACTTTCCCATGGTAAAGCTGTTCTGGCTTTGTGGGCTGCTGCCCTTTGTTGTGCCTTCGTTGCGGTCGGGGCCGCCTTTGGCAGAGGGGATCAGTTGACCGCCTTGCTCGTTACTTTTGGCTTGGCTGGTTTTGTGCTCCTTCGCTATTTGGGTTATTTTAGATTCGATTTTTTCGGGAAAGGTTTGGTTTCTTTGGTGCAGGACCGTGAGACTTCTCGAGTTGCCGAGCAGGTCGTGAAAGAAGTAGAGGGCATGGTAGCACTTTCTCAAGATTTTGGCGATTTGCCCCAGGCTATTGAGCGAGCTTCTGCTGCCATTGGCTTTGCTGAAGTGAAGATGTCCTTCTTTCAGGAAGATGGCTTGCTAGGGGTGTCCTCTGATGCATCCACTAGGCAAGTGCGCGAAGTGATTAGTTGGACGGATTCGCAATACCCAGGCTATTTCCCGCGTAACCGTTCTTTTTCAGCTGAATTTCCTATAAATGGGCTTCGCTATGTGTATGGTTCTGTGAATTATCAATTTCTCGACGGTCGGCAAAACCTTGAAGTGCATGATGAAATTTTACTCGAGCGCATTCACGACGCGATTTCATCACTTGCCGGGCGTGTCCGTCGAGCAGAAGCAAAAGCTTGACCCTCCATCTACTAAGCAATAAAGGCAAGTGAGCTAAGCCTTTTTTAAAAGGGTTAGATTAAAGTTTTTGACTGCATATATAACTGATTTCCTGAGGTGGGGAGGGTTGGCTTTGCCTTCTTATCGACATAAACACGGTTTATTCACCGAACAATTTCCCGACGCCTATGATGCCAATCGTTGTAGTATTTCATTACCATTTTTTAATGGGATGTCGTAATCTGAACAAAAATTAGTAATCGATCTATCCGTTAACTCAAAAGTATAGATGTGTGGCATAGCTGGAATTGTTCACCTTAAGGGCAAACCCGTCTCCTCTGATGCTTTGAAGCGAATGAGCGATGCCATATCGCATCGCGGTCCAGATGCTGAAGGGCAGTGGACTGAGGACAATGTAGGGCTAGGTCACCGAAGGTTGTCAATAATTGATCTATCCTCGGCTGGACGCCAGCCCATGTTTTCCGGCGATAATCGCTATGTACTTACTTATAACGGGGAGGTGTACAATTATCTGGATCTTCGAACCGAGTTAAAAGCTCTGGGTTATGGTTTCAGTTCAAATACCGATAGCGAAGTCGTGTTGTATTCTTTAGTGGAGTGGGGTGTAGACGCTCTGCTGCGTTTCAATGGCATGTTTGCTTTTGCTTTTTATGACAGGAAGGAGAAGCAGTTGCTTTTGGCCCGTGATCGTTACGGCATTAAGCCTCTCTACTTTAGTCTGCAAGGTAGCACTTTTACTTTTGGTTCCGAGCAAAAAGCCATACTTGCCCGACCCGAATTTCGTCGCGTCCTTGATAAACCGGCCCTCCTTGAGTATTTTACTTTCCAGAATATCTTTACTGATCGCACTCTGTTGGAGGACGTTCAATTACTGCCCTCAGGCCATTACGGCATACTTGATGCGAGTGACAAGCAATCAACCTTTCGAAGCACGCAGTATTGGGATTATCGCTTTCGGGAATCTGAGAAATCAGTTAGCGATCATGAGTACCGAGAGGAACTCGATCGCTTATTCAATCAAGCAGTTAACCGACAACTTGTAACCGATGTTGAACTTGGAAGCTATCTGAGCGGCGGAATGGATTCAGGTTCTATAACAGCTATAACAGCCCAATCTTTTCCTTATCTTAAAACCTTTACCTGTGGGTTCGATCTGAGCTCTGCATCTGGTATCGAACTGGGTTTTGACGAACGGATCAAAGCTGAGGCTATGTCAGCCCAGTTTAAGACAGAACATTATGAAATGGTTCTTAAAGCTGGAGACATGGAGCGATGTCTACCGGAGTTGTCTTGGCATTTGGAAGAACCTCGAGTAGGCCAGAGTTACCCGAATTATTATGCAGCCCAGCTAGCAAGCAAGTTCGTCAAGGTTGTCCTTTCAGGAGCTGGTGGAGACGAGTTGTTCGGGGGGTATCCTTGGCGTTACTATCGAGCTGCCTTAAACCAGGATTTCGATCATTACATAGACCAATACTATTCATATTGGCAAAGATTGATCCCGAACACAGAAATCGCTAAGATTTTCTCCCCAATTTGGGACGACGTAAAGGATGTTTGGACCAGAGATATTTTTCGCGACGTTTTCCGCACTCACGACAATGAACTGAATCGACCAGAAGATTACATCAATCACTCCCTATATTTTGAAGCGAAGACTTTCCTGCATGGCCTCTTTGTCGTGGAAGACAAATTAAGCATGGCCCATGGGTTGGAAACTCGTGTTCCTTTCATGGATAACGATCTTGTAGATTTTGCAATGAAGTGCCCTGTTCGCTTGAAACTAAACAATCTGACTGACGTAATTCGTCTCAACGAGAACGAGCCTGGAAAAAAGACTAGTAAATTCTTCCAGAAAACTCGAGACGGGAAGCAAATCCTTCGCGAAGTGATGCGTAGATATATTCCCGAGAAAATCACACGAGCTGAAAAGCAAGGATTTTCCGCTCCCGATGCGAGTTGGTTCAAGGGGGAAAGCATTGATTTTGTAAAGAAGAGGATATGTAACAAAAATGCACGCATTTACGATCTTCTCGATAGGGACTCAATCCAAGGCATGGTGCAACAGCATTTGGATGGAGAACAGAATCGTAGATTGTTGATTTGGTCTCTACTGAACGTCGAAGAACTTTTGCAGCAGTTGGATTGATGTTTTTTTCCTCAAACACCTATTTTCATTCCTCTGTTCGTTTACGAACCAAGACTTAGCTATTCTAATGCAAATTGAAAGAATAGACGGATGCGGTGACGATGAACTGAAAGACTATGTTTTGAGTAATCCTCGCTCATTGCTCTATTCCAGTCCCGACTATCTTCGATTGATAAGCGAGCACCTCAATGCTGAGTCGGGTTGGCTCGTTGCTAGAAATGCCAGAGAGATTCAAGGTGTATTGCCTGTCGCAAAATGCAACGGCTCCCTGGGGCCAGTTTTCAACTCATTCGCATATTATGGCAGCAATGGAGCCGTTGTGCAGCGCGATGCCGACGAAGACGCAAAAACCGCTTTGATTCATGCTTTTTATGCAGATGCGAAAGATGCCGGCGCTTGTTCCGCAACGATCATCAACAATCCACTGGAGCAAGATGGTGAGTTTTATGCAGCCAATGCGAATCACGACTATCTTGACGAACGAATTGGTCAAATCACTCATTTTCCTGATAGCAAAGAGGGCGACGATCTCTTCGCAATGTTTTCCAATCCTCGTCCTCGAAATATCCGTAAAGCCATCAAGGATGGCGTTGAGGTGTCAGCATCAAATGATCAATCGTCTCTTGAATTCCTATACAATGTTCATTTCGAAAACATGCAGAGAATCGGCGGATTGGGTAAGTCATGGGATTTTTTCGAAAAAGTGAAATCACTTATGCCGGAAGATACTTGGAGCATTCATCTTGCTACCATGGAGGGGCAACCCATTGCAGCTCTACTCCTTTTTTATTTTAATAAAACCGTTGAATACTTTACCCCTGTGATTTTAGCTGAACATCGAGGTACGCAAGCTTTGGCCCTAGTCATTTTTGAAGCAATGAAAGACGCCATGCTTCGAGGTTATGACAATTGGAATTGGGGCGGTACTTGGCTTAGTCAAGGGGGCGTGTACGATTTCAAAAAGCGCTGGGGGACTAGCGAGCACCCGTATTATTATTTTACGCAAGTATTCAATCAAGATGTCCTTTCTCTGTCCAAAGCTGTTTTAGTAAAGGATTATCTTGGATTTTACGTGGTTCCATTTGATGCACTCAAAGGCGAATGATATGAAAAACTCCGACAACAAATTGATTATAATTGGAACAGGACCTTTCGCGCAGATTGCCAGGGATTATTTCGACCGGTTCTCGGATTATCAAGTTCTTGGTTTTGCCTGTCACAGGGAATACAAGGATTCCGATTCCGTCTACGATATGCCGCTCTCTGCCATCGAGGATTTGAGCGAGATTCATTCGCCAAAGGAAGTGAGCGTATTCGTGGCAGTTGGATACGCTAAAATGAATAAGATGCGGCAAAAAGTGTATGAAGAAATTAAGGAAAAGGGTTATAAATGCCCCAATTTCATTCATCCTAACGTCAGCATTTGCGAGACCGCCGAGCTTGGAGACAACATTTTTATTTTTGAGGACAACACCATCCAGCCCTACACCTCGATCGGCAACGATACTATTTTGTGGAGCGGCAATCACCTGGGGCATCACTCCACGGTCGGCAACCACTGCTTCATCTCATCCCATGTGGTCATTTCGGGCTCCTGCAAGATAGGAAACAATGTTTTCATCGGCGTCAATGCCACCTTCCATGATAGTTTGAGCATTGGCGACGAATCTCTTATTGGAGCGGGTGCATTGATCACTAAAAATACCAAGCCCAAAGCCGTTTATCTAAATTCGCCCACTAAATCTTTTCCGAAAGACAGCGAACAACTAGGATTCTGAAGATGGATCACACCTTAAAAAAAATATCCGATCTTTATACGGAGAATCTATCGGAGCACGGAGATCGTTCCAAGGCAGTGGGATGGCCGACCCCGGAGTCCCAGGAGTTGCGTTTCGAGAAATTGACGGAAGTGATTATAGACAAGGACAAACCACTTTCGATCAATGACTACGGGTGCGGGTATGGAGCGCACCTTGATTATCTATTGTCCAATGGAGTCAACGTTAAAACCTATAATGGTTATGACTTGAGTGAAGAAATGTTGGACAATGCAAAGAATCGGCTGGCTGGTTTCAAAGGAGAGCTGAATCTGTTTCAGGCAAGCGAAATCAGTACGAAAGCAGACTATACCTTCGTTTCCGGAACCTTTAACGTCCGGTTTGAATCGAACGACCAGGAATGGCTGGAATTCATTAAGCAAAAGCTTGCGATGATGAATCAATTCTCCTCGAAAGGCTTCAGCTTCAACCTTCTTTCCAAATACGTCGATTGGGAAGAACCTCATCTTTTTTATGGGGATCCTTGTTTTTGGTTTGATTTCGTTAGATCAAATTTGGCTCGAAGGGTTTCCTTGCTTCATGATTACCCATTATTCGAGTGGACTATTTTCGCCCGTGAGGGCCTTGAATGAATTGGATTCCCATCGGTTCTCATCGGCTTCCTTCGGATCGGACGGGATGGAATGCGACCCATGCTCAATTGCCCACGGCTCTGCCTCTTGGGGATTCTTTGGTTCGTGTTTTTTTTGCGACGAGATCAGAAGAACAAGTTTCATCCATTGATTTTGTTGATCTGTTTTTCGAAGAAAACAATTCGTTCAAGGTAGTTAATGCTTCCGAATCTCCTGTTCTGATTCCAGGGGAACCTGGTCTTTTTGATGAGCATGGAGTGTTTCCTTCCTGCGTGATCCCATTCAGGGGGAAATACTATTTATACTACGTCGGCTGGAACAGAGGGTTTGAAGCCCCTCTTTTTTATGCTTCGATCGGTTTGGCGGTAAGCGACGATGGATTGAATTTTAAACGATATTCCGTTGCCCCACTATTATCGCGAAGTGACTACGACCCCTGTTTGATCACTTCCCCGTCCATCCATATGCTCAGTGATGAAAAGTGGATCATGTATTACACTTCGGGAATTCGATGGTCCAGGGGGGCTGACGGGAAACTACAATCTCACTACCATGTTAAGTTGGCTCAATCCTCAAACCCTTTTGATTGGAAAAGAGAGGGAACGGTAGCCGTGGACTTCAGCCATGGGGAAACCAACATTGCCCGACCTTCGGTAATTCAATTTGAGGGCGGAGGATATGGTATGTGGTTCTCCTTTGTCCATTCCGAGATTGGTAAGTATCGCATGGGGTATGCGGAATCTTCGGACGCCTGCTCTTGGACGAGAAAGGATCATCTTGCTGGCATCGACGTCGGTCATGCTCTTGCCAAGGACATGATTTGTTACCCCTGTGTCTTTCGAGTCAATGGCGATGTCTACATGCTTTACAATGGAGATGATTTTGGGGCAAAGGGCTTTGGCGTGGCTAAACTAAGTCCTAATTAACCTCTCTGGTATCTTGGATTCTTCCCAACTGAATTGTGACCTTGCAAATCTCAGCGGCTCACTGATTGATATTGTTCCAGAGGACTTGGCGACTTGGCGAAAAAGTTATTCATCACCTTTGATGTCGACTAGGCTTACGACGACGTTCTCCTGGATATCCATCAACTGTGTTTTGATGCAGGTGTCAAAAGCACTTTTTCCGTTACACATCAAACCAAAGCCCTTGAAAACTTTCTGCCGATGAGCTGGTGGCATGGGGCGTTCATTATTATTTTGTTGAGAACTCTTATCGCTATGACCAAGCATTCGTAATGATTCAAGTCGTTAACTCAAAATATAGATGTTCATTGTAGTCGGAATTCTTCTTTCAGAATGAAATCGTGAAAGACATTTATGAACGAGTCGCTTATTTCGCCTTCTAGATAGTATCTCTCATCGATATCTTCTGATACAGCTATTTTGACAAAAATTCTTAACGCGACTCTTCTCCTTTTCTGTGCACCGTTTTTCTGGAGTGTATTTATTTTGGTGAGCCTTATTGCCAGGCTGCTCGCTTTTCGGTTGAAAAAACCGAGATTAGTCTGGGGGAGTACTCCCATTATCAATAATGCTTTTTGGTCCCGTGCTATGTGCGAACTAGGCTTTGCCTCTGAGACTTTTACCAACCAGTTTTATTCGCGTATAAATAAGAGAAGCGATTGGGGGCGTATTCTTCAAGATGAGTATCGGTATTGTCCTCACCCGTTGCGTAAACTAATGGCTTTTTCTGATTCTTTGTTACGGTATGATGTTTTTTTTATATCGGCGGATGGTTTTTTTATAGGACATACGGTTTTGTGGCGGATGCAGGCTTTCTTGCTAAAGATAGCTGGGAAAAAAACTGTATTTATTCCATACGGGGGTGATGCATATTGTTACCGAAGGATCAGATCCAACGGAACTGCGCATGGATTGATGATGTCGTATCCAGATGCTGCTAGAAATCAAAAAAAAGTAGCTTCTCGCTTGGATTATTGGTGTCGTCATGCAGATGTCGTGATTCCTGCATCCATGGGACCCGACGGTTTCGGCAGGTGGGATGTCTTGGTGCCTACCTCATTATGTTTGGATTTAAGCGAGTGGTCGGTTTCAGGCAATAAAAGCAATGCCGATGGAACCAACGGATCAGTCTTCATCGCTCATGCTCCTAATCATAGAGGTTTCAAGGGTAGCGAGTTTTTAATGGATGCCGTTGCGACCCTGAAAGATGAAGGTCTGAAGGTGGAATTAATTCTTTTAGAGAATAAGCCCAATGCACAAGTTCGGGAGATTCTTCAGCACTCAACTGATATATTAGTCGAGCAACTTATTTGTACCGGTCATGGTATGAACGCTGTTGAAGGTTTTGCCTCAGGGATACCCGTTGTCTCGAACTTGGAGGATGATGATTGCACCACCATGTTTCGTCGTTGGTCATTCTTGAATGAATGTCCGATTGCGTCGGCTTCACCGGAATCGATTGTGAATGTTCTTCGAAAGCTTGTCACTCGACCTGCACTTCGCTCCCAGTTGGGAATCGCTGGTCGCCAATATGCTGAAAAGTATCTAGGATTAGATTCGGCTCAATATTTATTTGGAGAGGTCATTGATTTCCTTTATGGTCGAAGAGATTCTCTAATTAATCTCTATCATCCCTTACTTGGCGATTATCCTAAGCATAAGCCATTTGTTGAACATCCTTTGGTGAACAACCAAATTGTGGATTGATGATTTTTCGGCGCCTTGCCAAAGATTCCGCAATTTATGGCGGGGCTGACTTTATTGGGAAAATACTTACTTTCCTTTCCTTTCCTTTGGTCGCTGCGGTATTGTCTCCATTGGCTTTTGGCGCTCTTGAGTTAATTCTCGCATCAGGAAGGCTTTTGGGCGTTGTTGTTAATTGCGGTCTCAATAATGCGCTTCAACGTTTTTACTGGGATGAGAATACTCTAAAAGCTGATCGACCATCTGCTGTATCTTCTGGTTTCATTTCGATGTTTATTTTTGGATTTTCTGCATTTGCGTTACTTTCCATCTTCATTCCGGAATTGCACGCAATCGCTAAGCTTGAGGAACTGCCAATATCCAAGTCAGGACTTTTTTTGGGGACTGGCTTGATGGTACTGTTTCAGTGGAACCAGTATGCGCTTGATGTGACTAGATTGCACGAAAATCCATGGTGCTTTTTCTCCATCTCTATATTGTCAAGAGGAGTTGCTGCAGTGCTAGGAGTTTTTGCAGTGGTTGTATTTCAATGGGGTGTCGACGGATGGGTTGGAGCTCAAGTGCTGGCTCTTTTGGCGTCGCTGCCAGTGGCTTTGTACATGATAAGGCGTGATCTAACCTTTCGAATCGATTTCAGGTGGGTGCGAAAATTGACGGGTTTTGGATATCCATTTATTTTCGTTGGTTTGGCTTACTGGTTGTTTACTTCCATGGATCGTTGGATGCTTGCTTACCTGGCTTCTGTGGATGAAGTCGGCGTCTACTCTGTTGCCAGCCGTTTTGGAATGGTCGTATTTTTTGTATCCACTGCTTTTGGACAGGCTTGGAGCCCCATATCCATCAAGATTCGGACCGAGCACCCTCAACAGTATAGAGAGATTTATGTTAACGTGTTGTTTGTACTTTTACTTTTCATGCTCGCAGTGGGCGGAGGGTTGGCTCTTTTTTCCGGAGAAGTCATTGGTCTGTTCATGCCCCACGCCTACTTATCTGCAGCCCTTCCATTGGCGATACTTTGCTTCGGAACTGTTCTGCAGTCCACTCTTCAAGTAACCGCCATTGGTATTTCCTTGGAGAAGAAAGTTTTTCTTTTTGCCCGGGTGGCATGGTTAACTGCATTTATTAATTTAGTGCTTAATTACTGGCTGATCCCTTTGCATGGAGCCACAGGTGCTTCTGTCGCTACACTCGTTTCATACATCGTAATGACTGGGTGCTATATCTACTTCACGCAACGGTTGCACCCTTTACCTATTCCATGGTGGAGACTCGGAGGTATTCTTTTACTTGGCGGTTTACTTGCATGCATTTCAATTTTTTGGATTTGTAGAGAATTAGTTTGGTTTGCTGTTTTATTTAAAATAATCCTAGGAATAGTCTGTATGTGTTTAGCTTACTTTTTACTTCCATTTAGGACATTAAGTTTTAGACGCGCCTTGGGATGATTCTAGTCACTGGAGCAAATGGGTTATTAGGCAGAGACTTGCTTGAAAGGTTGCATGGTGTTGAAGTTCACGCAGTTGTTAGGCGAATGCCCAGAAACCCTGTGCCTTCGATCAAATACCATGTTCTGGATTTTAATGGAGAATGGTCAGTAGATCAGTTGCCTAATGGGATCAAGGTGGTCATTCATCTTGCTCAGTCTGCATTATTTAGGGATTTTCCCGATTCAGCGCTGCATGTATTCAAGGTTAACGTCGATTCAACCGCCCGTCTTCTCGACTATGCCCAGACGATAGGTGTTGAACAATTCGTTTACGCTTCTTCCGGTGGAGTTTATGGGTCTGGAAAGGTTGCTTTTGATGAAAATTCTCAAATTATGTCTTCGGGGAATTTAGGCTATTACTTAGGAAGTAAGCTCAGTAGCGAAGTACTTGTTCAGAGCTATTCACCATTAATGAAAGTAGAGGTCTTAAGGTTTTTCTTTATGTATGGTCGTCGGCAGAATCGCTCTATGCTTCTGCCGCGGTTAGTGGATTTAGTTAAAATGAGGAAACCTATCAGCTTGGAAGGTGAGAATGGAATTAGAATTAATCCCATTCATATTAGCGATGCAAGTAAAGCAGTTGTCGCCTCACTCGAAATGCCGACTAGTCTGATCATCAATATTGCAGGGAGTGAAACCTTTTCCATTCGAGAGATTTGCTCTGAGATTGGATCGAAAGTGGGAGAAGAACCAATCTTTCAAAGAAAAGATGCTGAATCATCTGATTTGATAGCAGATATATCTTTAATGAAGAAGCATCTGCTCGATCCTGAAGTAAAGATTACGACCGGAATTTTAGATCTTTTATGAAATCCAATACGGAAAATAGTTTTAGAGATAAATGGGAAATGAACTCAAATTTTTTTTTGAAAGATGTTTTGCAAGAGGGTTCTAACACACAGAACTGGATTCTTAACAGAAATGGCTTTCTCAATCTCTCTGAGTTCAAGAAATTTTTATCCAAGAAAAAAAGGATTCTTGACGCAGGTTGTGGAAATGGACGCGTTACCGCACTTTTAAATGAATGCTCATCTTCAAGCACCCAATTGATGGGAGTGGACCTCGTGTCCTCCGAAGTAGCTAGAGAGAACTTCAAAGAGATCGATAATGTAATATTTAAGAAAGCAAATCTTTTGGATGAACTTTCCAGTTTGGGCCATTTCGATTTTGTTTACTGCCAAGAGGTGCTTCACCATACATCCAATCCCTACAAGGCATTTGAAAATCTGTGCCAATTACTTCTTGATGATGGAGAGATTGCTATTTATGTCTATAAAAAGAAATCTCCAGTACGAGAATTCGTAGACGATTTAATTCGGGACCAGATTTCCAACTTTGATTATTCCACTGCTTACAAAGTTTCTGAAGCAATTACTGAATTAGGAGAGGTTCTTAGTGCAATTGATGCAAAGATAAATGTTCCGTCTATTCCTGAATTAGAAATCGAGGGTGGAGAATATGACGTTCAGAGATTCTTTTATCATTTTTTCATGAAATGCTATTGGAATCCTGAACTAACGCGTGAGGAGAATGTTGTGGTCAACTATGATTGGTATCATCCTCAATTGTGCTCTAGGCATACCCTTGGTGAAGTTAAATCTTGGTTCGAAGAACTAGGTTTGGAAATTGTCCATGAACATGTTGACTTTTATGGAATTACCATACGCGGGAAAAAAAATTAGATTTTACTCATTCGTTTCCTAATTATCCCACCGCTGGTAAAGTCGTTGGAAAGTAACTTTGAATTTCAAGTTGAACGACCAGTCTCTGGCTAATTGTTTCAATTCCTGATTGTGATATATATCGTCAAGGGATTAGGAATCCAAGAATTCGGTTTAATCTTTTTAAGTTAAAACAATTTGAATGAATCGGCCATTTGCCTCCGCTCAATCACTTGGGGATAATAGACCCAAAGGGTAAATCATCCTAGACGTTTCTCTTTTTTGAAGACCAAGGTATTACATTGTCCAACAGTCGTAGGTGGAAACCCTAGCCAAATTAGTAGGGTGCAGAATGAACTTGGGTTGGATAGTTTTTTGATTACCCTTAAGAGAAATTCTTTCGATTACAGTGTAGACAAAATCGTCTTGCGAGAAAGAGATAACCTTTTGACTGTCGAGTTAAAAAGAATTTTCGCCATCCTCACGATCTACTGGAAATTTGATATTGTGCATTATAATTTCGGTACTTCCTTTGCCTCTCCGCTTTATCCTGGAAAACCAGGTGAAGCATTCTTTAGGAGATTTTTTAGAAAAGTATATTCCTTTTACACATGGACATTGCAGTGCTTGGAACTTTCTCTTGTAAAGGCTTTAGGTAAGCCCATTTTCGTTCATTATCAAGGTGATGACGCTAGACAGGGAGCATACAGCTTAGATGCCTTTGAATATTCTATAGCTTCACAAGTTGATCATCATTATTACAACAAATCGTCCGATTCCTTTAAGCGTAAATGCATCGAAAGGATGTCTCGGTTTGCCGATGGTATTTATGCTCTTAATCCCGACTTGTTGCATGTTTTGCCAAAAGGCTCAAAGTTTATTCCATATAGTCATCTAGATCTTTCAAAATGGCTGCCTTCATACACGCAGGACACCGCGCAACCCCTTAGGATAGGTCATGCTCCTAGTCATCGGAAGGCAAAAGGAACTCATTTGATTCTAGATGCCTTGGAGTCTTTGAAAAAAGAAGGATTTGATTTTGATTTGATTTTGGTCGAGGGCATTAGCCATGAAGAGGCATACTTGCGATATAAGAGCGTGGATATACTCGTGGATCAGTTGTTTGCAGGTTGGTATGGTGGACTTGCTGTTGAAGCGATGGCTTTGGGTAAGCCCGTTTTGGTCTATATTCGAGAGGAGGATCTTCATTTCATCCCGTCCGAGATGAGAGAGGATCTACCTTTTATTCGAGTAACTCCTGATAATATTAAAGAGGTTCTCAAAAAAGTTCTTCGAATGCCAAGGACAGAAATTCTGAGTGTTGCAAGAGCCAGTAGGGCTTTTGTAGAAAAATGGCATGACCCTGTTCGTATCGTTTCGAAAATAAAGGCCGATTATGCTAACGCTTTGAGCAAGCGAGGAAAGACTTTATGTGTGGAATAGCTGCTTGGCTATCCAGTGAACCTATCTCGACCGAAGTCCTTCAGCGCATGACCAATGCTGTTGCCCACAGAGGTCCGGATGGAGAAGGATATGCTGGAATGTTCGCCCTGGACAAGTGTGTGGAGCGCCTTGGTAATGACCAAGTTAACTCTGAGTTCATGCGTTTAGCCATGGGGCACAGACGACTTTCTATAGTGGACTTGTCTGATGCGGGACTACAACCTATGTCTTCCGCTTCAAGAGACTTATGGATTGTTTTCAATGGAGAGATTTACAATCATACGGAGTTGCGAGAAGAATTGGAACGCGAGGGAGTTTGTTTCGATTCAGGAACCGATACTGAGACTATTCTTGCTTGCTGGGAAAAATGGGGCCCCGCTTGCCTTCATAGGTTTAATGGAATGTTTGCTTTCGTCATTTATGACCAAAGACTTAAGGTGATTCATGCGGTCAGGGACAGGTTTGGTATCAAGCCTCTTTATTTTTACAGGGGAACAGAAGGCACCTCTATTTTTTTTGCTTCGGAAATCAAACAATTCGAAAAAATTCCTGGTTGGAATCCAAAATTAGATTCTCAAACGGCTTATGATTTTCTTGCTTGGGGTATGCAGGATCACGGAATTAGCACTTTTTTTCAAGGAGTAAGCCAACTTGCTCCTGGAGAGAGATTGGAAATTGACGTGGAGAAGAGTTTTGTGGATGGGAAAGTCCTTTCGACCTTTTCTAAATGGTATCGTTTGGAGACGGTTGAGCGTTCGGAGGTCAGCATGGACGAGGCCGCTTCTACTTTACTGGACTTGATGCATGATTCCATCAGTCTGCGACAACGGGCTGATGTCGAGGTGGGTTCCTGCCTTTCCGGCGGGATCGATTCTTCCGCTATCGTATGCTTGATCGACGAGCTGATACAAAAGGCTGGTGGTTCTGGCCAGCGGACGTTTTCTGCTCGTGCGGAAGACCCGAGGTTGGATGAGAGTCGGTGGATGGAGATGGTTCTGGAGGGCCGAGAAATCGATCCTTCCTTTGTTATGCCTCGCTTTGAACTGTTGGTAGAACAATTGACGGACTTGATCTACACGCAAGATGAGCCTTTCGGTTCGGCTAGTATTTTTGTTCAAAACTTGGTGTTTTCCTTGGCGAAAGAAGCGGGGGTGAAGGTTGTGCTCGACGGACAGGGAGCCGACGAATTGTTTGGAGGTTATACTTTTTATCGTTCCTGCGCTCTGGCTGGTATGTTGAGTAAGGGTAATTTGGTAGAAGCCATGGGTGAAACAATGGCTCTTTTTAGAACAGGTGTTTCCCTGACTAGAACTTTCATGGAAATTGGAGACTATGTGTTACCCAATTCCTTACGGCAAGGGTTTCGTAAGTTATTGAAAAAAAATCATGTCGGACCGAATTGGTTGAATATTGAAAAGCTTGGTGTCACGGGCAGCAATGTTCCCGCCCGGTATGGTGGACGGGCACGAAGCGTCGGTGCATTGAACCATGCCCAGATTGCCTTTACTAGTTTGCCGAAGTTGCTTCACTGGGAAGACCGGAATTCGATGGCGTGGTCGGTCGAAGGTAGGGTTCCTTTTCTAGATTATAGACTTGTTGAGTTCGCCATGGGTTTGCCTGATGAGCTTAAGGTTTCGCAGGCAACGACTAAGCGGGTTTTGCGTGAAGCGATGAGCGACATTTTACCAGCGCAATTGGTGGCTCGACGAGACAAAATAGGTTTTGCCGCCTCTGAAAACGAGTGGTTTGCCCGAAAGCGACCGGATTGGTTTCTCTCAAAGATAGACAAGTCTGTGGAGCTCGGGGCGGGCTTGTTCGGTCCGGAATTGAAAGCCGGGGCCGAGCGAATGGTGAAGCGTGGATCGGGCTTTGACTCGCGTTACTGGAGAGCTCTGTGTTTTGGCGAATGGTTGGATTGTTTCTCCGTTTCAATACCTTGAGTTGAAAGAGAGAAAAAGAGGGCAAGTGACGGTCGCGCATCTTGTTTTTAACGATTTCAGGAACGATTCACGTGTCGAAAAAACTTGCGGCAGTTTGTCGGCAGCCGGGTATTCGGTTAGCGTCTTTGCGTTTGGCGGAGAGGGATTGCCCACCAATGAAAAACGAGACGGTTGGGAAGTCTTTCGTTGCGGGAGAGGCTCGAGGCTGGGGGCTCTTGTTTCGATGAGTTGGCGTTTTTTGACTTCCGTTAGCAGTTACGACTTGGTGCATTGTCATGATTTGGAACCTTTGCCACTGGCCGTTGCCGCCAAGGTCATGCTTGGTGGTCGCCTAAGGATAGTTTACGATGCGCACGAACTTGAGACGGAGAAGATTGCCGCACGCGGGTTGCGGAAAATTATGTCCAAGGTTATGGAGCGATTATTGATGCCGTTTGTTGATGAACTGATCACAGTCGGCGAGCGAATTGCCGAGTGGTACGCAAAAAAGTATTCTCGGAGGAAACCCTGTGTCGTAATGAATTCACCTTTGCTTTGTAATGCGGAGAAATCTGAAGTCTTGCGTGAATTGATTGGGATTTCCCACGAGACGCGACTTTTTCTTTATTTGGGTGTCTTATCGGAGGGGCGTTCGGTGGAGCTTATGCTCGACGCATTTTCTGGATGTGATGACAGGGCCATAGTTCTAATGGGAGGCGGAGGTACTTCCCGTGAGGGACGTAGACTGGAAGATTTAGTCCGCAAGCGGGCAAGCCGTGAAGCGAATGTATTTTTTTTGAGGCCGGTACCAAGGAACAAAGTTGTTGAATACGCTTCATCGGCGGATGTAGGCTTGTGCTTGATCGAAGACAAGTGCTTGAGTTACCGCTATTGCCTGCCTAACAAGTTGTTTGAGTATGGAATGGCTGGAACGCCCGTTTTAGCTAGCAATTTGCCTGAGTTGACAGAAGTAGTGAAGCGGTATGGTTGTGGGGTGATCTGCTCGGAGCTTACTGCCGAGGGAATTCGTATTGCAATAGACGAATGCTTGGCGGTCGATGTTCTGGCTATGGGGGTGAGAGCTCGGCGGTGGGCAGAGGAACGATGCTGGGAAACGCAAGAGAAAAAACTCGTCGACCTCTACCGGGAATTGATCCCCAAGGCTCGACTGTATATATGAAGGTATTCACTATAATTGGAGCCCGACCGCAGTTCGTCAAGGCGGCTGTAGTTTCAAAGGCCTTGTTGGCTAAACACGGAATATGCGAGTTCCTTGTTCACACAGGCCAGCATTTCGATGAGAATATGTCCCGATTGCGTTCTCGTTTATGGAGACACGAATTCGACCTTGGCTGGTGCTCTGGCCGCCTCGAAGTTGAATATTCCATGCTTTCATTTGGAGGCGGGGTTGCGTTCTGATAATCGAGCTATGCCTGAAGAGATCAATCGTATCCTAACGGATCATGCCTGTGACTTATTGCTCGCTCCTACGGATGAAGCCGTTAAGCGTTTGAGGGGGGAGGGGGTTGCCGACAAAAAAGTGGTCCGGACCGGAGACGTTATGCTCGATGCAACTTTTCTTTTTGGTGAAAGAGCAAGGTCTCAAAGTACTATCCTCGAGCGTTTGGGCTTATTTGATAAAGAATTCGCTCTTTGTACCCTTCATCGAGCCGAGAACGTTGATTCTAAGGGTGCTTTGGAATGGTTAATTAAGGGCGTTGGTCAAGTTGCGGAGAGTTTGCCTGTCGTTCTGCCTATTCACCCCAGAACCTTAGCCCGCTTGAATGAGTTTGAGCTTGTGGATAAATTGTCATCCAAGATCAAAATAGTTGATCCTGTTGGCTATCTCGACATGATTCAGTTACAAAGCTTTTTAAGCTTATCCTTACTGATTCGGGTGGCATGCAGAGGGAAGCTTTCTTTCAAAAAGTCCCTTGCGTAACTTTGCGTTCGGAAACCGAATGGATCGAATTGTTGCCTGGTGGACACAACAGGTTGGCTTGTCCTATGAATGAATCTATAGTTGAAAAAGCCGAAGAGGCTTTGTCCTCGAGTTCGGATTGGTCCATCGGTCTATACGGGGACGGGCATTCCTCTGAAACGATTGCTCAGGCAATCATTGACTATCGGTAAGTGAGAGTAGGAATTGTTACATCTGAGTTCGAGCCCATAACGGCTGCCGCGGCATCCCGAACGGGGCCCTGGTCGGATGTCTTGTTGCAACGAGGGCACGATGCCTATATCCTGACTTCGCAGGACGGGAAAGGAAGAGGAAATCTCGCTTTTATCAATTCCCGGTTCCAGACACCTTCCAATCGAGCAGGTTTGGCACGGCGATTCTTGCAGGAGATAAGACTTGGACGTGATCTAGGTCGTTTGCTCGACGGATTAAGTCCGAAACTGGACTTGATCGTGATCACGTCACCCCCCTTCTTTATGGCTTCCCTTTGTGCTAGAGCAGCGAAGCGATCTGGCATTCCTTATGTCTTCGATGTCCGTGATCGTTATCCAGCCGTCTTGTTCGATCTCGGAGTCTTTTCTTCAGCGGGATTTATTGGGAGAATCTTGCGTCGGATTGAAACCAAAAATTATGCTGGGGCCCGAATGATTACAACTGTGACTAGTGGGCTTACCCAAGATTTGGAAAAAATGGTTGGTCCTGAAAAAGTGGTAAAGGTCATTAATGGTTTCGATGGCAAGCATTTTACTGAAGAGAATTTGTTTCGTCCGAAGCGTAAATGTTTTACCATTGCATATCATGGTCGTTTAGGCCGTTTCTACGAGGTTGATGCGTTTCGTCGTATGATTTTGGAGGTGGAGAGGTTGGATGATGAAATTTGTTTCGTTCTTGCAGGCGATTTGGAAGATGCTCGATCATCGGGCGATTGGGGTGGAACACAATTTCTTGGAGAGCTGCCACTAAACAGACTCGCAAAGTTTCTGGCCGAGTGCCACCTCGGCGTTTGTTTGCTCAAGGAGATGGAGGTCATGAGGAAGGCATTACCTGCTAAGATTTTCGATTATCTCGGTGCGGGTCTGCCCGTATTGACTTCGCCTAAGGGAGAACTATCTGCCTTTCTTTTGGAGCGAGGAGTGGGATTGACCTTCGAGCGAACTGATCCTAAGGCGATTGCATCCGCGATTGTTGCCTTCAAAAACGACCCTGAACGCCAAGAGCGAATGGCGACGAATGTTCGGGCTCTTCGGCCATCACTTGATCGGCGCGTTCAATCCGTTCGATTTGCGGAACATTTAGAATCCTTTGTATGATTGCTTCAGAATTGTTCTTAAACCTGTTATTGCCTTAAAGCTTTTCTTATGTCTCGTAAATCGGATTGGAACCTGAGTAAAGGGTCTTGGACCTTGCTGGACTTGGCTACGGCCTCCTTTGCCGCGGCCCTCGTGCCTCTTTACTGGTCGCCGGTTAGCGAGACCTTGAGGTCGGTTCCGACCGAGCGTCTCGTCATGTACGCCGTTTTTTACGGTTTCGCCTTTTGGGTTGCGGGAGAGGTATTGGGCGTGCATGAGAAACGCTCGTCTCGTTCGTGGCGATTTCGGGTTGCGGTGTGCACTCTTGCCGCTGTGGGTGCTTGCCTCGGGCTATTGCTGATGGTTTGGGCCATTGAGTATCGATTCGTTGGGCGGTTTGCCTTGGCGAAAATGGTCGGTTGTTCGGTGGCTGGAGTAATGATTATGAGGTTGGCTGTCGAGGGCATGGCATCACGTTCTCGTCCCAAGGTGTTGGCTTTGCTTGCCGAAGAGGCTTCGAAGGAACTTGCTATGGGTCTCAAGGAGAGTGGAGAGCAATTGCAGTTGGAAGGATTCAAGGAAGACGTGCCGGATTCTGCTGAGAGTTTTGTTGCATATTGTGAGGAGCAAGGCATCCACGAAGTGGTTACCCAACACGATGCCGAACACAAAGGCTTGCTTAATGTCGTTGCCTTGTTGGCTGGGGGTACGCGCGTTTCCGACATCGTGGATTTCTGGGAACGAACGTTTGCACGGATACCTCCACAATATGTTGACGAGGCTTGGTTGGCCCGACTCGACCTGAGGCTTCGACATCCACTTTTTCACCGGGCGAAGAGGTTTTTGGATGTACTTGTGGCAATTATAGGGCTCGTTGTTTCAATTCCCATTTTGGCAATTGCAGCAATTCTCATTTTAGTCGGATCCCGAGGACCGGTTTTCTTTTCTCAACGACGTACTGGATATTTAGGAACCAGTTATGTTTTGTATAAGCTTCGAACCATGCAAGCGGATGCCGAAGCAGATGGCGCTCAATGGGCTGAAAAGCAAGATGCTCGGGTCACTGGCGTAGGTCGCTTCCTGCGTAAGTGGCGCATAGATGAGATTCCTCAATTCTGGAATGTCTTGCGTGGGGAGATGGCAATCGTAGGTCCACGTCCTGAACGTCCTGAACTCGAGGAAAAACTGACCGTGGAAATTCCCCTCTGGTCAAGTCGCCACCTTGTTAAACCAGGTCTTACGGGCTGGGCTCAGATTCGTTTTCGTTATGCTGCGGATTCCAATGCCTCTAGGGAAAAACTTGCCCACGATCTCTATTACATAAAGAACGCCTCTCTGTTGTTGGATTTACAGATTATCTTGTCGACCATCAGGTCGTTGGCTAGGGGCAGTCGTTGAACACTTATTGTTGAAATGAAAGTTTTGGTAACGGGAGGAGCAGGGTACATTGGCAGTCATGCCACTTTGGTTTTGCTCCAAGCCGGACATGAAGTGGTAACCTTGGATAATTATTCCAATTCTTCTCCCGTTTCCCTCCAAAGGGTGGGTGAATTGGCCCAGCAGGATCCTGTCGCGCTGGAAGGAGATGCGGGTGATCCCGCAACCTTGAACAAAATATTCGAAGAGCATTCCGAGATTGAAGCCGTTTTGCATTTTGCTGCCTTCAAGGCTGTGGGCGAGTCTACCGAGAAGCCGCTTCCTTATTACCGCAACAACGTAGCCGGCTCGATTGCGCTTTTTGAGGCGATGGAGTTGGCTGGCGTTCATAATCTGGTGTTCAGCTCTTCATGCACGGTATATGGTGAACCACGCGAGGTTCCTGTTGCCGAGGGCCATCCTGTAGGGGAAGTATCCAGTCCCTATGGCCGAACAAAATACATCATGGAGGAAATGCTTCGGGATCATTGCGCGGCCAATAAGCTATGGAATGTTGCCATTTTGCGTTATTTCAATCCTGTCGGAGCTCATCCGAGCGGGAGAATCGGAGAAGATCCTACGGGGATTCCGAATAACTTGGTCCCTTATGTCTGCCAAGTTGCATCAGGTCGTTTAGAAAAACTGTGCATTTTCGGGAATGATTATCCGACACGGGATGGTACGCCTATTCGCGATTATCTTCATATCTTGGATCTTGCCGAAGCTCATCTGAATGCCCTTGAAAAACTGTCTGAGAACCCCCAACTATTTGTTTGTAATTTGGGAACGGGTAGAGGATCAACCGTATTCGAGGTCTTGAATACCTTTGGGCAAGCGAACGGAATACTTATACCTTACGAGATCGAAGAACGCCGTACTGGGGACATTACTGAGGCATGGGCCGATCCCACTTTCGCAAAAAAGTTTTTGGGCTGGGAAGCTAAGCGCGATCTCCGGGAAATGCTAACCGATGCTTGGAACTGGCAATCTCTCAATCCTCGCGGTTACGGTTTCTCCGAGGGTTCGGATGGAGGCTGAGACTTCTTTATTCCAAACTGTTCTGGTGAAAACCCTCTCTTTTCTAGGGCCAATGCAATATTATTCAAGTTCAGCTGAGCTCCCAGGGACTGTTTAGCGGCTCGAAAGGCTCCTTGGTTCAATTCTAGTACTATTTTGATGTTGTCGCTGCGAGAAGGGCAACCGCTTTCATCGAAAGGTTGTGCAGCATGAATTTCTTTCAATACGCCATCGGGTGAAAAGTAGCCTATGTCCAAGGGTATTCGCGTATTTCTCATCCAAAACCTTTGTGGTCCCGGATCTTGGAAGGCAAAAAGCATGCCATGATCTTCGGCTAGCTCCTCGCGAAACATGAGCCCCTTTGCCTTTTCTTCCGGCGTGACGGCTAGTTGGACCTGCAGGACTGTTTCGCCGAGGTGAAGTGGGAACCAAGAGTCGAAGCCCAATCCTTCAGAGCGAATAGGTTCTCCTTCATCTCGACAGCCAACTGTCAATAGAGTAACAATGATCGTAATGGTGAGTCCAACTATCTTTTCATTTCCTTTCACTGAATTTATTCGATGAACGAACTTCTTGAACGAATCAAGAGCCTTCGTCTTCTAGTAATCGGAGACGTCATGCTTGATCGGTATGTTCGCGGCGAAGTTTCTCGCATTTCTCCCGAGGCTCCCGTTCCTGTCTTGCATGTGGATGGTGAAGATTCCGTGGCAGGTGGAGCTGCGAACGTTGGACTCAATGCTGCGGATCTTGGGGCGTCCGTAGATCTTGTCGGAGTTTTCGGTCAGGACGAAGCGGGAGAGCGTCTCCTTGCTCTCCTTGCAGAAAAAGGAATAGGCTGTGACCCCACTTTTGCTTCTTCTCAAGCACCGACCATTTGCAAGACACGCGTGATGGCAGGCAACCAGCAGATCTGCCGGGTGGATCGTGAGGAATCTCATCAAAATTATGCGCCAAATCTCGATGCGCTTTCTGAATTGCTTGCTGAAAAGGCTCAGAACGCCGATGCCGTCATCGTATCCGACTATGCCAAGGGTTTCGTAAACGACGAGTTGCTCTCCTTGTTGCGTAGCGAAGCCAAGTTTCTTGCAGTAGACCCCAAGCCCCGTCGGTGCCTTAACTATGAATCCCCTGACCTAATGACTCCGAACAAGGTTGAGTCTCTGCAGCTTGCAGGTCTGGAAAGAGGGGACTTTGATGAGTTTCCCGCTGACGCCATAGCCGCTGCCATCCATGATTCTCATCGACCACATAGAGTCGCCGTTACATTGGGCGCTGATGGTATGTTGCTGATCGAAAATGGAAAAGTTATTCAGCGTATCCCTACTGCGGCTCGCGAAGTTTTCGATGTTTCGGGAGCCGGCGACACCGTGATTGCCGCGATGACGCTAGCCCTTGCCGCCAAGTCCACTTTTGAAGAAGCCTCGGCGTTTGCTAATTTGGCCGCTGGTGTTGTGGTGGCCAAGGTAGGAACGGCCACGGCTTCTCCCGAGGAGATTCTCAATGCCGCCCAATGAGCCCTGCCGGCATTTTTCTCGACCGTGACGGCACCCTGATCTCGCATGTCGATTATCTTCACGACCCCGAGGAGGTCCTTCCTCTTGAGGGAATAGCTGAAACCTTGCGTGCTTTGCGGGAGGCAGGCGACCTGCTTTTTCTTTTCACAAACCAGTCAGGCGTGGGTAGAGGCTTTTTTCAGATGGAAGCAGTCCATGCATGCAATTCCCGAATGCTTGAGCTCATGAAATTGAGCCCCGATATCTTTGCCGACGTATGCATTGCTACGGAAAGACCCGATCAACCGCAAATTTATCGAAAACCTTCTCCTCGCTTCATTTTGGAGAGCATCGAAAAGTTCGATCTTTCCCTTGAGAAGAGTTGTGTCGTCGGTGATTCTTGGAGCGATGTCGAGGCTGGTCTCAATGCTGGAATTCCTTCCGCTTTAGTAGAAACCGGAAATCCCGTCGACGATGATCTTCGACTTAAGGCTGCGGAACATCAAGTTTCCGTTCACTCTGATCTCAATGCCATGGTCGTCGAAAAATTAGACCTGCGCTGAATATGAATAAAATCCCGAAAAAATGGGAATTGATCGAGGATCGTTTACATGCCAAATGTCGAATATTCGAGGTTCGATCTCAGCACTTCAGGCATCCGAAGGACGGAAGGGAAGGGGACTTCTATGTTCTCAATACCTCCGACTGGGTAAATGTGCTGGCTATTACGCCAGCCGATGAAATCGTCATGGTCCGACAGTTCCGCTACGGATCTCGAGAACTTTCTCTTGAAACTCCCGGAGGCGTGATCGAAAAAGGTGAAGATCCAGTGGTAGCGGGTCTTCGTGAACTTCGAGAGGAAACAGGATTTTCAGGGGAAAGCACCAGACTCCTTTCAGAGTGCCGCCCAAACTCTGCGATTCTTTCAAATCTTTGTTACTTCGTCCTTGCTGAGAATGCTAAACAAGTGTCCGAAGTTAATTTCGATCCCAATGAGGAAATCGAAACGGTTCTCGTTCCCATCGTGAAAATCTCGGATCACATTCGTTCCGGTGAAATTTCCCATTCTTTGGCTCTTAACGCTCTCTTTAATCTGTTTTTGGAAAAGGGCATGCCCTTTGCTTGAGTGTTTTGCCTTTTTCTTCAACGGCAAAAACGGACAAATCCAACTGCTTTTCTCCCTTTACCCAAGTAGAGCTTTTACCTATGATTAGAATGCTATGAGTGATGTTCTTACCCTCTTGCTCGAAGGCGCTAAACCTTGTGCCGATCACCTAGCCAATGTCCTCGGCAAAGAAAAAGCCGAGGTCGAGGCCGAGCTGCGTCGCCTTGAGGAGGATAAGAGCCTTCTAGGTTGGCTTCCCGTCTTCAATCCTGAAAAAGTGGAGGAGGGGCGTGTTCGGGCAGTGATCGAAGTGAAGATCAGTCCCGAGCGTGAAGGTGGTTTCGATCGCCTTGCCTTGCGAATTTCTCGTTTTGAGGAAGTGGAGTCCTGTTACCTTATGTCAGGCGGATATGATCTTCTGGTTTTCGTCACTGGCAAGAACCTGAGAACGGTCGCGGCCTTTGTCTCCGAAAGACTTGCAACCATCGATGGGGTTCTTTCTACCTCCACCCACTTCTTGCTTCGCCCTTACAAGGAGCAGAACCATCTATTGGTCGACCAGACCGAAGCAGTCGACAAGCCCGCCGTTTCTCCCTAATGAGTTTAGATCATGAAAGCTTCGTGGCGAGTCATGTAAAAGGCTTGCCCCGCTCTGGGATACGAGATTTTTTCGCCGTCGTATCCGAGATGCCACAAGCCATTTCTCTCGGTATCGGAGAGCCTGATTTCGTTACCCCTTGGCATGTGCGAGAAGCTGCCATCTTTGCTCTTGAGAAGGGGCGCACCTCTTATACTGACAATCGGGGTCTACTCCGGCTTCGCCGAGAAATCTCTAAGTACGTCGCCAATTTCTTTGGCCCCGAGTATGATCCTGCGAGCGAAATTCTCGCTACTGTCGGAGTTTCCGAAGCTATCGACGTTGCACTGCGTGCCATTTTGAATCCCGGCGACAAGGTTCTCTACCACGAACCATGCTATGTCTCTTATGCCCCAAGCGTTACCTTGGCTCTTGGCGAGGCCATCCCCGTGGGTACGAAGCCAGAAGATGAATTCGCTCTCGACCCTGCGGCTTTCGAAGCTGCTTGGGAGCCTGGTTGCAAGGCTCTATTACTTAACTTTCCGACCAATCCCACGGGCGGTACGGCCGATCGCGAAAAACTAGAACGTCTTGCGCGTTTCGCCATAGACAAAAACCTCCTTGTCATTAGCGATGAGATTTATGGGGAGCTTACGTACGAGGGCCAGCACGTCGGTATCGCTTCCCTTCCCGGGATGAAGGAGAGGACTCTTTTGTTGCACGGCTTTTCGAAGGCTTTTGCCATGACTGGATTTCGCATTGGTTATGCCTGTGGGCCGGCAGTTCTTGTCGAGGCCATGATGAAGGTGCACCAGTATTGCATGATGTGTGCTCCCATATTGAGCCAAGAAGCAGCTATCGAGGCTCTTGTGAACGGGGCTGACGAGGTTGCACGGATGAAGGAGCAGTACCATCGTCGTCGAGACTTCATTGTTCGTCGCTTCAACGAAATCGGATTGGCTTGCCATTCTCCCCGAGGTTCCTTTTACGCTTTTCCTTCCATTCGTTCTACAGGGTTTAGCGATACTGATTTTGCCCATCGTCTTCTTAGCGAAGCTGAGGTTGCCGTAGTGCCGGGAACCGCATTCGGTGAACATGGCGCAAGTCATGTTCGAGCAAGCTTTTCGACCTCTTATGAAAATCTTGTCGAGGCGACCGACCGCATCGCTCGTTTTCGGGACAATCTCGTGACCGAAGATGCCACCGCATCAGTTTAGCCAACTGCGATTACCTGATCATCTGTTTCACCCTATAATTTTTCCATATTTGTGCAAACTCGTAGTGTAGCTATTGTCGGTCGTCCCAACGTGGGGAAGAGTCGTCTCTTCAACCGCATTGTTGGCCGGCGAATCTCAATCGTCCATGATCGCCCTGGAGTTACTCGAGACGTCGTCGTTGCAGATGCACCAGGAGGATACGTCGTCATGGACACCGGGGGCATAGGGATGACTCCATCCATGACACCAGTCGAGATTCAGGAAGCAACTGAAGATCAAGCCGATTTTGCCATACGTGCTGCAGATGTTCTATTATTCGTCGTCGATGGTCGTGAAGGTCTTATCCCTTTGGATCAATCGCTTGCCGAGAAATTCCGTCGAATGGGTAAGACTCCCGTTCTTGTGGTAAACAAGATGGACATTCCTGAACAGGACTACGCCCGTGATGAATTTGCCAGCCTTGGATTTTCCACTGTTTTTCCCGTGTCAGCTGAGCACGGTAACGGTGTAGGGGATCTTCTAGAGGGGGTGAAGGAGTTTCTCCCGCCGCCTTCTGATGAGCCTGTCGAAAAAGAAGCTCGCCGTGTTCGAATTGCTTTTCTCGGTCGTCCCAATGTGGGGAAATCCTCCCTTTGTAATCGTCTTCTCGACTCAGAGCGTCTGATCGTCAGCGATGTTCCGGGCACCACTCGTGAAACTGTTGAATTGGATCTCGATTTCGAGGGAGATTCCACTGATCAAGAACCGTGGCGTTTCCGTCTCTTCGATACGGCCGGGCTCAAAAGGCGAAAGCGCGTCGATTCCGCTCTCGATTACTTTTCCTCGTTGCGCAGCGAGCAAGCGATGGAGGGAGCTGACGTAGTTTTTTTGGTTTTGGATGCTCGGGAGGGTGTGACTAAGCAGGATAAAATTCTAGCTGGGAGAATCTTGGATGCCGGTAGGGGACTTGCCATTCTCGTCAATAAGTGGGACCTTGTCTTGGAAGGATTTAGGCGGGACCCCCTTCCGGGTTATCGCGATGAGGAGCACTTTAGAAAATCCTATGAGAAATCTCTTCGCAAAGAACTCTTTTTTCTCCCCGAGTCACCGGTGCTATTTGCTTCTGCCTTAACTGGATACTCCATTCGGGACTTTCTCGGCGCCGCCCGCGACATGGACGCTCGAATGGACGTCCCCATACCTACCTCAACCTTGAACCGACTTTTGGGCGATATGTTTGAGAAACGACCGCCTGCTGTAGTTAAGGGAAAGCGCTTTAAACTTTTCTATGCCCTCCAAGTCTCCTCCCGTCCCTTTCGCATTAAGCTTTTCTGTAACCAAGGGGAACGCTTGGACGAAACATACAGCCGTTACTTGGAAAAAAGCATTACAGGTCACTTTTCACTCATCGGTTGCCCATTGAAATTTTCTCTTGCCGGCAAAGAAGCACGTTACTCCGGGCCATAGAATCAAGCTTTTGGCTCATAATCTGATTCATTCCAGCTCCTGCGTTAGGTTACTTTCTTAATCATGCCCAAATAATTTTCTCAAAACTCGTCTGAAGCTCTAAAAACGGGGCCGTCGTTTCAGTTTCGAACGTCGGCCCCGTTTTTTGTGTCTTACTATTTGTTCGCCCGGCTCTCGTCGATGTGAGACGGCCTCAAAGTTAATTAGACATATGCCGAAGCCTCCCGTGGTATTTTATGGTTCGGATGCCATTGCCTTGCCTAGCCTCGACTTTTTCTTTAGAGAGGCATCATCTGTCTGTGAGCTTGCAGCGGTTATCACTCAACCCGATCGCCCATCGGGCAGAGGTAAGAAAATGTGCTCGAATCCCGTCAAGGCATGGGCTGGCGAGAACGGGGTTAAAATCCTTGATCCAATAAAACCTCTTGAAGGGGAAGTGACTTGGCTGCGTCAAGAAGGCGTGGTTCTGGCAATGGTCATGGCTTACGGTCATATTCTATCCTCTGCATTGTTGGATGCGCCTTTCGCCGGGACCTTCAACCTTCATGGTTCCGTGTTGCCTGCCTATCGCGGAGCTTCTCCTGTTGAAACGGCCTTGGCTCAAGGTGAGAAAGAAACAGGGGTGACCTTAATGCGCGTTGTCTCGCGCATGGACGCTGGACCCATCGTGGATACGGAGATAACGCCCATTGCGCCGGATGACGATGGTCCCCGGCTTCGCGAGAAATTGTCGGTTGCCTGTGTTCCTCTTCTACGCCGAAATCTACCTGCTCTTTTGTCTGGTGAAGCCGCGGAAACTTCTCAGAATGAAAAAAAGGCAACTTACTGTAGAAAGCTCCGCAAGGAGGATGGAGCTCTGGACTTTTCCGCTCCTGCGGGGGCGCTTGCTCGGAGAGTTTCTGCTTTTCGAGGTTGGCCGGGTTCATGGTTCGATGTTCAAGGAGTTCGCATAAAGGTCGGTTCAGTAAAAGTCATTGAATCCTGCGGAGAGACATTGCCCGGGCAGGTGTTTTTGCCAAGTTCTCGGGAAGTGTTCATTGGGACGTCGAAAGGAGCTTTGTCTTTACTTGAAATGCAACGTCCGGGTGGGCGAATGATGCCAACTTCAGAATTTTTATTGGGATTTCCTCTTTCGGAGGGAGAGCTCGTTGGAAGCCAAACTCTTTCTAAATTGCTTATCCCTTGAGTCCTTGATTTTCCCAATTCTTAAAAAGTAAACTTGCATATATCCGTTAAATCATAGTAACAAGTTAACTAGGAGTGTGGTAATGAAAAATCGGTTAATTCTTCGTGGTGGGAGATTGGCTTCTCGTGGCTGGTCGTTTTTCTCCTTTCAAATGTTAATGCTAGCCAGCGTATTTCTGTCCGTTGGCATCTTCTCCTCTCTGAGGGCGGCAGACACAAATGTGCGTCTGGCGAACCTCACGCAGGACTTGGAGTTGATATCCAGGCAAGTGGCCAACCTCCGAAGCGAGGTGGAAATCTTGAGACGAGAGAACGCTCAGTTGAGGATCGTTGCTGAGAAAGCGGGAAAAACTCAGGGTGCTTCCTCAAGTAGTCTGCAGGAGTTCGCGCGACAAATGGATGGTAGGCTGGAAGGTTTGCGACTTGATATTTCAAAAAACAAGACAGGGGCAGAAGCTCTTCGGCGGCATGTGGATGCAGGTTTGCAAAGGCTGATTAAGCAAATGAACGCTGGCTTTGATTCATATAGTGGAACTCCTCTGCCTGTAGCACCGAAACCTCCCATTAAATTTTCGGATGATTATCCCAAGGGCAAGGGACTCGTACATGTTATTGGAAAAGGAGACACGATCAGCAATATCGCGGAGAAGTATAAATCGAAGACTAAATGGATTATTTCCGCAAATCAGATTTCCGATCCCACCAAGGTTCAAATTGGGAAACAACTTTATGTCCCGCAAAGCTAAGAAATAACAATTATGCCTAAATCTACTTCTCGCCTTGGTCGGGGTCTTGGCAGTTTGATTGCTGGTGGTGCCGGTGTTCAGTCCGTGGCCGTGGATCCCGTGGCGGAAATGCCGTTGCATTCGACTCTCAACAGTGAGTCCGAGGAGGTGACCGCAATTGCCAATAGTCCTTTCAGTAATACGGTTGTCGGCAGTAATATCGCCGACAAAATTCTTGAGGTTTCTCTTGATGATTTGGTTCCCAACCCTCACCAACCTCGCAAAACTTTGGATCCCGCCAAGGTTTCTGAGCTTGCTGCCAGTATCAAGTCCGAGGGTTTGCTGCAACCCATTGTGGCGCGCAAGATCGCTGAAGGTTATGAGATTATTGCAGGCGAAAGACGATGGCGAGCCCACCAGGAACTAGGGCGAGATACAATTCTAGTGCGTTTGGTTGAAGCTACGGATCTTTCTTCAGCTTCACTCTCGCTAATTGAGAACCTTCAGCGCGAAGGACTCAATCCTCTTGAGGAAGCTCTAGGCTACTCGTCCCTCGTCAACGATTTTAGCCTGACTCAGGCTCAA
>Ga0315321_10000260_pt1 | contig 37288 bp, 35 predicted proteins | sample M180m21515metaG_FD_203464 | JGI IMG/M metagenome (GOLD analysis project Ga0315321, IMG submission 203464) | Ammonia-oxidizing marine archaeal communities from Monterey Bay, California, United States - M1 80m 21515 | ecosystem: Environmental > Aquatic > Marine > Intertidal zone | place: USA... | reverse complement strand
GAAGTAACTATTTTTCGCGACTTGGGTACAAAGAACGCAGCCATGCTGCTCGGCAGCAAAGGGGATATCGTTTTAAATGTAAGACGTCACACAACGTGAACTGCGATCAGCCTCTCGCCCCATCACAGCCGTCATATCTGGCATGATCGGTCTTCGCTTCTTTACCGGCGTTGGATGGCAGTTTGTGAAGCTTCTGGAATCGATCCCAGCCGGCATCGTGCAACATTGGCGTGGCTCCCAGGAACACAGGGCGTATTCTTCCCTGCCACTGGTAGCACCCTTGCAATCGGCCGAGATTGCAAGGGTGCTGTGGCCCAGGTTTTTTCCCGACGTTGGGAAATAGCCAGCGTCTCAGCGGATGCAATGCAACATCTTTGCACCGCGGATCAAAAGTGACTTTTCAGCAATGGAGGGCGTTGCCCAGAACAATCCGGGAGTTTGATTGGAGGGCAATTGTTCAAATTGATCTCCTCCCTTGATCACCGAAGTCTCGCCCGACTCGTTAAGAGCGTAGACGTTGCCATCTGCTGCCCACAGTGAAGAAGTGACACTCGAGGCATTCTTGAGTCTCTGGCGGTACAGCCTTTCTCCTGTCGCCGCATCATGGCAACTCAGGATTCCACGACTGAGGACGTACAGTCGTCCGTCAACGACTACAGGAGAACACATCCCAGGGGCGGCAGCATCTTCGATCCACGCTACTTGTTTTTCCCCGATGGATTCGAGCGTCAACTCACCGGCGGCTCCGGCACCGACCGCGATAAGTGGTCCGCGGCTATTGCGTCCGCTATTGCCAAAATAGATGCGATCTTGATCGCAGGTTGGTGAGGCGCTGAATGCTCCGCCCGTTCCGGTCAAGATCCAAAGCGGTTCACCCGTGATTGGCTCGTAAGCTGTTACATTCCCGGCACCGCAGACAACCAATTCCGCTCGTTGCTTGTTTTTCCAAATGACCGGCGAACTCCAACTCGTTCGGCCAGTCCGCTCGACTTTCCACACTTCTTTTCCTGTCTTAACATCCAAGGCAACGAGGAAAGACCTTTCTTCGTTATCACATTGTACGAACACCATACCCCCGTGAATCGCAAGCGAACTACCGCTCCCAAAGTCGCTCGAGGTACTGAAGGCTCCAACTTCCTTCTGCCATAATGTTTTTCCTTTTTGGTCCAGACATGCGATAACCCCGACCGCTGCAAAATAAGCGTAAACACGATCACCGTCGGCAACCGGTGACTCGGTCGCGTACGAGTTGGACGGATGAATTTTGTGTGGGGGCGTCTTCGACAACACTTGCTGTTTCCACAGTAAACCTCCGTCTTTCAGACTCATGCAGTGAACTTCAAAACTGAACGGTCTTGTCGGGGCTCTACCCATGAAGTGAGATCGCATTGACGCCACACCCTCACCAAAGCCTTTGGGCCGTGATCCATCATCGGCAACTGCAGTGGTGACAAATACTTTGTCGCCGGACACAACCGGAGACGACCAACCACCCCCTGGTACCTCAACCGACCAAGCCAGGTTGCTGTCCATACTCCACGCCTCCGGGTGTTTCTCAAGCGACACGCCATTTCCCTCGGGGCCTCGGAAGCTACCCCACGAAACTGATAAATCTGCGGCTGTCGCTGGGACTGATTCAACCAAACTCGCAAAAACAACGGAAATCGAGGCAAGATAGCGAAGGCAGGGAAGGAGCATCTCGTGGTTCCTGGGTGTGCAGATGAACGTGAAGAGCTTTGCAGCTCTTTCTTCACGTTCATTTTAGCGCCGCGGCAAGTAATCGCTGTTGGCTGAGTTTGAAATTGCACGCGGCACGTTCCATCACGAAATCGTGCAGTCGCGACCCATTCTCTTTTTATCTGCGTAGGGAACATCAGAAGATCGAAGGGAACGGTCGTGAGTAAGTGCCAGAACGCTGTGTTCGATAGGCGGGACCGCCGCGGTTCACAGTCACATAAGCGAATTCACGATTCAAATCGGTCGCCTGAAGGGTTAATTGAGCGGTCCGATTGAACCGACCGCTCAGAAGCTGTGTGTTTTATTCTTCCGTCGTTACTAAAGCCGAGTGGAGATCTGTCATGCAATACCGAATCATCGTTCCCATTTTGAACCAGGATTTTTATTTTCTCGCTGAGTCTGACTCGGGGAACATTATACGGGTCGTACCTTGCCAGCGACGGTAAGCACTTCGATGGGTAGCCAGCGGGTGGTATCAGGGGTCAGGGTTGGTCAAGTGTCAACCAGTTGCTGAACATGGCGGCCTGACCAGCGCGGTTACCCTTGCTGTCGGTAAGGTTCCAAACCGTGGCACGTTCAATGAGGAATCGTTGTCCGTCTGTCGCGATTCGAATCCCGCGGTAATCGTCGACGTAACCAACGCGTGCTGTGCGGGCCAACACTTCAGCACGCTCATCCCTGTGCATGGGTTCAGCCGTTAACCGTGACGGGGTTTCAAGCAGAATTGGAATGGATATTTTCCAGAGATTCAGCGCGCGGCGATTAGCGTAATTGAGCAGGGGATCGGCTTGGGTATCGTGTGATACAACAACAAAAGACGCGTTGAACAGTGACTCAGCCTGGTCGGCGTCGGACCCACAACGTTCAATGAGCGGGCTTTTCACCAACCGCTCATAGGACTCGAGCATGTTCTGGGTTTGTTCAATCCAACCATTTCGCAGCCAAGGCTTAGTTTCCGTCATCCGTTAAATCTTTGCAAAGAGAACGTAAATCAATAGATTTTGGAGTTTATCCGGCCCAAGATCGCTGAGGAAGTGTGGGTGGGTAGATCTGCCATTTTTCGTTCGGTGTTGTTGGTAACGGCAGCGTTTTGTACAGTGAGAGGCGGCGCATGGGTGAATCGGTAGAGCCCCTCAGTGACATTGATCGTATGCACAGTCTGGTTTGTGTTCGCGCATGACTCTCTGAGCGTTTACTGTTAGCTAATCACTCTTGTGTCTTGATTTTACCGAGTCGTTTACCCCGCCATCTTGAAATGGGATCAATTTGGATCAGCCAAACCCTGAACCAATGATCGATCTTCGACGATACGCTGATCGTGAATATATGCTGTTGGCGTCTTACGCGATGCACAGTCGTGATACGGCAGGGCGAGTACACACGGAAGCGTCACATTCCTACCGTGGGCCATTTGCACGCGATCGCGACCGTATTCTGCACAGCAGTGCGTTCAGGCGACTTAGCGGCAAGATGCAGGTATTTACGGGTGAGATGGGCATTTATCATCGCACTCGATTGACTCATACTTTTGAGGTCGCGTCCGTCGCCAGAACCATGGCGCGAGTCCTTCGGTTGAACGAGGATTTGACAGAGGCTTTGGCGTTAATGCACGACATAGGCCATCCTCCGTTTGGTCACTGCGGAGAGGACATACTGAGTCATTGCATGCAGTCGGCGGGTGGTTTCTCCCACAATGGCTTCGCACTTGTGATCGTTGAGCAACTTGAGCAGCGATATGCTAGTTTCCCCGGATTGAACCTGTCGCGTGAAACGCTCGCCGGTCAAGACATTCGCGCGCACAAAGCGGAAGCAGCGGTTGGCCATTCACCAATGCTGGAAGTTCAGCTTGTTGACTTGGCAGACTCGATTGCTTATGACGCGCACGATGTTGACGATGCCCTGCAAATGGGCCTGCTTTCCATCGACGAGCTATCGGAATTGGCTGTTATTCGTCGGGCTCTGGATCGGACGCGTGGACGACATGGCCTTCTGCCCAAAGCACAGTTGCGTCAATTACTGGTTCACGAGTTAATCGATTTGCAAGTCGGCGATCTGCTTGAACAAGCCGTTGATGCCGTTCGTCCGCTTGAGGGATATAACACGGCAAATGTGAGCGAAGCCGGGCTCCGTCTGACGCACAGTGAGACGATCAGTCAGGAGCGGAGTGAACTCGAGTCGTTTCTGTTCAATGCGGTCTACCGTCACAAACGCTTGATTCCTGTGCGTCAGGCTGCCTCGGAACGACTGGAGACCATGTTCAGGATTCTGGTCCGTGACCCATCACGGATGCCGCTTCGGTTCCGGCAACGGGCCGAATCGCGCGCAATCGAGTCAGTCGTTGGTGAGTATATCGCGGGAATGACCGACGCATTTTGCGATGCGCAGTACCGCTATGCAGTAGAATCCAATACCGGTCCCTTAGCGGACTGGTAGACGCTGCATCGCCGATAAGCCCCCACAAGAAATTACGCTGTGATGCTTGCCCATGCCGTGCAGGCGGAATCTGCAGAGCGAGAGCCTGGCGTGCAACGTACCTGCGTTTCAAATACAAGCGGTTCGTTTACCGGTATTGTTCGTGACAAGCGTCACACTTCTGGCGAATCTTTCCGACGCCCAGACGCACGGCCTCAAAGTCCCCGCGTCCCAAGGCTGCCGTCACTGCCTTTCCGTCAGTACTCATTTCTCGACTGAGTTTCGCGTAGTCATCATCATCTGCGTCATCCATGCCTTCCTGACTCAGTACTTCGCCCAATGCGGCAAGCAGTTCACTGTTTCGCTTCACCAAATCAGTTTCCTTCTTGATGGTACCCTCGTTGCGGGCGCCATCTTCCAAGGTTTCGATAAGCAATTCGGCGTACTCCATCAGCGGAGACCGATCAGCAATCATCGTCCAGTCGGTTTCATCCTCAGATTCACGATTCGCAAGTCCACTGCCCGCAATCAAGTCCTGCAAATCGCCTTTGCGTAATTTCGCTTCGTTGTAAACTTGGGTGGAACCCGCCTTGCAGTTGAAGGCAGTTCGACTGATGAGATCGCGTGCGGCGGCGGCTTGATCTTTCCAACGCACCTCGCCGGGATATTGGTTGATAATCGCGAATAGCGAAGCAAGAATCGTTAAATCGAGTCTTGCTTCGAGGTAACCGCCGCTATTGAAAGCACCGGGAGTGGTCACGATCGAGTCAAAATGCAATTTGACGCGTTTGATTTCATCTTCAAGTGACTGCGGCGAAATCACAGCGGACCAAATATCGTTGCCAGTTGCTGTTGATTCAGCGGTTGAACCTGCTGACGAAGTAGCCTGTGCCGCCGCTGCCATCGTAGTTGAACGCACGCTGGACAGGGTTGGCTTTTCACCGCGAAAAGCGTCGTTGATATCAGCGAAAAAGATTCCCCTCATTTCATCTGGATCAACTTGCGGAGCAGGGGCACGTCTTTCATCGGCCCGAGCATGCGGTATGATCGCGCCCAGCCCAACCAAAATGATGACAAGTAGGTGGTTGGATTTCTTCATGTGATGAGTTCCAAGTATCGAGAAAAGCTTATCGACAAGTATAGCTGACGCGCAAGAACAAGAACGACTGGGATTCTCTGTGTGTTCTGACTTTTATGGCAGTTTCAATGCCCACAACTGGAAAATCCGTGCTCCAATTCAGCGAAAATGCAAAGTTTGATCCGTCCCAAGAACAAGGAACGGACAGGCACGCGTGGAGATCAAGGCTGACAGACGTCAAGAATGCGACGCATTTCCCCGACGGCATCCCGCATTCCGACCATCAATGCGCGGCTAACGATGGAGTGCCCGATATTCAACTCAATCATATTGGGGATCGCGGCCACAGGCCGCACATTGGTGTAGTTTAGGCCGTGCCCCGCATGCAAACGCATCCCATGGGAACAAGTTAATTTACCCGCCTCGGAGAGTCGGGCTAACTCATCTGTGACGGTCTCTCGAGTCGCCAGTGCATAAGGCCCGGTGTGCAATTCAACTGCGTCAACTCCAAGTTTTGCAGAGGCTTCAACCTGATCAATATCTGGATCAATGAAGAGGCTTACCAAAATGTTGTGGTCTTTCAGCTTTTGGACGGCGGCTGCAATCCGTCCTTGATCCGACACGACATCCAGTCCTCCTTCGGTCGTGACCTCGGCACGATTTTCCGGCACGAGCAGTCCCCACGTCGGTTGTGCTTTGCACGCAATGTCCACGATCTCATCAGCGCACCCGAACTCCATGTTCGTCTTAACGGTAACCGTTCGCATCAATAGTTCTACATCACGTTCCTGTATGTGGCGGCGATCTTCACGCAGATGAAAAGTGATCCCATCTGCACCACCCTGCTCGGCCAGAGCTGCAGCAACCACAGGATCAGGCTCGAATGTACGACGGGCCTGTCGTACAGTAGCGACATGATCGATGTTAATACCGAGTTCAATCACAGCGAGTGCCCTGTCAGATTGGGTATGAAATTATGGTTGCATTCGATCAGGCACCCAGGTGTTACCCTGGGTGTGTGTACCGGGGCGATTATCTCAGTTATTCAATTCAATTTCGACACGATCACCGCGTTCATCGCGACAGTCCATCTCCATGTGTTCCGGATACAAGGCTTCACTGCCCAGTATCTGCACTGTTATCTTTCCGACGTCTTCCATTTCCATAACCTCCCGTCGCTTCTTATTGTTTAGATGCGCTGCGACCTGATCATTCACTCGGACGGTGACCCTGCATATATTCTTATTATTGACTGCGAGGGCCAGTGTCCTGATAACTTCGATGGACATGCTTTCCGCGGTTTTCACCAACGCTCGGCCTTCGCAGCAGGGGCAATCGTTATAGATGCTTCTCTTCAAACTGGGGCGGACTCGCTGGCGTGTCATCTCGATCAGGCCAAACGGACTGGTTCTCAATATTTTTGTCCGAGCACGATCTTTTTCCATCGCGTCACGCAGCGTTCGTTCAACCTTTCGGCGATGACTCTCTTTGCGCATATCAATGAAGTCATTCACGATAACGCCACCCAAGTCACGTAGACGCAATTGCCGGGCAATTTCTTTCGCTGCAGCAACGTTGAGCCTGAAGGCGTTTTCTTCTGCCGAATCATTGCCCCTGAAACTGCCACTATTGACGTCAATTGCAACCAATGCTTCGGTTGGATCGATCACAATCGATCCACCGTCTCGCAGTTGAACTTGGCGTGTGTTGATTTTGACGATTTCCTGTTCCAACTTATACTTGTGGAAAAGCGGCGAATCGCCTTCATACAATTTGAGACGGTCCACCACACGTGGCATCACCATTTTCAGGAAGTCTCTCGCCTTCTCATAAGACTCGGGTTCATCAACGAGGATCTGATCAATGTCGTCGCTGTAGATGTCACGAATGGTTCGGATGATCAGGTCGCTTTCTTCATAGATCACTCCGGGCTCTTTGGTCGTTTTGACGCGTCGTGCGATCGCTTTCCAGAGACGCAGCAAATACTCCAAGTCACGCGAAAGTTCCTTTTCCTTCCGGCCCGCCCCCGCGGTTCGGACAATGAAGCCAAGCCCTTTTGGCGGATTGAGTGAAAGCAAGCAGCGTTTCAGCCGTTTACGGTCGTCCTCATCTTCTATCTTGCGACTGACACCTACGCGGGCCAAAGACGGCATCAGCACCAGATACCTACCTGGAATGGAGATGTAAGTGCTGAGGGTCGGACCCTTGGTTCCAATCCCTTCTTTGATGACCTGAACCAACACTTCATCCCCGCGTCGAAAGATCTCTTGGATGGGTGGCTTCACCCGAGGCCTTCCGCCTTTATACGCATGCTTGCTACCACGACCGGATTCTCGGGCACGCTTCGCGGCGGCTTCCGCCAGTTCATCCGACTCTCGCATGATCTCTGCAGGGTCATAACCTCCCTGCCGAAAATATTGAGGCTCCACGTCGCTAATATGCAGGAACCCATTTCGTCCAACACCGAAATCGACAAAGGCAGCCTGGATACTGGGTTCGAGATTGACAATTTTTCCGCGATAAATGTTTCCGGCAAACGCCTCAACACTTTTGCGTTCCATGTAGAGTTCTTCAAGCCGATTGTTCTCTAACACTGCAATCCGGCATTCTTCCGGTTGCAATACATTGATCAGCATTTCTTTCTTCATCGTCAAGCACCTCTGGGGTGTTGGGCCGGCTTAATGCGGAACCAAATGATTCCGGCATGGACGCCGACGGTGATAATATTTTGTGATTAGCCAACGAACACGGAGCAAAACAGATCATGCTTTCTCCTTGTTGTGGCTCATGTGTGTATTGATCAGGGTTTCCCACGTGGGAGACTCAGCAACCCAAGCGGGATCGCCGTCCTGTGGTTCCTGTTTAAGTTCGACAGACATGCGTCGAATGAGAGTTCCGAGATCTACCCAATGACCGAATCCGAGCAGATCAAGGACATCACCGGGGCGAAGCGACGCTGCTTGGCTGGCTGCCAAACGCAGTTTGACAACATCACCTTGCAACTCAAGTTGTGTGATTTGTTCAGTGACTTTGACAGTCAATGTTTTTTTCTTCCGCTCGACAGATACTGTGTCTTTGCCGAGTAAATCGTTAATAGCGGATTGAATTTGTCCTGCTTCGAAACCTTCAACGACAGAAATTGTGTAGTCACTAGCACTGAGTTGGGCTTTACTCATTCCCTCAGGCAAGCGAGTGACGCTCTTGATGTTCAATCCCGGTTGCTGGTCGGCCTCGAGTCTCTCCAGCAAAGCTTTGGCGGACAATTCTTCAGCGAGATCAATTTCAACAACTTCATCAAGGCTCTCGACGCCCAAAGCCAACGCAGATGGGAATCCGACCCTTGGCTTGGGATGGAAACCCTCTGTCATGGAGAGTACAAGGCCAGCACGACGCAATAAGCGTTCCCAAAGCCTTGCCAAGTCTCGGTGACTGATCCATCGCAACAGATCTGTTTTGCCAAACCGAATCCGATAGCGTATCCGCAAAACGGGTGCGGCCACTTTCTCGGCACCGGTAACGCCGCCATTCTCAGGCGTCGGGCGGGGCTCGATATCGGTTGGATTTGGATCAGTCACAGTTTTCACGAACAGAATAATTATTTCTTGTTTAGGTCACTACCAGTTCAGGGACCAGTACACCAAGTCGGTCGAGCAGATAAACATCGACATCGCGTGCCGAATCCAAGGTCATGACACGTTCAGCGATCTGTTTGCACTCGTCAATCGAGACGCTTCTGATGGCCTTTTTGATGCGTGAGAGTGCAAGTGGGGGAACGCTTAAGTTCCTGACCCCCAGCCCAACTAAAAGCAACGCACGCCCCGGAATGCTGCTCATTTCACCGCAAACGGCTAATGGGCGGCCCCACTCGTCTGCGACGTCAACACATCGTTGGATCAATCGCAACACCGCAGGGTCACTTGATTGGTAAAGATCCGCCACGTACTCGTTGCTTCGATCCACCGCGAGGGTGTATTGGGCAAGGTCGTTTGTGCCGATACTCAGGAAGTCGACTTCCTGCACAAAGTGCTCCAACATGACAACCGCGGCAGGCACTTCGACCATCATTCCAACAGGGATGTCTGAGCGATGAGGAATGCCCTCGGCTTTCAGATCCCGCGCGACCACGTTGAGCAGCATCTTCGCTTGCCGCAGTTCGCCAATGGTAGTGATTAACGGGAACATCACGCGGATGTCACCATGAGTGGCAGCCCGCAAGATAGCCCGTAACTGTGGCCGAAACAGGTCAAGATTTCGCAGCGAGAGTCGAATGCTTCGCAGTCCCAGGAACGGATTGTACTCCTGTTCGGCAAGCGGCCTGTGTCCCATTTTGTCGGCACCCAGATCCAATGTGCGAATGACCACAGGCCGGCCATTCATTTCGCTCACCACTTGGCTGTAAGCTTCGTAGTGATCTTGTTCGCTTGGTTCTTCTGTGCTGGCTAGGTACAGGAATTCGGTTCGGTACAGCCCAATACCATCCGCTCCCCGTTCCAAACAGGAACTCGTTTCGTGGGGGAACTCGATATTCGCACTTAGTCGAATCCGCGTTCCATCGGCAGTTTCTGCAGGAAGATCCCGAAGCTCTGCTAACTGTGCACTGAGGTTCTGACCCTGTTCAATCCGCTGCTGGTAACTTGCCAGAGTGGAGTCGTCTGGGTCGAGGATAATTTTGCCCCGATCACCGTCCACAATGACGCGAGTTCCGTTGCTCACGGTATCAAGAAAACTACCAATGCCAACAACTGCAGGGAGCTCAAGCCCCTTCGCGACGATCGCCGTGTGTCCGCCGGATCCACCAACTTCCGTGCAAAATCCTTGCACGTAGCGGCGATCAAGGTTCGCCGTTTCGCTAGGGGATAGATTGTGCGAAAGAATCACCACCGGTTCGGTGAGGTCAGAGAGTGGTTTCTCATCGAAGGCCCCAAGCTGTTGCAGTAACTGCTTCTCAATATCGAGCACATCCTCTGCTCGTTCGGCCAGCATCGGGTTCTCTAATCGACGCAGAGCCAACGCGTAATTCCTCAGAACTCGGTTGACTGCATAATCTGCGGCGTGCAACTCGGTGGTGATACGTCGTCGCAACTCCCCGTGCAGACGCGGATCATTCAACATTTGCATTTGAGCGGCAAAGATATCCCCGGTTTCATCACCGGCAACAGCGCTCGTCTCAAGACGGTTCGATTCTAACTGTTTAGCAACGGCATTAACTGCCGCACGCAGACGCGCATATTCATCGTCCGCGTTTTCAGCGGCAATGAGAGCTCGGGAAATACGGTATCCATCAGCATCCAGCACTAAAGCTGGGCCGATAGCGACTCCCGGCGAAACAGGAATACCTTGCAGTTCGACCATCGTCGTGCGACGGCACGGATCTCACGGGAGTTCTCCATGGTTGAAGACAGACTAAGAGCAGTCCTCAAGATCATGGTCTCACTCCAAAACCGCTCGTGCGGTCGTAATTTCGTGGGGTGCGGTCCGTCATTGTTCGTTGTGTATGAATATTTTGTTCTAAGCCACACTCGTACGTACGAATGCGATTCATCAATTCATGTGAACCAGGTCACTGTGGCCAAGATTCCGTGAACTCGATCACAGAAACTTCAGTTCCAATGAATGGATGAAGTCTTTGTGCGAAATTCACAGCTTCGGGTATCACAGCGTCAAGCTTCACAATGCCAATCTTCGCAGTGAGCTCGCTCACATGCATGGCAATCTGTTCGAGTCAGGAGTTCAGCCATCTAGAGCTGACTCTTTTCCCGAAACTTCATTTGTGTCATCAAATCCCGCGTCAAACAATTCCTCGATTGCATTGAGTGCATCCGCTGCATCACCGCCGTCGGCCGAAATGGTCAACACAGTCCCTTGGGCAGCACCCAAGGTCAGGAGTGAAAGGATGCTCTTGCAATCGACCAACTCACCATCTCTTCCAATCAGGATATTTGACTGGAAGCCCGAGGCCATTCGGACCAAGAGGTCCGCCGGGCGCGCGTGCAAACCTTGTGGGTTTTGGACGGTTACGTTTCGAGTCGGGATGTTCTTATTCATTTAGCCAGATACGAACTGGTTATCATCTGCTTCTTGCAACAATTGATTAATATCCGGTGGCGTTTTGCTCTGCTTGAGAAAGCGGCAAAATGATTCATCTCTGAGTTGACGGGAAATATTTTCCAGTGCTCTAAGGTGGTCGCCGGGGCGTTCCGGAGGGCTAATCAACAAGAAGAAAAGCTGGACGCGTTCGCCATCGAGCGACTCGAAGTCGACGCCTTCTTCGCTAACGCCAACCGTGCCGACCAGTTTTTGAACGCTGGGGTGTTTGGTGTGAGGCACAGCAACTCCGCGGCCAATGCCGGTGCTACCTAATTCTTCCCGCTTCATGATAGAAGCGATGATGTCGTCGCGCTGGTCAGCATCTACATCGCCCGAGTCAAGAAGAGCTTGTACAAGCTCTTCAATAACACCTTCTTTCGATTGGGCTTTTAACTCAGCACGAATTGCTTTTGTGTTAATAAAATCTGCGAACTTCATTTGAGTGCGATTCCTTGTTTGGAAATCTCGTTGTTAGCTAACCGCCGATCTCGTTGCAACTGGAAGGGCTCGGTCAGCTACGTTGGAACAACCTTCCTGCCCTTTGAAACTCGCGGGACGAGGTTGGAACGCACTGACTGCGAGCTCCTGCAATTGGTTTTGAGAGCTAGCGGGAATGAAAATGGTTATGGTCGCGAAAGGCGAACTGACGGCGGCACCCCTGTGCCGCGGTCCTCTACTCGTCTTCAACGGCCGATGTATCGATATGTTTGTGTGCGGTGCCGCGGTGGCCAGTTTTTTTCTCTTTCAATCGTCGAAGTTGCTGTTCAACCTTTGGAATGGCGGTATCGAGCGCGGCAATGACGGTGCTCGCCTCAGCTGTGGCAACACAGTCATCGGCGTGCTCAGCAGAAACCTGTATTTCAACTGATGGCTTGTCCAACTGTTTCAGGTCGACAGTAACCTCGATTGCATTGACGCGGTCGTAAAGACGGCGGAGTTTTTCCGCTTTCTCCACTAGCAACTCCTGATCTCCTGGTTGCAAACTACCGTGCCGTGCTGAAACATTGACCTGCATGTTCTAAATCTCCTCCAATGATTAGGACGCCCTCGCGAGGAAAGACGCCTGAATAGGGAGGTTCCACGCGTCGACGTGAATTCCTGACGCTGCTGACGGAACCTTCTGTCCCAGACAGCATACGCAACTTCGCTCTCTGCGAATAGCGATCCTTTTTTAGTTCTGACGTGGGAATGCGTGCCTGACTCCCCCTGACAGACAGGCCGCCGACCTGTTACGCTTGCGATCTCGAATTTGAACGTTTTTTCCACCCTTTTAACCCCCGCTTGCTCCATGGCCCGAAAGGTCGTCAATCGGAAGGCAAAAGCTGCCGAGGCCGAAGCCGCAGAAAAACAGGCTACCGCGAAGAAGAAAAAAGCCGCGAAAAAGGCTACCAAGCGGAAAAAGAAGGTCGCGGCCGAAGTTCGGCTACGACTCTATTGGGGCGTCTTCAGTCAAAATCTCAAACGGGTAGCCGTCTTTGAATTTGACCAAAAGAAAGAGGCCGTAAAAAGGGCCACTGAGCTCAGCAAAGGCGGAAAAGCTCCGCATTTTGTCCAGAAGGTTAAGGAAGAAATTAAACCCGAATAAGACACTCCGATGTTCGAGCGTTCATTCATGCCGCGATCAGTTTTTTCGATTCTGGCAATTCTGGCGGTCGTACTATTTGTGTCGCGGGGATCCGGCGTGAACGCACAGGTCAACGACGGACAATCTGGGCAGTATCGGGCAGATGCTTTCACAGGAGCATCGGGGATCAATCTCCCCTACCGAATTTTAACGCCCAAGCAGCTTGAGTCGGGTAAGAAGTATCCGCTTGTGTTGTTTCTGCATGGCGCTGGAGAGCGAGGAAGCGACAATAAAAAACAGTTGGTCCATGCGGCTGCTGATTTTGCTAGCCCCTCGCGGATGAAAGAATTTCCTGCGTTCGTAGTTTTCCCGCAATGCCCGACAAACCAGCGTTGGGTCGAATCCTCGTGGGAGCTGCCTACTGGTCGCGGTGAATTCGATACACAGCCTTCGAAACCGATGGCGGCGGCCTTGGAGTTAGTCGACTCGCTTGTCGAGGAACTGCCGATTGACCGAGACCGTCTTTATGTCACTGGACTATCGATGGGGGGGCAGGGCACCTGGTTTGCCGCTGCCAACAAGCCTCAACGTTTCGCAGCCATGCTCGAAGTCTGCGGCGGGGGCGATCCGAGTTGGGCTGCAAATTATGCTGGCATACCGATTTGGGCTCTGCACGGTCAAGATGATGGCGTCGTTCCCATCTCACGTGCTCGCGAAATGGTGATCGCCCTTGCTGAGGCGGGACACGCCCCTGAACTCAGATACACCGAGTACCCTGGCGTCGGTCACAACAGCTGGACGCAAACATTCAAACGCGATGATGTGTTCGAATGGCTGTTCGCTCAACGGAAACGTTAATGGCTCCCCTGCTCAACGCAGATCGACGCGTTCCCGCCGAATGGGAACCACAAGAGTGCATCTGGCTTGCTTGGCCACACAACCGCGACACGTGGCCCGGACGCTTTGACACCATCCCGCCGTTCTTCGCACACTGGGTGCACGTGATTGCAGAGTCAATGCCGGTAAGAGTGTTGGTTGGCTCAGAAAACGCCAGCCAGTGCACCAAGCTAATAGGGGGCAAGAACAACGTCGAACTTATTGACATCCCCACAAATGACTGTTGGATACGCGATTATGGTCCAACGTTTGTCTTAAGTGACAACGACCAAAAACTGAGCCTTGTGGATTGGCAGTACAACGCTTGGGGCGGCAAGTACCCACCATGGGATATGGACGCCGCAGTGTGCAATGCAATGAGCGAAGAACTGCAATTGCCAAAAGTGACCAATCAACTTTTCGTCGAAGGCGGTGCGCTGGAATTTGACGGAAATGGCCGCCTGCTCACCACCCCTGGCTGCTTGCTTGCCAATAATCGAAATCCTAAAGCCACAAAAAATGAAGTTAGTGAAGAGCTGCAACGACTCACCGGGGTCACGGAAATTGTATGGCTCGATGGCGGGGGACTGGATGGAGATGACACCGATGGTCACATTGACCAACTGGCAAGGTTCATCGATCATCAGAACGTTGTCGTTTGCACTTCCAATCACAAGCAAGACAAACATTCCGCGGGGCTTCAAGCAAACTACCTACAACTAAAAGCATGGGGCGAAACCACTTCGCCCGACGTCAACGTGCACCAGTTACCCGCGCCCGCCCTTCGACATATCAATGGACAGCCGGTGCCGCAAAGTTATTGCAACTTTCTCCGTCTCGGCCCAGAGCGTTTATTAGTGCCATCCTTCAACGCAACGGAAGATGATTATGCGGCGGGCTTGCTTGGCGAACTGACTGGCATCTCCGTAACGCGAGTCGATTGCAGTGATCTCTCCTGGGGTTTAGGTGCATTGCATTGTGCTAGCCGTGATCAACCGCAACTGTTTGAAAAAGCAATTTGACCACTTGATTCAATCACGTCTTGAACGGTGCATCCAATTCACCGCAACGTTTACTTTCTAACTTCACCCTGCATTCGCCAACATAGTCGATACAAGCGGTTACTCACTCGCGTATCGGTTTGTATCTCCCCCGGTTGATTTTTCAGCTCAGTGCATTTGCCCCAGTTTGATTGGCGGGGAAACACGAGCCACTTGCCGATTAAATACACTCCAGCGAAGTGTTTTTCTGTTGCCTCGACCCATTGCCCGCAACTAGCCAAGCGATTTAGGCCGCGTCTGATGACCCCGCCGGATATTCATCGGAACCAGCAGGGCTGCGAGAGGTTTAACAGACATGTACCGAGTACTCACAGCCTCGGATCGCCGCGATGGAACGCAATCAACTCAGTGCAAGGATTTGCACAGCACGCAAGGGATAGAACAATGTTGCAGCCAATGAACAATAAAGTGACAGCGGCATGTCCTTCAGGACATAAACTCCGCGGCAAACCGAGCCTCGTCGGAAAGACCGTGAAGTGCCCACGTTGCGAGGCCGAATTCGTGTTCGCTTTGACGTTCAAGCCTTCAACGTCAGCGGAAGCGAAGGAGGTAACTGACACTGGTGTGATGCGAATACTTGGGACCATGGAATCGGTTCCCCCACCACCAAAGCGTCGTGTGAAAACAGACCGACCATGTACAAGGTGTGGCACTTCTGTACCGGAGAACACGACAGTCTGTAGCAATTGCAATTGCTATGTCGGTGTCTTGCCGACATTCCTCAAGGAAATGTCTCCATCCGCGTCGCACGTTAAATAGCGAATTTGAGATTGGCAGTTTCTAAACAGCCAAGTAGAAAGCCATTTTCATTGCTCAAGCGGCATGGCTGGTTTGTTCGCCTTACTTGCTCAGCGTTTCGTGAGTGTGGCTTGCTTTTGAGTGATGTTCTTCGATGTGCTGGCGGAGCAGGTCTTTTCCATAGTCGTTGCCGTTCGGCGTTCGCAAGACCGCATGAATATGGTCACGGGAAGGAGCGGAAGAACGAAACGGGGCGACACGCCTCTCGTGGTCGAATTCAATGAGCAAAACGGGGCTGTGAATCCGATAATAGAAGACGTCATCCGCATCAGTCCCTCCTACCCATGAGAACCAAGTTCGGTCGAGATGTTTTTCAACTTCCTTCATTTTCACCTCTGAATGCCCCTCGGACATGGTTCCAACAAACGTTCGAACAACGGCCAAAAGTCCTTGCCGTTGCGAGTCTGAAAGTTCGTTCGTCTTCAGCCCAACATAATCAAGATTGATATTGTCCCGGTAGGCTTGGGCAACCGCGTTGTTTTGGTCTTTGATTTTGGTCAAGGTAGCTTGAGTTTGCTGTTCAGCTGTCAGAGAGCGCATGAAAGCAACGCCTCTGTCCTGTTGCTCCTGCATCACGATCGTACCTTTGAATTTCCCCGACGTTGCATGTACGGGTTCGCTCCCGATAAACACTGGCGACATGACTACCTGATCACCCAACACAAAGTAGTTAATGATCAGATGATGTCCGTCGATTTGCCAGCCCCAGGGTTCGGTCTCGGAGGGTTCACCCATGATAGTTATCCAATAGAGCCACTCGCCGTACTCCTCGAAATTATTGGCGAGCTCAGCTAGTGTGCCATTCAATTTCATGATGTCCTTCGATAACTTGAGCCCTTTTGCACTAAGACTGGCTTGCAGCAAGCCGAATGCAAGCTCCCTTTGTTTCACGCTCATCTCATTGAACCCAACTCCTTTACGTTGGTAAAAATGTCGGTTGTCCCAACTTCTCCATTCGATGTCGTGAACACCATACTGAGTGCGTTGCCTTTGTTCTTCGGAGATTCCATCCAGCAGCAAATTGGCGGCTTTCACCACTGGTTTGGTTGAAACCCCAGACGACTTGATCTCAAACAGACCGCGTTCAATTTGGTCATTCGCGGTCAAACCACGAAAGGGCTCTTTGAGAGACTGTTCACCACCGCCGCGACCACCCTTTCGTGTTTTTCTTCGTTGAGCCTCCGCGACCATAGACTCCGCAAGGACCCCGAGCAGAGACAAAAAGATGAAGCTCAATGCAAGTGAACGATAGCTTCTCATGATGAACCACATAGAACGGAGGAGATGGGACGCATCGGCAAGGAATGACTATTCCGAGATACAGAACAAGTGATTCTGCCCGCGAATGAATAACTCTTTACCCACGGGAGCAGGTGTGGTGTCAACAGGTTCACCGACCGAGTTGGTTGAAACGATATCGAGGACATTTGAGTCTTTGAGCACAACGGTGGTACCGGCGCGCCCAGTGAGATAGACATGTCCACCCGCAGCGATCGGCGAGGCATAGGTCGACTTGATTCCGGGAATACGACTCGTTGTGTAGTGTGGTTTCCCGGTAGCAGCATCCAAGCAGGTGAGCAAACCCGTTTTACCCTTGTGAAAGTACAGTCGTCCCTGCGAAAGCAAAGGCGATGCAATATCCGGAGTGTCTCGATCAACGCTCCAGAGAACAGCCTCGCCAGATTCAATGTCCCCACGCCCGTCTGCACGGAAAGCACCCAGGAACGCTCCTCGGAATCCGCTTCCCACATAGACGATGCCGTCTGCCCCAACCGCGCAGGCAACAGGCCGTTGTGTTTGACCGCCGCATCTCCAGATTTCTTTTCCACTCTGCAGATCGTACGAGCGAGCAAAATTCTGGCCGTTCATGACGACCTGAGATATTCCATTCGCTTCCATCACAAAAGGAGTGGCCCAACAACTTGGTTCATCACGTTTGGTTTCCCAAACTGTCTTACCCGTTCTTTTGTCGAACGCGGAGAGCGACGACTCTCCTTCGTGATCGCAGGGAATGAGCAAAAACTCAGCTGCGATGGTGGGCGAGGAGCCTTCTCCAAATGTTCCCCGCATCGTCATCTTTGGGAAATCGGTTCGACTCCATACCAACTCGCCCTTGACGGTGTAGCAGAAAAGCCCGCGTGAGCCAAAGTGCGCGTACACATGCTCACCATCGGTGCAAGGTGATGCAGATGCAAACCCGTTGGTACTATGGGTGCCCTCGTGCGGTTTTCCGATAATTGCAACCTGCTTCCATTCTTGTTGACCGGTCTTACGATCAAAGCAAATGACCACGAATTCAAATGCAGAATCAGAGGTTGGTACGGCACTCGTCACAAAAACACGATCATCCCAGATGACTGGCGATCCAGAACCGCGACCGGGTACTTGTACTTTCCACTTGATGTTTTCGGTTGGACTCCAGGTGGTAGGAGGCTTCGCATCCGTCGATACGCTGTTTCCCCCATCACCCCGCCAATGCCCCCAGTTCTTTCCATAAGCTCTTTGGCCGCACAAGCCAATGAAGACTAAGAGAGTTACAAATGATACAAAATTCGCGTCTTGTTTTTTCATGGGTAAATATGATCGAGGTATCTCGGACGAAACTTACATGAATCACACCTACATTCAGAATAAACGCTGAAGGTAGAGGGACGTCCACTGGACGACTTGGATATTTTTAACGTAAATCATGAGCGACTGACCATGGGGTGACACACAAGGTTATAACCCGACGAAGCAGACGTTTGTTTCAATCACCTGCCTTTGGTCTTTATCAAGTGCGTTTGCTTTTGAACGACCAGCTTTGGGCAGGAACCGGAAACGTCGGTCTACTTCGAGGGATGAGCGGACTGACAATAGAGTTTCCCTGATTTGCAAAAAATGCTTTTCGCTCGGGATGTTCACCACTGCCCGCATTATTCCCAGTGATTAGGCTCAGTGATCAGCTTCCATGCACTGTCCCCGATGCAACACGCTTCAGAGGTCTAGTGGAATGTAAAAAAGTGCAAAAAACAGCGAGAGGAAAACAAAAAGATAAATGGGGCCAAATGATGCGGCGTTAGCTGAAAGGCGAGGGTACCAGTTTGCCTCGATTCGCGCCGCAACTCTGCCCCAACGGCGGGGTTTTGTTTATGCTTGTTACTATGCTGCGATAGGTGTGGCCAGACTGGAAACTTAAGCAGATCCACCGAAGGGTTTCAGCCAGTCATCATGAGCCGCCGAATTCATCAGCTTCATGTCGTTCGATGGTACTGCATGAGCAACAACTCAGGAAAGTTTTCATGGTTGGCCGCGGCCAACGCAAGGAAGACGTGGCCGTCTGTGTTTTAAGTCATTGAAGCTGCATGAGTTCGCTTTCGAACAACAACCAACAAAGGAAACGCAAGTATGACGCCTCAGCTTCGCACATTTGCACTGCTTGCAGTATTGGCGTCATCGTCTGCGTTTGCGGCAAATGAAGAAGTTGGCTTTGCGAAGCACATCGCTCCAATCTTTAGCCAACACTGCATTCGATGCCATGCAGATTTGAATAGCAAAGGCGACTTTTCGTTAACTACGATTGCCGATCTAAAAGCGAACGATTATGTAACGGCGGGAGACGCTGAAGCCAGCCATTTGATCGAATTAGTAACGAGTACGGACGGTGCGCCAGCGTTGATGCCAAAAGAAGCAACTCCCCTTACTAACACCGAAGTGAACTTGTTGCGGCGGTGGATTGAGCAGGGTGCGAAGTGGCCCGAACACGTGACTATTCACGAGATTGCCAAGGCAGATAGGTCATGGTGGGCATATCAGCCGTTGAATGCCACAGGAACGAGTGTCGATGAATTCATTTCTGCCAAGCTTGGAGAACACAAGTTGGCGTTGAGCCCGCGAGCCAACCGCCGAACGCTAATTCGGCGATTGTCGTTTGATCTTCATGGATTACCACCGACCCCAGAAGCGGTTGAATCATTTGTGAAAGACCCCAGTGAAAACGCATACGAACAACTTGTGGATCGAATGCTTGAATCCCCAAATTATGGCGAGCGGTTCGCAACTCACTGGTTGGACATTGCGCACTACGCAGACACTCATGGTTTTGAACGTGATAAACGTCGGGATAATGCTTGGCGGTATCGCGATTACGTGATTGATTCTTTCAATCAAGACAAACCTTACAACGAATTTTTAAGAGAACAAATTGCGGGCGACGTGCTCTACCCGAATCAAGAGCAGGCGGTGGTCGCCACGGGATTTCTCGCGTCCGGTCCGTGGGATTTTGTCGGCCAGGTCGAGACCAAAAGCCCACTTCTACGTCGTGCTGCAAGATCACTTGACCTCGACGACATGGCAACGCAGGTCATGACTGCCACGATGGCAATGACGATCAACTGCGCACGCTGTCACAACCATAAGCTTGACCCCATTTCACAGCGAGAGTACTACCAGTTCCGAGCTGTCTTCGCTGGGGCAAAACGCCAGGAGCGCGTGGTAAGTTCTGCATCTCTCAAGCAGCACGAGCTTCAAAGCAAAACGCTCATTGCTCAACGTAACTCACTGGATTTCGAGAAGGGCCGGTTGCAAGGCGAGGGCCTGAACCTTGCAGATATTGTTGGGGGAGGCAACGGACGTGGGACGGGGGCCTTTCGTAGTGCAATCGACGCGCGGAACGCCAAGGTGCAAACGAGAGACTTTGGGATGCTTGGTAATGTCGTTACGAATAAATTCTCACCTTCAGCTTTTGATTTTGTTGAGGGTGTTTTTATCCCTGACGGTGAAGACGGCAAAGCAAAAATCCCAATCAGTTCCGACGGGGTCACGATCGATGGCTTGCCGAAGACATCCGGGAAAGCATGGGATATGATCCGAAACGGTCCGGTTTCCAGTCAGCATTCCTCCGAATTGGACGGAATTGATTTCACAGAGGGTGGCCACAGTTTGCTTGGGCTGCACGCTAACGCGGGGATCACATTCAATTTGGCCGCAATCAGGAGCGCCCTGACGCCGGTGTCGGCAGTAAACAATACGGGCAAAAGTGGGCAACCTGCGTTTCGCTTTACCTCAAGCGTTGGATATTTCGGCGAGTTGGGAAACCACTTTGCAAGTGCGTGGGTGTTCGTCGATGGTCAGAGGGTTGCTGAATTCACAAATTTGCGTCGTGCTGACGGATTGCAGCCCATCGATCTGGAACTTCGCGACAGTGCTCGTTATCTCACCCTTGTTTCGACCGACGGTGGAAACGGCTACGGAATGGATCAGATAGGCTTTGGTGATCCTAAAATTCGCATCGATAAGCAGACTTCGATGGCAGATAAAGATCGGGCAAGAATCGTAGAAATCGATGTTCAACGAAGGCAGGTCGAAGAACAGATATCATTACTCGGACCGCCACCCCGATTCTATGGAATTGTCGCTGAGAAAACTGTGCCTGGGGTCAGACTGTTGAACCGTGGCAACCCGGAGTCACCAACAGGCGAGGCACTGAGGCCCGCAGCATTTTCGGCTTTGACGATGCTGGATTCGGAACTTGGGAGTTTGGATAGCAATGAAGGTGAGCGAAGGGCCGCTTTAGCTCGCTGGATCACGCATCCAGACAACCCGCTTGTTTCCCGAGTTATCGTGAATCGCATTTGGCAATGGCATTTTGGCACCGGCCTGGTCGATACACCCAGCGATTTCGGGTACGGGGGCGGGCGGGCTTCGCATCCCGAATTACTCGACTGGCTCGCTGCTGAATTGGCGAAACGCAACTGGTCACTCAAAGCGATGCACAGGTTGGTTGTGACAAGTGAAACTTACAAGCAGAATAGTGACGTTCTGAACGCCGGTGTTTCAGATTCCACGGCAAAAGCAAGAACAACGTCACTGAGTCCCAACCCGCAGGAGCTCGACGCCGACAATCGTCTGCTCTGGCGCCAGAATGCCAGGCGGATCGAGGCGGAAGCGATTCGCGACTCCGTACTTTTCGTAAGCGGCAAAATGAATCCCAAGCGTGGCGGACCAGGCTATGAGGATTTCGAATATCAAGATGCATACGCGCCAATTTACACATATCTGACGGCAGACGAACCCGAGCTTTGGCGGCGTAGTATTTATCGCTACATTGTCCGTACCACACCAAATGGTTTCCTTACAACGCTTGATTGTCCCGACCCTGCGAACCTCACTCCAAAGAGGCAGGCAACCACCACTCCGCTGCAATCCCTCGCACTCTACAACAACGACTTCATGCTGCGGCAGGCCCGCTATTTTTCGACGAGACTCCAACAGCGTGCAGCAAACAAGGCTTCCGCCCAAATCGCTTACGCGTTTGAATTAGCTTTCGCGCGCCGCCCGTCTCCAGAAGAGGCTCATCTCGCCATGGAACTCGTTAAAACAGAAGGACTGTTCGCGTTATGCCGTTCACTGCTGAATTCAAATGAGTTTGTGTATGTCGACTAGGCTACAGAACACCTCCGAAAACTTTCGATACATTTCTCCAGCAAGGGTGCACGCAGCCTGGGAAGCGTTGGGATGGGGCGCACTTTCGCTCAGGTTAACGCCGATAATCACTACGGCACGCGGCTGTTACACGAAGAAGTACGGTGATCTTGCACCCATGAGCTTGAAACATACCCTGAACGCCGACGCCGCACTGCCAATGGTAGAAAACACTTCCCAATCACTGACAAGCAGCACCTCGGCATTTTTGGTATTACCTAAGAACAGTGTTGTGTCGTTCGCTCGGGCAGTGGAAACGGCCATCGTCATCACGTGACCTCACCACGCCGGCTTGGACTCCAAGCATTGTTCTTCAATATGCGGCGTTTCGAAAACAACATGTTCCACAACTGGAAGAATCCTGGGCCATTCGTATGAGCAGCGTTAAACAACACGTGATCGCCCCCGTTTCGAGACGGCAGTTCCTTCAAAATGCGGGCGGGGGTCTCGGCTGCGTCGCGCTGACAGCGATGCTGAACGCCGAAGGCAAAGCGGAGACGCATCATGCCCCAGCTGCGAAACGCGTGATTCAAATATTTTGCCCGGGAGGAATGAGTCAAGTCGACACCTACGATTACAAGCCCGAGCTTGAAAAACGTAACGGTGCTCCGTTTGATCCCGGTGGTAAGTTGCAATTCTTTGCATCAAAACCTGGTAACTGCCGAAGCAGTCATTGGAAATTCCGCCAGCACGGACAGTCCGGTTTGTGGATGAGTGACCTGTTTCCCAAGTTGGCAACATGCGTCGATGACATGGCATTTATATATTCGATGCACAGTAAAACCGCGTTGCACGGGCCAGCGTGTTTCATGATGAATACGGGATTCACATTGCCCGGTTTTCCGAGCATGGGATCCTGGGTTACGTACGGGCTGGGTAGTGAGGCCGATGACCTTCCCGCTTTTGTGGTTCTGCCAGACCCGCGAGGTCTTCCGCCCGGTGGCCTCATCAACTGGGGAGCTGGCTTTCTTCCTGCGGAACATCAGGCTACCGCCCTCAACACAAGTGACCGTCAACGCCCAATTGCCGACCTTTTTCCTTCGATGGACATTCCCGAAGTTACGTCTTCCTCAAGCCAAGCGGGGTTGGACTTCCTGCAAAAATTGAACCGCCTGCACCTGGAAAATCGCAGCGGAAATAGCGAACTTGATGCCCGCATTAAGGCGTATGAGATGGCAGCCCGACTGCAACTGAGTGCGCCTGACGTCATTGACCTGAGCCAAGAAACCAGCGCTACGCACCAACTCTACAACGTAGATCACCCCGAGATCGGACCCTTTGGCGGGCAGTGTTTGTTGGCAAGACGGTTGGTACAGCGAGGAGTACGTTTCGTTCAGATCTACTGCGGCGCCGAGAACACCACGGCCAGAAAGATACGGCCCAACTGGGACAGTCACGAAGACCTGCCTCGAGACCACGGGTATTGGGGAGCAGTACTTGATACTGGTGCGTCGGCACTACTGAAAGATTTAAAACAACAGGGCATGCTTGACGATACGTTGGTCATCTGCACAACAGAGTTTGGACGGCAGCCAGCCGCCCAGGGCGGAACATCGAAAGGGCGAGACCACAACGCAGGTGCGTTCACAACATGGCTAGCGGGCGGTGGTGTCAAAGGTGGAGTTGGTTACGGAGCGACCGATGAACTCGGTTTCAAGGCCGTCGAAAATCCAACTTACAGCTACGATCTACACGCAACGGCTCTGCACCTTTTGGGCGTCGATCATACGAAGCTCACTTTTTATCACAACGGAATCGAACGTCGACTCACTGATGTGCATGGGAATGTCATCAAAAAGTTGCTGGCATAGGCGGAATGTGAATCGCCAACGTATGTGAATGATGTGTTCCGCAATATTGGAACGATCCACTGGCTGGTTTCCAACCATGGTCTCTTTTCTCGTTTCCGAACGTGCGACGACCAGAATCTGCAACCAGTCGCAATTCACAAATCCCACTCTGCTTCAGTTACCTGCCACCCGTCTTTACTCGATGGCATTGGCCCAGCGCCGGCCTCGTAATCTCTAGTGGCTTCCAGTAAGGCCTGCTATCATGACGTTTTCGCTCATCCCGCGCGTGCGACAATGTTCAAAACCGATTCCTTGTCTTTCTTTGTCATCTTAGTGATAACCAGCGGCGTTTTTGCGTTGATTTGCGAACCGCGAATATCGGCAACTGAACCATTTCAAGCCCCGAATGTCATCTTCATGATGGCCGATGACATGGGTATGGGAGACACGAGCGCCTATCAGGATTTCACCGGCAATCAAGACAGCGAACAAATCCTTACCCCCAATATGAATCGTTTAGCGCGGATGGGCGTGCGGTTTACCGATGCCCATACACCCGCTTCGCGTTGCACACTCACTCGTTACGCATTGCTAACTGGCCGGTACTCGTGGCGGAACCGACTCAAACACTGGGTGTTATTTGGTGTGCAGGGTGATCCCATGATCGAAGCGGATCGCCCAACACTAGGCAATTTATTTCAGTCTCATGGGTACCGCACAGCTCTGGTGGGCAAATGGCATGTTGGACTTCGGTATCGGAACAGCCAGGGCCGTCCCGCCGATGCGTGGGAAGATGCAGACCTCAGACAACCAATGTTTGACACACCCCTCGACCATGGATTTGACTTCTGCCGTTTCACCTCACGCTCTCACGGGACATCCGGTCCAGCACTGGGTGGAAAAAAGAAACCGAATGACGCATCGCAATCGATCGGTCCCGGGCATATCCACGGGCGGACTGTGATTGGAGCAACCGACGACGGCAAAAGAATTGTTGATAGCGGTGACAACGCATACGTACTTGAGCAACTGGGAAGTCGCCACCTATTCAATGCAAAATCGTTCTTATCAGGCCATTTCACGGACCACGAGGAAAAGCCCTTTTTTCTTTATTATGCGTGTAACTCTAATCATGGTCCTCATACTCCTGAACGGGAAATTGAGGGCGTGAGTGTTGCCGGAGCAGCAACCAATTTGTCTTTAGAGCCAATGGGCAGACGCGCGGACTATGTCTATGAGAACGATGTCGTTCTCGGGAGCCTGCTCAACTACTTGTCTTCGCAAGATGACCCCCGAAACCCCGGCAACAAGCTGATCGAGAATACTATCGTCGTTTTTACAAGTGATAACGGTGCCGAGGTGACGGCAAAGGCAGCAACGGGACCATTCCGCAGCAATAAAGGATCCGTTTATGAAGGAGGGCACCGTGTGCCCTTCCTTGTATCCTGGCCCGCAGGAGACGTTGGCGATGGGAATTCAGAAACCCCAGGAACGAGCAATGCCACCCTGCTTGGCTTGCAGGACATGTATGCCACTTTCGCTCACGTTTTGGGCGAGCAAGACGCTGATTTGAATGGTTTGGACAAAGGAGCTGAAGACAGCATCAGCGTGCTGGACGCGTGGCAAGGCGGGAACATCGGCCACCGCCAGATGTTTTTCAATGACCACAAAGAGAGCGAAGATCATGCAGTACTGGCGTTCCGTTCCGATGACCCCTTCGTCGCAGGACAACTTGTGCCAGGAGCGTGGAAGCTATTTTTCGACGCCAAACTTGTCCGCCATGGCAAAGCAGTCCCTATCGAACTTTACGACCTTCGAACAGATCCGAAAGAGCAGAGGAATCTAGTTCAGCAATCAAATTTGAATGCTTTAGTCAATGAACTGACGCGGCGTGCGGTTGCACACAGAACCGCGGGTGGTCACAGATTCGTCGAGGAGTGCGAACCGATGTCAGTGCGCCTTTGTTGGCTAAAACCTACCGTGTCATCATCACCAGAAGATGTTACTACCACGGCAATTGATTTGCGTTCCGATTTTGAAGAATCAACCAGCGGTGTCTACACATCTACAATTGAGCTCCCAGGATCCAAAAAACTGGGATTTACTATCCATGCAAAACGACAAACTGGAAATGAAGTCCCGCGTTTTGATTTGAACCCAATGGGCCTCGGGGTTGTCGGCGGTACCGCAAAACAAGTGGACTCAGGTGAGAAACTCTGCATCAAATTCAACCAGGATGTTCTCGTTGAGTCTGTGTCGCTTGTCGCTGGGCAAGGGACATGTGGCGGTTTCTATCGTAAAACGACCCAATCCCCTCTGGCAATTTATTGTATTGACGCTGACATTGATTCGAATGACCAGAGCGGAATCCTAAGTGACATTGGTGTCCTGCGGCGAGGCGACGAACTCATTCTTGACAGTTCGCCGCATTTTGGCGTTGAGGCAAAGGGGCGGTGGCGACTCGCTGAGGTCAACGTTCGTCTGATGAGACCAAAGTCCAATTGAAAAATCTTTACTTATATTTCGTTCTACTACATGTACTGGAACTCAGTACGCTATTAGTTGGTGTTCGGCTCGGACCGATACAACTTCTGCTTCCACTTCAATACTTGCGCTGCCTGGTTTTCCAGTGTCTCGGTGTTATCTTCGTTTCCTTCCTCGTCAATTCCGTTCAATGCTGTTGCGTCACCGTTCGAAATGGATGCTTGAAACCGATAGGCAAAAGGACGAGACGGATCCTGGCTCCACGGTCCAATCAGTCCGTAATCCGGATGCAGATAATTCCTTACGCAGAAGGTTCGCTCTGCTAACGTCTCATCTGTTGCCCGAATCAATGAGGCACCATCGATAACGTTTGGATCGGATAATTTCACATCCAGGAAAGAAAATAGGGTGGGTAGCACGTCGGCATGACAGGTCGGCCGTTCAAGAACTTTTGCTGGCTCACCAGGAAAGTGCAATACAGCCGCTGTCATGTTCTGATACCTCGACAATCGTATTCCGTGCCCAATTGTTCCATCCTCAAGAAAAGCTTCGCCGTGGTCTCCGACAGCGACTATCACGCGATCACGCACAAGCAGAGGTTCAATCAAACGATCGACAGTACGTGCACTATTGCGATATCTGTTCCAAACCAAGTCCCGCATGCGACTAGGATACGGAAACGGGAACCTGTTATCGGCCGCCGGTCGATCAATCTGATCATCCGGGTAACTTTGATACATAGCGTGTGTCCCATACAAGTACACGATTGCTAGACGTGGCGTCGAGACCGGGACCAACTCCGTCGTTGTTGACCGACGCGATAAGAAAGCTGAAGCTAACTCAACTGCTCGCCTATCGCTCGAAATTCCATTCCGGGCGCTGGCATGAAACTCATCAAATAGTTCCGGGCGAATAAAGCCGTCCATCCGAAAATCTTCCCAATCATTAGCGCCTGCAAAAAAACCCAGCTCGTATCCGATGCTCTTGAACCATCGATACATGCCGGGATCAGATCGTTGGGGCGTGTTAAACCACACAGGTTCAAGCCCGGTGACCAAGCTGAACACGCCGTGATTGGTTGCATTTCCGCCTGAAAAGTGATACTTGCAATGCGTGCTCTCTTCAGACAAAGCAGCAAGATTGGGCATGATATCAGAAGCGACCAATTCAGATCTCATTGATTCGATCACCACCATGACAACATCGGGTAACCGCTTGTTCTGCTGAAGACGAATTGCCTGAGCTAACCGTAGGCGGCGGTCGCGCCAGCGATATGCATCACTTGCAGAATTCGAGTGTTCTTCAACTATCGCAGAAATGGCGGGTCCTACTGTTTGTGTTTTCAGAAGGCCAAACACATGAAATGGATGTGCGGAGCTTCGCGTGTCAGTAGCAATCCCGAATCCATTCGCAGCACCCAGCGAGTGCACTAACAGCACAACCACTGATGCGAGGTACACAACTATCGGCGCACCGGTTGTGATCGTTGAAGATCGACCTTTGAAATCTTCGAGTATCCATCGTGTGCAGGCCCACGCGACCGCAGGTGTCGCGACACAAATGAGTACGATCATCAGCAGCAAGATGATGGATCCAGTCCCAAAAAACGGAAGGACCGCAGAAAGGCTTGTGATGCCACTTCTGAATACAGAGGACCATAGCCGCTCACCCGTCCAGCCGAATACGAAATTATCGCAGATCAATACGACAGGGATACTGAGAATGTACCCAGCAACGATGACTGACAATACATTGTCAACCTTCTGGGGCAACGCCAAGGTCACTGACAGAAGTGAGAGCACTAGAACGGGACCAATCAGGCAGAGTGATTGTGTAGTGATCCACAGGAAAAGATAAAAAACCTTTCCGAGCTGGTTGGGCGGATGTGCAATCGGTTCGCCGTCCCAGACGCCAAATACGAAGACGGAGGTTGTGGAGATGAGCGCACAAACGATCCCTAGGACTGCAAACTGCTGCGGCTTGTCAAAAGCCCTCGTTTTCGCTGCTTCAATGACGCGGCTCCCTCGATTCCAGACTCGTTGCGGTGCATGTGTGTCAACGCTGCGTTTCTACTGCGGCGGTAGCAAGACCATGAGCTAGTGATAACCCTGAAACACAAGGTCAATGAATTTCGCCATCAGTCAGCGTTAACTTCTGCCGTAATGAGTGCGTTTGCCGACATTGCATCGTCACCCAACGCCTTGATTCGAAGTTGGCCCTTGCGGGAACCGGACGCATCACCCAACGCTGTGAAAGTCGGTTGTAGGATATGAGTCTTTTTCGCGTCAGAACTCAAAGAGACTTCCACTTTCCAGCCATCCGCAGAGAGAGACTCGATTACAAACGGTTGTTGTCCGATCACAACCAGTTTCTTCGAAACCGAACCGCCCGATTTTACGCTTCCGAGTGAGATTACTCCGGGAGAAATCTTGAGTGGAGCGGAAACCTCTCCGCTGACTCGTAGCGGTACACGCGGCATCTCTGAGTCGTTGGTGTGGACAATCAATTCGTCCTGAAAAAACCCGGTTGGGGCAGCGCTGCTGATCGTAACTGAAACCTCGTAGTTGACCCTCCCGCGTCCGCGACTTTCTTCCTTGAACTCCGGTACAAGCCAAGGCGAGGGGCTTTCAATTTTGTTTATCTGCCAACTCTTGCGACCGGCGTACAGTACTTTGACGGATTTTGTGACCGGCTCTGATACGTTAATGGTTTCAAACTCAACCGCGCCCGGGTGAAACACCATATCGCTTCGAATGTATCCGTCAACTCGAAGCCTTACCTCGGTGTAAACTGGCCGATCGATTACTACGGTCAAGTTCGCACCACGCTTGCCCTTGAATGTGTCAGTGTTGAAACGAGCCCGTATGTAACTCGTCTGATTCGGGGCAATCGTATTTGATTCAACAATCGGTGTCGTGCATCCACAGCTCGCTCGTACCGTACGAATATGAATCGGTCGGTCTGATTGATTTTCAATTGGAAACTTGAATTCGGTCTTTGCTGCCACCGCGACCGTACCAAAATCGTGTTTCCGGATTGGAAACACCTCTTTCCAGTTGACGCTTTGTGCTTGGCACTGCGCTGCGACGAAAATCAGCAATGTAACGATGGCTGCGCGCAACATAATGACATGCCTTTCAAGAAGATTGACAATCTCAGTGGATGAATATCGCCAGAAGAACCACACGAATAGGTCGTGCCGCTGGCACCCTTCTAGCACTCCAACTTAGCGGCCCATTACGCCAAGGCAACCATTTCACAAGCAAATCGAGCGGGATAAACCCGGTACTCGCTGATTCACGGCCGATTAACCATCCCATTTGACAGATTTGGAAAGTGACCCCCATCTGGGACACGCGACGCTGTACCATCCCGGATCTGCGGCAACAGCCCCGTGGTGCGTCATCCAACCAACGAAAAAGGCGGAGCTTTTCAGCCCCGCCCCTTAAGTTCTTCAGTAGACGACATAGCTTGCGGAAACCCGCTGACGATGTCAGCTGTCTAGCAATCGCAACCTGGTGTTTCACACCCACAGGAAGGACCTTCGCATCCGTCGTTGCAACCCGGTGCTTGGTGCCCGTGGAAGATATGGTTCAACAGACTCTTTACAGGCCCGTTGTGCGATGAACCACAAGGAGTTGGGCAACAAGGTGCAGGGCAGCAAACCTCGACAGGAACCTGCTTGCAAACCACTCGTGGAACGCAACGGGTTACTGTGTAAGGCTCGCAGACCTGACGGCACTTTTTAACCTTGATGGTCTTTGTGTAGCACTCGCGGCGACACTTTGTCTCGCAAACCGTCCGTGTGCGACATTCGGGAACCATTTTGCAAACGCGGTAAGTGCAGGTTTTTGTTTTACACTCAGGGACCATTTTGCAAGTTGTGTAGTGGCAAACCTTGCTACGGTTTTCGCAAACCATGCGGCACACTTTGTAACAGACTTCCTTTGTGCGGCACTCAGGAACCATTTTGCAGGTCGTGTAGTTGCAGACTTTGGTGCGATTTTCGCAAACCATACGGCAAACCTTGTAGGCTACCTCTTTGGTCCGGCACTCAGGCACCATGCGGCATACTGTGTAGTTGCAGGTTTTGGTCCGGCATTCCGGCACCATCTTGCAAACACGGTAAGTGCAGGTTTTGGTTCTGCATTCTGGCACCACGCGGCACACGGTATAGGGAACCTGACGAGTACGGCACTCACGTCGGTACCTAGTGCAACAGATCTCTTTCTGTTCACACGTTGGTACCCACACTTTCTTGCAGATAGTTTTCGGAGGACACTGCACGCACTCAGTCCGGCATTTACCTGGAGTGTAGACGCACTTGCAAGTACAAGGGTCGTAGGTCCAGCAACCCGGCTCGCGAATGGTTTTCCGCATCACAGGTCCGGGGATCGTTTCGGTCTTTGTTTCCCAGTGGCCACCTTTGACGGTCACAGTACGAGTGTACTGTTCTGGTACACAAACACTGTAACTCTCAGTACGCATCTTTTGTTCACGAACGGTATTGTAGACCGTGTAATTCACTTGACGCGTTTTGGTTTCGTAAACCGGCTTGCAGACGGTGTACTTGATCGTTCTGGACTTTGTCTCATAAACGGGTTTGCAAACCGTGTAACTCACGGTTTTGGTGCATGTCTCGTACACAGGTTTTTTTACTGTGTAATTGATTGTGCGTTGATGAGTCTCATATACCGGCTTGCAGACGGTGTACTTGATCGTCTTTTTACGTGTTTCGTAAACCGGTCGGCGTACTGTGTAGTTGATCGTTTTCTGATGTTTTTCGTATACCGGCTTGCAGACCGTGTAATTCATCGTCCGTGTACGTGTCTCATACTTCGGCACCATCACCGTGTAGTTAACGTTCCGTGTGGTGGTCTCTGGGACGAGGCGGCTACATTGAACCTCTCGGTCCTCGTAATACACTTCATTCCGTGTTCGATAACGCGTTTCTTCAACGCGATCGTAAACCGTCTCGCGTACGGTGCGCATGCAAGTGTAAGTACCGCCAGCCACTGGCGTGCCGGATACTTCATTGCCGTCAGCGGTTCCCCCGCATCCACAACAGCCCTCATAGCTGATCGCCCCGCAATATGCGGCGCTCGCGGAATTTGTACCGGCCACGATCATGCTGATCATGATGGCGGGTATGATCCACAGCCTATTCATCTCGATTTCTCCACAGGAAACAACACATCTGTTGCAAGACGCAGCTTCAGCGAAAACAGTGCATCGGCACACATCTCGCGTCATCGATCCCCGTGCTAGTTCCTGGATGTTTTGCTGATCACACTGAAATCCTGGGTGACTTTTTGTCTTGACAGGAAACTTTCGTTGCGAAGCGTTGTGACATCAACGGATCGGATCACGATGCTCTGACTACATCGACTACGGATGAAAGGTTGGACACGCAAAGAGAAACGCCAAGGCAAAAGAGACTGATTACGCTGACGTGCTGGATGGGAGGTTCTGTAAGTACTGGTTATTCCATGCGGCGTCCCGTTGTACCGATTATCCGCATTGAGTCCTGTGGGATGGATGCTTGCACTCATCCCAAGGCGAGTGCAGCCGCAAATCTGCAAGTTAATGACGTGTTAACGCAATCACTGCTCATGCCAGTGACCACCCGTGGCACGTACAAAGACTGGGGCTATGTGGTTTTCCCGTTACCCCTATGTGTCTGCAACAGCAAAAGCCTAGGTGCCTGCAGCAGCAAAAGCTACCCTTCCAGCACTGAAAGGGACCCGGCAATGACGACCTCTTAACCAACATCAGTTATTGCTGCCCGATACAGTACAAGTGTCGATTACTTCGAAGAATGATCTGTCCGTCACTAAGGGCAGGGGTTCCATAGAATGTTTCGCCGGAATCTGTCGTTTGATTCGTGGCCAGCAGTTCGAACTTGTCCGAAGCATTGATGACATATGTCGTGCCATCGCTTTTTACATAGTAGACCTTACCGTCAGCGGCGACAGGTGAACTATAATCCGCGTTGCCGAATCCACCACGACCACCGCGCGCACCAAAGCCGCCACGCCCTCCCAGCCCGCTCGGGCTAGGTCGATCCCGCTGCTCACTTGGATTGTTATTGGATGCCCCACCCAAGTTGCTGCTTTTTGCGGGCAATCGGCCTTTGAAAATTGATGAGCCATCCTTTGCACTAATGCAATTCACCACACCATTGGCAAAGTAGTAAATTCTACCGGCATACACCAAGGGTGAAGCAAAGCGAGCAGTATCGCGGCCAGTCCAGATTGTATTAGCTGAGGTGGTGTTGCCCTTGCCCCCAGCTTTTACCGCCGCAGACCCACCTCCTCGCCCTTCGATCCCATAAATGATGCCTTCAGCTTCGACGACGCTCGAATTGTATGACTCAGAGTTCATCGCATCACTGTACCATCGAAGCTTTCCGGTTGACGGGTTCAAACCCCAGAACTCATAGGGCACTCCTAGCACAAGATCCGAGCGATTCTCATCGACCTTGGCGATGATGGGAGTACCCCACACATCAAGCAATCCCTCAGCCGTTTGTCGCCATTTCTCGATGCCAGTCTTTTTGTCGAGACCAACCAGAGAGCTGCTTTCTGCGCTCGCAGTTACGATGAGCAGATCTTCGTGCAGAATCGGGCTGGATGCAGAGCCCCAACGTTTCGGATCGCTCCCTGTCCCGACTCCCGTTTTCCACAACTCTTTTCCATCAAGATCGAAACCGATCACACCAGACTTACCAAAAAAGGCGTAAACCCGCTCATCATCAGCAACCGGTGTATGCGACGCGTAGCCATGTGCGGGAATTCCCATGCCGCTGTAAGTATCTTCCGGAAGCGTAGCCTTAACAGTTCGGATCCACCGCTGCTTACCTGTTCTGCGGTCCACACAAATCAGGTGTCGTTCCAAATCTTCAATGTTGCCCACGCTATCACGATTCGTTCCGTATCCGCTGTAACACGTCACGAAAATCCGATCGCCCACAACGATTGGACTAGATGCACCGGGTCCCGGCAATCTAAGTTTCCATGAAATATTCTCAGCAGGGCTCCACGTGATAGGTAATTCGACAGAGTCCGACGATATTCCAGATCCATTTGGTCCCCGAAAACGTGGCCAATCGCCCAGGCAATCACTCATCCATACCGTCGTCGCCAACAGCAACGATAAACCCGCGGTACTTACGCGTCCAGAAATCAAAGGCGTGAACATAAGAACTCAAGTCTTTCGTGTAATTAGTCATCGCTCGCCACCCAAGATAAGATGGCAGGCTAAAAGTAATGCACAGTTTATTCAAAGACACAAACGAGAGTCTGTACCGTGTTCTGTATAATCCGCAGGAAATGCTGAGTTCTTTTTGATTATCGATCAAATGAGTTGCAGTCCAGGGGTTTTTTTGCAGTCGCTGCACCATCGCCGCGAGCAGGATGGTAAAAAAGTATCTGATATTCCGCACGGGACTGTCATGCGTCGTTTTCTGAACTGATCTTTTTTATGGCATTTGCTCGAGGCACTCTTTCGATCACCACCACGTGGGGACTTGCCATTTCGGCGATTGCCCTCGCCGTGTTAGTTGAGCAACGGGTTGCCGCCGCCCAACCATTGGTTGCCATTTTTGTCTTCGCTGGGTTTCTAGCGACCCAACTGCCGTTGCGGCAATTTTTTGTCCTGTTAACAGGCATTGTAGTTGCAATGCTCTTTCCGCTCGTCATAAGCAACGGCACTGCGCATGTGTGGGATCGCATGATCGGCTTGGTGTGCCTTTCATTGATGGCTTGCTACCAATGCATAGCAACTAGGAAACCAAAACAAGACAAAAGCAACGCGGCAACTTTGATCACGGATGACCAAAACCATGGCAACTCCGATCGGCAGAATACACAAGACGCTGAAACGTGGGATGGTGAAGCTTACCACCCCCCTCTCGTTGATGCTGCCTATATCTCCAACGCCGATTCTACCACTCGGTTACGCAAGCCCGCGGAAGACGGACAAGATTCAGACAGTCTTTCCTTGGAAGCCACCCCAAGCGACGATCGTTACCAGCCCATCATTGACGAACTGCACCGGTGCGGTGCATTCGATCCTGAGCAATTAAAGAAGGTTGGCAACGCTCTCCGCGCCCTAGACCTCAGCCAGAAGTCCTCCGACCTGAGTCCGCTGGTTCTCTTCCAAGGTCAACAGATCGGAAGTTTTAAGATTGAAACGCAGTTGGGCCAAGGTGGTGAGGGGACCATCTACCGTGGCACCGACGGAAACGGCCATACTGCGGCGATAAAGATTTTGCACAACATGCGTGTGAGCGACCGGTTTCGTCGCGAGATGCAGATGGTGCGTCAACTGGCGCATCGTAACATTGTGACAGCCTACGAAGTTGGAGAGTTTCAGGGCTTGCCGTTTATAGCCATGGAATTGCTTTCTGGTCCGGACCTCAATCAACAAGTGAAGCAGCATGGGAGATTGAATTGGCGGACCACGACAAAGTACATCATGCAGATTGCCCACGCATTGTCGCATGCACATCAGCGTGAATTGGTGCACCGCGATGTGAAACCTGCGAACATCATTCTCGATGGTGATGGTGGCGTTAAGCTTGTTGATCTTGGCCTGGCATCGAAGGCGTCGAATGACGACGGGCTGCACAGCGTTTTTCAGTTTGTAACGCAGGACGGCCAGTTAGCGGGAACGCTACCCTTCATGGCCCCAGAGCAAGCGAAAGCTCTCAGGTACGCGACGCAGCAATCAGACATCTACAGTTTAGGTGCAACCTGGTTCTACCTTTTAACAGGTCGCGGCCGTCTTGACGGCAACACTTTTGAAGACCAGATGCGTAACCTGATTATCCAGCGGAGTTTTAGCGACCTTGAACCTGGTTTTCTGCCTGAGCGTCTTGTGCAGGTTTACTATCGCATGACCGCTTACAGAATTGAAGATCGGTATGCTGATTGTGAAGAACTGATCCGTGCATTGGGAGATGCATTGGTGGATCTCGGTGAAGAGTTTGTGCTGTCCAATGATGTGAACGTGCTCGTGGTCGAAGACAGTAAAGCAGACATGATCTTGACGTTAAACCTCGTTCGCCGGACGAACGCGTCATTAAAAGTTCATCAAGCTTCTTCTTTATCAGCGGCATTCGCTGTATGCGAGGAAGAAACCATCGACATGGTGCTTCTTGATCTTTCGTTGCCCGACAGCACAGGGATCGAAACCATTTTGAAGTTCCGCGAACGCTGCCAAGCAGTGCCATTAGCGGTGCTGACAGGTTTGACAGAAGAACAGGCTGAATCAGCATCTTTGCAAGCAGGTGCCGATACCTTTGTTTCGAAAGAAGAAATTACAGTACGACGCATGGAACGCGTCATCTTCGTTACCTTGAGTCGATGTGCAGGGATCGCTCGAAGCTCTTCCCTTTGATTGACTACCGTTTTGGCGGATATGAAATCTGTTGTGATTCCGGGTGAAAGTTTTGCCATGCGGTTTTGAAGGACATGATCCCTACCCACTGTTCCAAATAGGATCCGCTTCGTGGTCCCGAAACTGCCTGGCCCGTCCGTACATCCCACAGGCTGCCCGAAGTCCTGTCCTTCACACGCAATGCTCCAGCGGATTCAAAGACGAGCGTTTCACCCTCCACGACACAAGAAAACACTCGAGGGGCTGCCCCTTCTTTGTCAAAAGCAAACAGGAGTGGTTGTTGTTCGAGGATCGCTGAATGTATTTCAGTGTTTTTGAGATCTCGATATGGTATGTGCCAAGGTTTGCCCTGCACCATGATGCCGTAAACAAAACGCTGCGGATCCCTATAGAACTTGCTCGTATACTCGGATCGTCGGGCAGGCATATCCATCACGGTCGTCTGTGGATGCGCTTTTTTCCATACGCCCCACGTTACCATGTCAGCAGCAATCGGTCTGAGTTTGCTTCCCTTTAACGGACCTGCCATGCCGCGCCCGAGAAGATGCGCCCATTCGGTTTCGGTTTCCAGATCGCTCATCACGAGACTCCGCATCCACAGTTTCCCAGAAACACGCAGCGTGAGTTCCTTGCCATTGACCCTACGGACGTACACGACGCCATTGTGGCACAGGTGTCACCAAGTGGCCGCAATTGGAACTCCGTTCAATCGATCATTGATGACTTCACGGTGCGGACCAGTCAGCTCATTGATCAGATAAGCTCTTGCTTCTCCGTCAATATCTACTCCCAAAACCAACGCATTTGGGGGAACATCGGCTTCGGTGCCCTTGATGATGTTCGGTTTGGTGAGTGCGGGCATCGGAGATTTGAGAACCTGCCGCGGTCTGTATCGAGCATCAAGCGTTTGCCCACAAACGCTGGTACATGTCAAACTTAGCAGCACGGAAAAAAAGACATTCATTGAACGCAACATTGACTCTTCCGATTGGCACGAAAAAAAGGGGGATCATCAGGCAGCGTAACACGCCGACGAAGCTCCAGCGAATCAATTGGCATCATGACATCAGAAATCAGTCGCAATTTACTGCACCTGACACACCGTCTACTCTCCCCAGCGTTCCATCAGCGAATTGTCTATTTCAAGTTGATCAAGAATCCGACTGACAATGAAATCCACCAGGCAATCCAAAGACTTGACCCCGTGATACCAACCAGGCATAGCCGGCAAAATCACTGCGCCAGCAGTAGCCAGTTTGTGCATGTTTTCCAACTGGATCACGCTAAGCGGTGTTTCTCGCGGAACTAAAATGAGCTTCCGATGCTCTTTCAGATGGACATCAGCAGCCCGTTGCACCAGGTTCGATGACGCGGCCCGGGAGATGCCGCTGAGAGTGCTACCACTGCATGGACAAACGACCATCGCCTTGGTGCGAAACGAACCGCTTGCAATGGGAGTCATGTAGTCATCATGTTGGTGGTAACAGAGCAGTTGAGTTGTGATCATTTCGGTCACCGTTGCAGCTTCAATCAGAGG
>Ga0315321_10000256_pt1 | contig 37582 bp, 35 predicted proteins | sample M180m21515metaG_FD_203464 | JGI IMG/M metagenome (GOLD analysis project Ga0315321, IMG submission 203464) | Ammonia-oxidizing marine archaeal communities from Monterey Bay, California, United States - M1 80m 21515 | ecosystem: Environmental > Aquatic > Marine > Intertidal zone | place: USA... | reverse complement strand
CCGCACGATATTGTGCTCGATCCTGCGACTGGTTGGATCTATGCGATCAATCCCAACTCTGGACATGTTTTTCGTTTCACCGCTATCGGTGAAAATGAGAGTGCGATCTTGGTGCCCGTCAATGGGTATGCGCGAGCGCTGACCTTTGTGAACGGAAAACTTTACGCAATCGCATCGGCGAAGGGCCGTATCGTGGAAATCGTGGATTGGGATACTTCAACATTCAAGATCTACGATAGCTTTGATCCAACAGGTCGTAGTGGGCCAGCAGGGTCCTGGACAAAGACAGGGTTAGTTCTCAATGATTTAGAATTCTTTAACGGGTTCTGGTATGCGACCAGTTATTTCACAAAATCGTATGCCGACGGAACCGACTTCGATGAGAACAAATTCATCCGATTCAAAGAGTTTGGAGACATTGTTACTGGAAAGTGGACTGATCTCAGTAGCCTGGTTCCCAGTGGGATGACCCCATATTACCTCACGGCCCAAGGGGAGAAACTCTATCTAGCGATTTTCAACCATGAATTACCTGGGAGCGGAGATGCCATTCTCCAGTTCGCCCCACTCAAAACGTCATCTTCTCTAGTGAAGAAAAAAACAATCGAATAAGGTGTTGAACAGCATGCGTGTTGTCGCTGGCGTAAGGTAGATGGTAGCTCTCGGTTAGAGCGGTAAGACTATTTTTCTATAATTCAGGGCTATAGGTTAATATTTCTCAGCCATTTTACTGGATTATAAAAATAGCGTACGGAAAATCCTACTACCATCGTAAACAATAAATGACTCAACACAGGAGATTAGATTGAGTGAAACTTAGGACTGCGTTATCCTATATATTGATTTTTATGAGCCCATCCTTTGTGCATGCGGACACAACCTACCGAGTCGGTGCAGTAAAAGGTCCCTTCTTTTTGTGCGATGAACGAGTCACTGAGGATCGGTGGCTCACGGAGCGATTTTCAGTTTCGCTTCAAAAACATAGTGGCAATCCATTGGTCGTTAAGGAGCACGAATGGGAAGGTACGGGGCCTCTTATGGGCGGCTCGGTACTATATGATCCTGAAGACTCAATCTATCGGATGTGGTACGGCATTTGGGATAGTCACAAGTATTACAATAAACTCCCCTTTTCGTACAATATGTGTTATGCGGAATCAAAAGACGGTATTCAATGGGAAAAGCCTGCACTCAATGTATTCAAGCATGAGGCTGATCCTCTAAATAATTTCATCGATTGCGGTAGGGATAAGACTCAATCAGTGGATGTCTGCCTCAATCCTCGTCCCGACCTTTATCCTGGAAAATTTCTAGCGATTCATAATCAATCTGGGGGTGTATATGTTACCTATTCGGACGACGGAAAATCCTTTACCTTTCTACAGGACATAGCTGCGATTCCCTACCACAGTGATACGCACAATAATTTTGTTTATGACGAGGTGCGGGATAATTGGCTACTATTCTGTCGGCCACGTGCATATGCCGGGGATCACAAACGTCGTGTATCCATGCAACAAAGCAAGGATTTAAAAAAATGGACTCATGACCGCACGATACTGATTCCAGCCGAAACCGAGTTACCTGAATTCTATGGCATGTCCGTATTTCGGCGAGGCGACCTGTTTTTTGGCGTGTTGAAAGTTTATGATCGCAGCACCGGATTTATGCATTCCGAAGCTACATGGAGCGATGACGGTGAACATTGGAATCAAGTAACTACTCATCAGCCCCTTCTTGAACGTGGTCCGAAAGGAGCATGGGATCACGGCATGGTGCAGATCTCAGAATCGCCTGTAGTCGTGGGTGATCAAATGCGATTTTATTACGGCGGAAGAGCCCTCGATCATCACGTAAAGAATAACCCTGCCTCGATTGGCTTGGCCACTGCTGAGCGAGATCGCTTTATAGGTTTACGCGCTTCGAACGAAAAGGCGGGGTATGTACTGACTCGCCCATTATTGTATCCCAAGAAAGCGAATCTTGTTATCAATGCCGTTGTGCCTGAAAAAGGAAGCATGATTCGTGCCGAACTTAGAGGCGACAATAATAAGATCATTGAAGGATTTTCACTGGAGGATTGTGATCCGGTTGAAGAGTCTGGATTCGCGCAGTCCGTAACATGGCAAGGTAAAACTATCAATACAGCTCCGGAAGCGGAAGTCCGTATTCGATTTGAGTTAACCAATGCGCAAATATTTGCTTTTGATTTTGAGTAAAGGCATCGGGACTGGTAAAACCGTCATTAAGTAGTTATACTTTTAATTTGCCTTTTACAATGATTTTGAGGAAGATGTACAATTGGAAACCAAGTTTTTTCAAAATTACCAGATTAGTCTGACTCTTAGTCACCTTATATGTATTTTGGTGGTTTATATGCTTATTACAGGTTTTTCACCACATTTGTATGCTCAATCTCAAGCTAAGCAGGAACCAAAGCGCCTCCGAATTCTTTTTGATGATTATTATCAACATGAGCGACCGAATGACCTTTTTGGACAAGGCGTCGCACGAGGAGGAAAAGAGCTTCGTGATCTAACAAATCCCTACTCACCGGATGCGACTGCGATTCCAAATGGAACTTTCGCCTTTACCCAGCTTCTTTCAGATAAATTTACAGTAGAGATCAGTCGCAAGCCACTGACAGCTGAATTATTAAAAAATGTATCCGTTTATATGATGATGTGCCCCGTCAAAGTTGAGCTAGGGGGGCGCGCTGACTTGGGTGAACATGAAGCAGAGATTCTGAAGGAGTTTGTTGCTAAGGGGGGTAATCTTGTATTGGTTGCCAATAGTGCTAAAGATCTTACACAGATTGGTTGGAATAGAACCGGACTTAATATCATTGCACGTCAATTCGGACTACAATTTGAAGCAACACAAACAGAGACAATGTCTATTCCAATAAGTAATACCCATTCTTTTTTTGATGGGGTCTCTTCTATAATATATGGCAATGGCACAACGATAGAGGTATTGCCTTCGGGCGATCCTGCTACACAAGTGCTTTTCGAAAGTCACAATCCCTCAGTCCCTGGTCCGGTGGCAGTTATAGCTCCATATAAGAGAGGAAAGGTGCTGTTATTTGGAGATGCTGGGTCGTTCGGAAATGCCCATGTATCCAGGAGTGATGTTCCACAAGGAAAAGCATTGAAGCAACTAATATATGGCCTTTTACCCGATGGCCCAGTGGCACAATACGGTTGGAAGGAAGGGATTCAACTTAAAGCAAACGTAAAGCAAGAGCAGGTCATAACCGGCTATCCTGCCACACTACGTGTTTTTAGTCTCCCCCGTTCTAAAGATAGTCAATTATTCACAAGCGGTATGCGACAGATCGATTTAAATTCTGCTGATGGCAAGAAGCAATTATTAGAGAGTCCAATATTCGCTTCAGCTGTGTCTACTACACAAGCAGAATTTACTTTAGACATTGGAGCTATTGGCGGTGGTAATTTTCAGACTGTGTGGCGACATGAAGAAGACTCTTTAGATGCCATACTTCTCGCCAATGGACGCTTTAGAAACCCCGGTCTTCCAACAGGAGGGAATTTGATCGAGTGGCAGAAAATACTGCTAAATGACCTTCTCTGTGCTCCACTTAAAGCTTATGCGAATCCAGGGGATGAATGGAACGCCGATGGAGTTGAGAGCCTTCCCAATCTTCAACTATCGATGACACCCAAAGTAGTTACCTCGCCCATGAACATAAGCTTTATTGGGGAGTCTACTTATAAGGGACAGAGTTGCTATCTTTTTCAACGTATCATTAATTTAGACGGTGAAAACTGGTCACCCTCTGACATTGTCGAGGTAGAATATGGACATCAGTTTAATGAGCGTGAAATAGATATCTTTTCCGGCAGACAATATTCAGTAGCTAAATATTGGGTAAAAAAAGATTCATTGCTCCCTCTGTATACTGAAATCAACCTATCAGCCTCACTTTGGTGGCGCGACTCAAAGTATCCAAGCAAATATATTGGATCCCATGACACGAAAACCTATGAAAATTGGAAAACAACGGTTTTAACTGTTAGTTATGGGATGAAGCTGACAGCAGAATTCAGTGAAAACTCTTCAGAGTTAGAACATCCATAAGAGTAAAGGTTTACGGGAGAAGACCAGTTAAGTAATGGAGTAGATATTTATGAGTCTCGAGTTATTAGGCTAGGGGGTAAACTCGCTGTGGTGATTGGTGCAGCACACGACTTTTAACACCGCCACCATATACTCAAATGAATAGCTAATTTAATTTGTATGCACTATGAAATGCCACAAGCAGCCAAAATAGTTTTTTGTACGCTTAAGTCATGTGATTTGGTATACCCAAAATCTGCTTCTCCTCGAATGCAGCGCGCTAAATCCAGAAAATCGAGTCGATGACGTGCAAGATCGGGTAGTTTTAATTCCGTAACTCCCGATTTAAATTCACCGCGAGGCTTATTAAGTGAAATACGTACCTTCGGTGGTTCTAAAGGAGATAATATAATGGAACCTTGTGTTCCGCAAATTTTAAATCGCCGAGCACCAAATGCATTGGTCTCCATAGCTGCAGTTTCAACAGTCACCATTGATTTATCATACTCAAGTATTGCTAAGGCATTGTCGGCCAGGGAGTCATCGATATCAGCATCGTGACGAATAAATGGTGATACTTTCTTGGGCTCACCCAAGAGCACTACAATTATATCAATCAAATGACATCCCAGCTCAAGCATTACACCACCTGAATGGAAATTGATTTGGCGACGTTTTTCTGGATTTAAATAGGTACACATGCTGGCATGGATAGAGTATATTTCACCTAACCACTTTTTCTGCAAGGCACGTTTTATCAAATCGAAACCAGGGTTATATCGAAACATGTAACCCATCTGCACCAACAGGTTTTTATTCTCAGCTTCAGTAAGTAATGTGCGAAACGTTGACAAATCGGTTCCAGCCGGTTTGTCAAGATGTATATGTTTTCCCGCTCGAATAGCGTCTAGTCCATATTCCAAAAGGCGGGAAACATCGCTTTCAACAACGATTAATTGAATGGAAGAGTCCTTAAGTAATTCATTTTTTGATACCCAACGCACATTTTTAAATTCTGGTTTTTCAGAATAGGACAAACGTTTTTTCTCATTGGGCTCACACACTCCGACTAATATGTAATCGGATAGCGACTTAACCACTCGCAGTGCATCTAAACCATGGGCATGATTGATGCCTAAAAAACCACATCGAATTGGAGTGGTTGATACTGTTGAAGCCGTTACCATTGCACTAGAGGCGAGCACTCCGCTTTTTATAAAGTCCCTGCGATTAATCATTCTGATTATCCTTCATAATGAGTTCACTTGAGTTATATTTTAGGGACAGTCCAAGGACTTCGATAATTTTTTCGTTTTATAAGACTCTTCGCCGCTTCATGATTACTAATACCTTCGGTGATGGGGTCGATTTTCAAGGTCTGTTTCGTTCGGTATGCGATATTTCCATAATGAGCCAGTGTTGTAGAAAGGTGACCATCTTCAATGTCTGCATTTGGACGTTTTCGTGTCCGAATACAATCAATAAAATTTTCCATATGAGCGGTGTTGGAATTAGAAAAACGCCCGGGTTGTATCTTTAAGGATTGACCCTCGGCATTGAAAACTTGCCAGCCACCCCCGAATCGACTGAAATACATCATCTCCTTAGTCCCGAATACTTCAATTCGAGTTCCACTGAATGGCCAATGAGGCAATTTGTCAGTGTCGCGCATATCCATGGGCGTTTTGCGCATATAGGGCGTCCATAATGTTTGTTCGAAGGCAATGGTCATATTGTCGAATTCCCAATTAACCGTTTGAGTATCTGGTGTTTCACTATCATCAGTGAAAACATGTTTACCACCGCCTGCACTAACCAATTTTGGCGATTTTTGGCCACTCATCCAACGTGCTATATCGATTTGATGAATTGCATCATTAACGATATCGCCTCCTGAGTACTCCCAAAACCAATGCCAATTGTAATGAAAATGGTTTTTATTAAAGGGGCGCTTCGGCGCAGGGCCAAGCCACATATGATAATCAACTCCTTTAGGAGGTTGAGTCATATTGGGCTCTCTGCCAATGCTCTCGCGTTTTTTACAGTTTAAAACACGCATAAAATGAATATCACCAAATTGAGTAGAGCGAATATACTCAAGAGCCTGCTTGCAATATTGGGCACTTCGATTTTGTGTGCCTACTTGAACGACTCGTTTATAATGCCGAGCAGCCTCAACCATTTTACGGCTTTCCCAAATAGAATGTGATGTTGGCTTTTCTACATAGACATCTTTTTCTGCTTGGCAAGCTAAAATAGTACCCAGGGCATGCCAATGATCTGGAGTGGCCATTACAACTGCATCAACTTCTGGGTCGTCTAAAATGTAACGAAAATCTTGGACACAAGTTGGGCGTTGCCCTGAAATTTTTTCGATAGCATTTACGCGCTTTGGAAATAAGCGGGAATCGGGATCGACAAAATATCGAAGTTCAACATCATTTCGTTTCGCAAGCTCCATGGCTAAATCCATGCCACGATCGCGAATTCCCATAACCCCAACTACTACTCGATTGTTCGCTCCTAACACATTGGTTGAAAGTCCCAATGCAGATAAAGCTGTTGCACTCATAAATGTTCGTCGGGTAATCATGTAGTCATTCCTATTACTGAAACTTCAGTACAAGATTTAATGGTTGATTTAGAGAGAGCTATGTTTATAATAGTAGCAATGCCTGTTTATGTCAATAATGAAATAAGGGCACCGTAAAACTATGTACATTAACAGAATCAAACGTTGTTGATTTAAGGAGAACCCTGTGAAGTCTACTATCACCCGTCGCCAATTTATCCAGTCTGCTATAGTTACATCTGGAGCCACGGCGTACTCAGCATCCTCTTGGGGACAAGCCGCTATAACTTCCTCTGCATCACCCAATAGCAAGTTAAATGTAGCATGCGTAGGGATCGCTAATATGGGTAGCATGCCCTTGCGCGCTTCTGCTGTCGAAAATTTGGTTGCTGTTTGTGACGTGGATTGGCGTGAAAATTCGAAAGCTTGGAGCAAAAATACTCCGGCATTCAATGCCTCTCAAGTACCCCATGCCAAAAAGTTCTCCGATTTTCGTGAAATGATCGAAGTGATGAATGATGATATCGATGTAGTCTGCGTATCCACACCTGACCATACCCATTTCCCGATCACATTGGCTGCCATGGAAAAAGGTAAGCATGTGTTTGTACAAAAACCTTTATCCCACAATGTTTGGCAAGTGCGTACCCTACGCAAAGCCATGCACAAGTACGGTGTCAGCACTGTCATGGGCAATCAGGGACACACAAGCGATGGAATTCGTTCTATTAAAGAATGGTACGATTCGGGCATCCTTGGAGAAGTTCGCGAAGTCCATTGTTGGACCGATCGCCCGCGCGGCCCTTGGTTCATTAAACCAGATACATTTCCGCCAGCTTACCCAGAGGTTCCGGCTCAATTAAATTGGGAACTATGGCAAGGTCCGGTCCCTGAGCAATCATATTCGCCTGAATATGTACCTGTAAAGTGGCGTGCCTGGTGGGATTATGGTGTAGGTTGTCTTGGCGACATTGGTTGCCACTGTATTGATGCGCCATTTTATGCTTTAAACTTGGGTATGCCCACCGCGGTGGATATCGAACTTGACCAATACTTTAATAGCCAGTTTACCCCCTTTGGTGCACATGTTACTTATCATTTTCCTGCACGTGGAGATAAACCACCGGTCACACTACACTGGTACGAAGGTAAGTTTAAACCGCCTATCTTAAACGGTTTGGATGAATTGCCTTCCAACGGTATGTACATGATCGGCTCTGAGGAAACGGTCTATCACGAAGGAATGCGCCCCTATGAGCCTATGTTATGGCCTAAAGAGCGCAACGAAGTGCTCAAAGAACGCCTCGCACAGAAAACTATTCCTCGTGTAGAAGGCGGTCCTGTCGAAGAGCTCTTTTATTCATTGAAAGACGGGCCTACCCCAGGATCAAACTTCGACTATGCCGCACAATTGACAGAAGTCGTCCTACTCGGTGGTATTGCTATCCGAACTGGGAAACGCATCGAATGGGATGCTGAGAAAATGGAAATCACCAATCATCCAGAGCTTAATAAATACATCAAAGAACCGGTTCGTAAAGGCTGGGAGTTTGGTGAAGATCTCTGGGTTTAGCTGAGCTTAACCCCCTGAATCTGGGACTGGACCCAAAATACAGATTATCAGGAGTATTTCTTTTAGGAGGCAATTCTTTAACAAATAAGGATTAGATGAATTGAAGTTAACCAACTATTCGATAGTGGGTCTAGTAAGTCATTCCAATTGTGGAATAGACCTTTGAGAGGCGTTTGCTTACCTCGGTCAATTTGAAGAGCGATTAAATTAAAAAGTTAGCTTATAAGCATCAGAATTTGATTTAAAAATGAACCAACACGTTCACAGGACTGAAATCTGAAAGGATATCTATTGATGAAATTATTCGCTTCATGCTTAATTTGTTTACTGATGTGTTTACCGGCATTGGCTCTACCTGCATTTAAAGGAGCCGTTGGTTTTGGCTCCGATACAGTTGCAGGACGCGGTGGTAAAATCATACGCGTTACAACTCTTGATGCCTCTGGGGAAGGTTCCTTGCGGACGGCACTGGAAGCATCCGGGCCACGCATCGTTATTTTTGAAGTGGGTGGAGTGATCGATTTAGCGAAACACAGTATTATCATTGATGACCCATATCTCACGGTTGCGGGGCAAACTGCTCCTGAACCCGGCATCACACTGATCAAAGGCGGCCTTTCTATTCAAACTCACGATGTCGTGATACGCCACATTCGGATTCGCCCTGGCGATGCAGGGGAAGCTAAACGCAGTGGTTTTGAGCCCGACGGCATTACTACTTCGGGTGAAAACGCATATAACATCGTAATTGATCATTGCTCTATAACGTGGGCGGTAGATGAAAACCTTAGCGCTTCGGGAGCGCGCACAAAAGGCCCTGAATTTACATCACGTAACATTACCTTCAGCAATAACATCATTGCTGAAGCTCTGAATGATTCATCCCATGCCAAGGGACCCCATTCAAAAGGAACTCTCATACACGATAATTGTCGTAACATCAGCATTATTGGAAACCTCTACGCTCATAACGATCAACGCAATCCGTATTTCAAAGCTTTTACAACAGGTTCTGTCGTCAATAATGTCATTTACAATGCCAAGTTCAGTGCTATCAAGATCAATTTTGTTAAAAGCGAATGGGAAGGTACAGGCATTATACCCCAAAAAGGACGTTTAAGTGTCGTCAACAACCTTCTCATTCACGGCTCTGATACACGAAAGAAGTTGTCATTTGTCGCTGGATATGGCGATGTCTATTTGGAAGGCAATGACATATCAAGTCATTTAGACCCCTTATCTCAATTAGCCAATAGAGGGATTACACGTCTCACTGAAAAGCCTGTCTGGCCTGAAAAGCTTCACCCCATCCCTACTACTGAGCTTCCGGGGCATATTCAGAAGTGCGCTGGTGCGCGCCCTGCACTACGTGACGCCATTGATACTCGTATTGTTGATGATTTTCTCAATTATCAGGGGCGGATTATCGACAGCCAGGAAGAGGTTGGCGGCTACCCTGATTTGCCGCCAAGTTACCGAAAACTTACGGTACCTGAGGATATAGATGCTTGGCTTGAAAAGTATGCTGATGAAGCACAAGGGGAATGAAGCGAGAATCAGTTCGATGCGACTTTTAACACTCCAATTTCTTTCTTCTCTAGTAAGCTGCGACAGCAGAAATTTTCAATCCTCCCTTTATTCGGGCCTATCGTGCTATTTCCAGTCGTGAAGGTTCTCTGAATCTGCATCCTTTTAGGCGATATTCTCTGTTGCTTTCTGGGAAGTCCAGTTTGGGGAGCGACCCGGTGCATTTGTGTTTATGGACATAGAGTGGTCAGGAGATCAGCTACAGGAGAGAGTACGTCAATGGCTTCCAGGGTATATGGTGCCTATTCGTATTTTGCCTTGGGTTGATGGATTGGATGGAGATATAAAACCGAATGAAGAGATGTTGCAGCGTTTGTGGGGTGAGTATATTTTACAGTACTAAACAAAAAACGGGCCCAGACAGCTGAGCGCTATCTGGACCCGAAGGATTAAGATTATTTATTAACTAGTGTGCGTGGCCGTGGCTGCCTTCGTGCAATAGTAGTCCAGCTTCATTTACAGGAAATTCACCGTCTGCACCTTGATACTTAATGAATTCCACGTGTCCATCCATGTAGAGCACATTGGACCCACCAGGAATGTGATTGAAGTGAGTGGGTTCATCGGAAATACCATCATGCAGCATGACGATTTCGGATTGTGCTTGAGCGCTACCAGCAGGATTGTTGATGTCTGTGATGAAGAAGCGTTCTATACCTTCGCGTAAACGTAGGGCTGCTTCATATCCACCTACGAGAACAGAACCAGAGTGGTCTTCAAATTCCCAATCTTGCTCTACAAAGTCACGAGCTTCGTCTGCACGCTCTACAGGATCGACAATCAATTCAAAATCTTCAAATGCTTCAGCATATTCTTCTAAAGCATGCTCAAACTCTTCGAAGTCAGCTTCGACTTTGAACATTTTATCGCTAAGGGCATAGCCATAGTAATAATAGGGTTCCGTGTAGAATTCGCAATGCTCAATGGTACCGTTGAAGCTGAACCCTGGGACATCTTCCCATGCTTCGCTTACAGTATCACCTTCGTCAAACATGGCAAGTGCTGTTTCTCCTCCTGGACTACTTGGGCAAACCAATACATCTAAGTCTGCCAAGTATTCGGGATACATGGCTGCTCCCTCAAAGATGGCATTCCATGCATTTGCTTCATCGTCGCAGTTCATGACTTGCATGCGAGGGTACTTCTGACTATTAGACTCATTGGCATACATTTTAAGTGCCAAACCAAGTTGCTTAAGGTTGTTTTGGCAGCTGGCTCGTCGAGCGGCTTCGCGTGCACGGGAAAGTGCAGGTAAAAGGATAGCGGCAAGAATACCGATGATGGCGATAACGACTAATAATTCGATAAGGGTAAAACCTTTAGTTTTCATGAGATAAGACTCCAAAATATAAATTTGTAAAAAATAAGTAATTCGCAACATATGTAGAACCGCTAGAAATAGATACTGTTGAACTCACTATAGGTGTTCGATGCGCTAGATTAGTGGTTCAGGAGATTGGAGACGCAAAGATACTCCAATAGTTTGTAGCAAAAAGATTGACTACTTCTAGGACTTATTGTGCGAATACGGGTGGAGCCCGAGGGGGGGATGGTTCTATATAGCGAAATATATAATCTTTGGCAACATGGATGTTGGACAAAGACTTTTTACTGATAACTAAAAATAGGTAGGTGTAGAGGGCTAAAGCAAATAAACTTCTGTGAAGTAGGATGCACAGACCACAATGTTGAGTAGTAACTGAATGTCCAGCACTATGTGGATTGCTCAGTATAGGACTCGAAGAATGCGATACACTATGCCCAGGACTCAAGTGTGTGCCCGCGTGTATGATGGAGGCAATAGGCAAGCTTCCCATGCCTACAATGAGTAGAATGAGTGAGAGTTTTGCTATGAAATTCTGTTTAGAAAACATGCCTAAAAATTCCGTTTTTGAGAAACAATTATCAACAGTTTAGCAAAAAATGAACCTTGTTGTAAATAGTTTTTACATTAGAAGTTGATTTGCATGAGATTTGTTTGCTACACTCCCTTCCTGTCAATGCATGATACAATTTAAATGTCGCGGGGTGGAGCAGTCTGGTAGCTCGTTGGGCTCATAACCCAAAGGTCGCAGGTTCGAATCCTGCCCCCGCTACCAATTGATATCAAAAGGCTTACGAATATTCGTAAGCCTTTTTTTGTGCCTACTTGGTAGCAGTGCTTTTCCTACAATCCTAGAAAATCACCTATAAAAACAGAGCACCGTTATGTGCAGATCCGTGGTGCAGAAGAAAAACTGAGTGGTCCAAGTGTGTATTTAACTGTATACACGCCCTTTGAAACTACTTTAGAAATAGAAATATCTTAAAGCATTGATGGAATCAATTTATCAACTCCTTTAGTGTGAATTTGCGAAAAATTATTTTTTGATAAGGGGTTTTATCTCCGCCTTCGAAGAGAATCCCTATACTTCCGTCCGGCAGAACTGCTATGCAAGAATAGGTGGCTGGACCTGGATGAATGACCTTTTCATACGGCCATGTTTACCCTTCATCTTTGTTTAATTTTAGACTCAAACGTTCACGTTGTGTGCTTGTAGGATTCGAGAACAGTAAATACCGCTTATCTTTGTAGTCATACCACGTTAAGCAGGCTTGGCAAACAGGACTTAAGAGTTCGTCATCCAATTTAAAATCTTTCCAGGTGGAACCTTGATCGCTTGAAATAGAAATGGCTCGTCGATTTTTTTCTAAATGATTGCGCATATTGGCTACTAGATCGCCATTGCTTCGTTGTAGCAACATCCATTCTTCACATTTTTCATGTACAGCATTGCTCATAGACCAAGATTCACCGTGGTCGTCACTGTAAATAAAGTGGCTGTAAAACGTATCGCCTGACTTTCGGCTTAAAGGGAAATACAATCGACCTGAATAATCTTGATAGCCAAGACCTGGTGAAGACCACACCGCATCCCAAGCTGGATTCTTTACGGCCTTATTTAAATTGCGGGGTGTACTCCAAGTATCACCGTCATCATTTGAATACATCATATGTAATTGGAAAGTGCCTTCCAATAACCCTGGTTTACTTGTTTTTACACCGGCACATTATTCATCTCTTGATAAAAAAGTACTTTTGGTAGGTCTACATAATTATCAAAAGGTTTGATCAATTTCTGGAGATTGGTTGCGGCTGCTTCAGCGATAATGTGTGCGCCGAAATCGGGTAAATGAGTAGCATCATTTTTACCTTGTGGGTAATTGGGTTGTTCACCAGCGTCAAAGTAGAGAAAAAGTTTTCGGACATCGGTGGGGCCAAAGTCTTCATAAATAGTGCGAGTGATTTTTTCCAAATCCAATAGCGGGATATTTTCCTTCTTGGCCAGTGCCCGCACGGCTTCAGGATAATTTTTCAACGAATGCCCCAACTCCGTATCGCTTACCCAGGAGTTCCGGTTAATAGAGGTCAGCAGTACAGGCAATGCTCCTGTAGCTTGGGTGTCCTTAATGTATTGCCTTAGAATATCGATATATGTGCCGAATGCATCGCTATAACGTTTAGGGTCATTTTTCTTTTGGTCATTGTGTCCAAATTGTATGAATACATAGTCACCTTCTTTTAGTCTTTCGTCTATAGGTGCCCAATGTCCTTCATCTCAATAGCTTTTAGAACTACGACCGCTTATGGCTTTGTTAATGACCACAATCTTGGACTCATCCAGATATTCTTGTAAAACCTGCGCCCATCCAGTGAGTGGATGGCGTTGTTTCTCATAATTTTCAGCTATGGAATCGTCAATGACATATAGATGAGGTATAGTGTCTTCGGCGTAAATAGTCGGCATGAAGCTTAGACTGAACAATACACCAATAATAATTCTCAACATAAAGTTCTCCAGGTTAATGGGTACTAACCCTAGCTTGCCATTGTACAAAGCGTAAGTCAAGAGAGGGGTGTAACGAGATCTCTTGACAATTCTTCATAATACTTTTGCATATTTCGCATCATTATGTTTTAATGCATATTCATTATATTTTTGAGAAGGAAGTATTATTAACTCTTTTAGACGGAGGGTGTGAGTCGTGAAACATAAATTGTTTGGTTTATTCGGGGTGCTAGGGGCTGGGGTGATGTATTCACCACTGGCAGCTGCACAAGAGGGTGCTGAAATTGACGCTGGAACCACAGCATGGATGCTAATCTCCACCGCATTGGTGTTATTGATGATTCCAGGCTTGGCCATGTTTTATGGCGGACTAGTACGCACGAAAAATGTGTTGGGTACGATGATGCATTCATTTGTCCCCTTGGCCATTATCGGAGTGCTGTGGACAGCTGTAGGATACTCACTCACCTTTGGTGATGCAGTTATGGGAGGATTTGTTGGTTGGAATAGTGACTTTGTCTTTTTAATGGGTATGGACACCATGGTAACCAATGGGGTGCCTGAATATGTCCTGGCTATGTTCCAAGGCAAGTTCGCTATTATTACACCTGCATTGATTAGTGGTGCATTGGCAGAGCGTGTTTTCTTCAAAGGATATTGCGGATTTATTACGCTTTGGTTCTTATTTATTTATTGTCCTTTGTGTCATTGGGTATGGGGACCTGGAGGTTGGCTATTAGAACGCGGTGTGATTGATTTGGCAGGTGGTTTAGTCATTCACGTATCCGCAGGTATTAGTGCCTTAGTGGTTGCGCTCTTTTTAGGCGCACGCAAAGGCTATCCAAGTTCTGCCATGCATCCAAATAACTTGGTCATGACTATGATGGGTGCAGGCTTACTATGGGTCGGCTGGTTTGGCTTCAATGCTGGGTCTACCGTACAAAGCGGTATGGATACGGCTCGTGCGTTAACCATGACCCAAGTTTCTGCAGCATCCGGTGCCTTGATATGGATGGTTATAGAATCCATTCAATTTAAAAAAGCAACTGCTTTGGGCTTTGTTTCCGGGATTCTATCCGGCTTAGTTGTTATAACCCCAGCAGCTGGAGTGGTTCATCCCGTAGGCGCGTTGATTCTTGGCGCACTGTCATCGTGTGCTTGTTATACAGCGCTTAATGCCAAAGCCAAATTCGGATACGACGACAGCTTAGACTGCTTCGGTATCCACGGAGTGGGTAGTGGACTAGGCGTAATCATCATGGTCTTCTTTTTGCGAAGTGAATGGAAAGCTGCGGCAATTGAAGCCGATGCCAATTGGTCAGTAATGGGCCAACTAACTACACAGTTAATTGGCATGGGAACGACGATTGTGTTTGCCGGTGTGGGTACCTTAATCATTTGCATAATCATCGAGAAAACCATTGGATTCCGCTTGCCAGAGCCACTGGAAAATGCCGGTATGGATCATTCCCTGCATGGTGAAAACGGATACGGCTTGTTAAACCTTAATTAAACGCTTCGTGTTTTAGGAGATACCAATAATGAAACTTATGACTGCAATTTTTAGAATTAATCGCCTTGATGAAGTGCGTGAGGCATTGATTGCCAAAGATATTTCGCGTATTACTGTGAGTCGCTGTACAGGACACGGACGCGCCACCGATGCAGAAATTTATCGTGGACAAGAAGTGATTCCCGATCTTATCGAGAAAGTGCGTATTGAAATCGCGCTGAATGATGAGTTTGTTGAAACGGCAATTGAAGCCATATTAAACTCTGCGCGTACCGAAGGCGCTGGAGAAGTGGGCGATGGTAAGATCTTCGTGACCGAACTAGGAGAATGCATCCGTATTCGAACCGGTGAGCGCGGAGGTGAAGCGATTTAAGATTAGCCATTTTTTAGTTTAATTAGATAGGAAAATTACACCAACAAGTCTTCAATCACATGCCCATGAACGTCGGTCAGGCGGAAGTCGCGGCCTTGGAAGCGATAGGTAAGTTTTTCATGGTTAATGCCGAGTAAATGCAGGATGGTCGCATGCAAGTCATGGACATGGACAGGCTTATCTACAGGGCTAAACCCGAGCTCATCGGTTTGACCATGGGTGTATCCAGCTTTTACTCCACCGCCTGCCATCCACATGGTGGAGCTGTCGATATGGTGATTGCGTCCGATGGTGTCGCGAACCTCACCCATGGGAGTACGGCCAAATTCACCGCCCCAAATTACGAGTGTATTTTCAAGCAATCCACGTTGTTTTAAATCCATCACCAAGGCTGCAGATGCTTGATCCACATCATGGCAGACTTCGTCGAGTTTATCCGAAAGGTTTTCAGAATTGCCGCCATGATGATCCCAGTTGGTGTGATAAAGCTGTACGAATCGAACGCCGCGCTCTATCATTCGCCGGGCTGATAAGCAGTTCATGGCATAAGAAGGTTCGCCCTCTTTGACGCCATAGAGATCTAGGGTTTCTTGGCTCTCTTTTGAAATATCCATCAACTCAGGTGCACTGCTTTGCATTCGATAGGCCATTTCATAGGAACTGATACGGGCAGCAATTTCGCCATCACCGGTAACATCGAGTCGATTACGATTCAATTGATTTACTGCATCAATCACATTGCGTTGCTCATCCTGATTTATGTTTTCTGGAGTGCTTAAATTTAAGATGGGGTCACCTTGAGAGCGAAAGGGTACACCTTGATGCGATGCGGGCAAGAATCCACTACCCCATAGGGGCTGGCCACCCCGTGGGCCGCGAGGACCGGATTGTAGCACTACGAAGCCTGGTAGCTCCTGTGATTCACTCCCGATTCCGTAGTTGATCCAAGAGCCCATGCTGGGACGCCCAAATTGTCCAGACCCTGTGTTCATAAAGATTTTAGCAGGTGCGTGGTTCGGTACATCAGTAGCTACGGTTTTTAAAAATGAGATATCGTCTACAATTTTGGCTGTATACGGTAGACATTCAGAGACCCATGCGCCTGAGTCGCCATACTGTTTAAAGTCACGAACAGTTCCCAGCAATTTTGGAGGGCCGTCGTTGCCAAAAGAATCCATGAAGGCAAAACGCTTTCCTTCTATATATGACTGCGGTATAGGTTGATTGTTGTATTTTTGCAACACCGGTTTATAGTCGAAAAGTTCTAATTGGCTAGGACCCCCCGCCATAAACATGAAAATGACATTAAGGGCTTTGGCAGGTTTTTGGCCCTGTCCATTGAATATACCCATGTTGCGTAAATTGGAATCAGCATCGGATTCGTTACCCAGCATTGAGTTTAAGGCGACAGAGCCCAATCCTACACCACACTGTTTAAAGAAGTGGCGTCGCGTGACATCGTGGAGAGCTTTGTTATAGGGGGCGTCAGGCATAGTATTCTCTCTTTATTCGCGGGTGATGAATTCATCAAGGTTGAGTAAAGTACGGGCAACAGGAAACCATGCACTGGTCTGGTCGCCGGAAGATTTTTTAAGTAGATTGCTCAGTACCAACACTTCACTGGCCTCTGGAGCACGACCCAGGCAAAGCATAAATGCGTAATGTAATTTATCTTCATCTGTAGCCATTGGTGCAGAACTAATTCGGTCAGCCAAAGCTTGCGCTTGCTCAATAAAGGCTTGATCATTAAGCAAAGTCAACGCTTGAAGCGGTGTATTCGAGCGACTACGGCGTGTACATGTAACCATAGCATTCGGTGCATCAAAAACCATGAGTGATGGATACGGTGTTGCCCGCCAGAAGAAGGTATACATACCTCGGCGGTGACGATCAGAGCCTTTGTCAGGATTCCATGCACGTGAACTTTGGCCAAGTTTCATCACTCCATCAGGCTGAGGAGGGTAGACCCCAGGACCCCCTACAGTCGTGTCCAATTGACCTGAAGCTGTCAATGAAACATCACGGATGATTTCAGCATCTAACCGTACGCGATTTTGCCGGGCAAGCAAATAGTTTTTGGGATCGATGACGTCAAGTTCAGGACGACGATGTGAAGACTGTTGGTAGGTAGACGATAAAACAATTTCACGGATAATTTTTTTGATGGACCACCCCGTATCGCGAAACTGCGCTGCCAGATAGTCGAGGACTTCAGGGTGGGTAGGTAAGGAACCCTGATATCCAAAATCATTCTCTGTTTCTACAATGCCACGCCCGAAAAGATACTGCCAATAGCGATTCACCATTACTCGAGCCGTTAATGGATTTTCAGGGTCACTAAGCCATTGAGCTAAATCCAAGCGAGAACCGTTTTCGGGACCTTTATAGGGATGTAGAACTGCCGGAGTGCCGGGGGTGACGACTTCTGCTTTACGTGTAAAATCACCCTGTTCAAACAGCTGTGTAACTCTCGCCTCAGGGCGTTTTTTGAGCACCATCGTCTTGGGGAGTCTGGGTTTCTTTTTTTCAATCGAACGAATTTCATTTTCAAGCTCTTTGTATTTCTCATCTGCAGCGAGGAAACGTTTTTGAATTAACCGCTCTTGCTCATCGGTCCAGGTGCTGCGTTCTGTTGCGATAGCATCTTTTTCTTTGAGGTTCCACTTGGCAAGTGTTTCTTCCGATACAGTTGCTACCCATGCTGTCAGAGGCTCTTTTATGGCTTCAGCCTTATACGCATTTCGCTTTGGTAGCAGTGCATCAATTTCTTTTTGAATACGTTTTAGACGCGCTTTTTGATTCGGACTAGGCAATTCGATGTCGATTTCATCGTCATTGTTATAGAATGCGAATAGTTTGTAGTATTCACTTTGGTATAAGGGGTCATACTTATGGTCATGGCACTTAGCACATTCCATAGTGAGGCCTAGAAAAACTGCTCCAGTTGTATTCACACGATCTACGATACTCTCGATGCGAAACTCTTCTTTATCGATTCCGCCTTCTTGATTAATCATGGTGTTACGGTGAAAACCAGTCGCTACGCGTTGGTCTTGGGTAGCATTGGGCAATAAATCTCCGGCCAATTGCTCTGTGATAAATTGGTCGAAGGGCATATCTTCATTGAGCGCATTAATTACCCAGTCTCTATATGGCCATATTTGTCGGGAGCCATCAATGCTGTAGCCATTCGAATCGGCATAACGCGCATTGTCTAACCAATGCCGGCCCCAACGCTCGCCAAAGTGCTCGGATGCTAGCAATTTATCTACGACTTGTGTATAGGCTTCGTCACTTGGATTTGCAACAAAGGAAGAAACTTGTTCAATGGTTGGGAGAATACCTATCAGATCCAAATATACTCTACGAAGGCGAGTCTCGGGAGTAGCTAAAGGTGCAGGGCTTATGTCGTTAGATTCGAGGGTGGCAAGGACAAGCCGATCAACTGTAGTACGAGGCCAATCGTTCTGTTTAAGGGTGGGCATTGCAGGTTTTGTGGGTGCAATAAAGGCCCAGTGTTTTGAATAGGGCGCACCATCATCAAGCCAGTCAGTAATAATGCCTATTTCTTTTACGGTTAAAGCGGGCTTGTCAGAGGGGGGCATCCGATCGTCATCATCTTGTGCAGTTATACGCTCAAAAATTAGGCTGGATGCATGATCACTTCCGAAAAGTTCTTTGATGCGAACTGAAGCCATATCGTCGTCATAAGGTGCAACATCCAAGCGCAGTTCACCTTCGCGATGTTTTGAGTCTGGACCATGACAGGTAAAACAATGCTGCGATAAGATGGGCTTAACTTTATTGTTATAGTCGTCGGCTGATCCCGCGGGCGAGATAAGAATACATAAGCCAACACTTAGTGCCCAATACATTCTACATAGTGTGTACTTCATAGTGCTCACTTACAATAGCGTCGTGTTGCGCTAGAACTCCGAATAATTGTTGTATGGCCCTTATTGACCTATACAGTATAACATTTCCTGATGCTTACCGTCGTCCAGTTTGCGGGATAAACGCATGTAGATTTTGTCGCCGCAAATGGCTGGAGTCGATTGAACATCGTCAGCAATCACTGTGTTGTGTCCTACAGCTTCATAGCCTTTAGGGGTGGCTTTAAAGATGAACGTTTCACCCTTCATGCTGGTTGCGAAAATATTATCGCCTACCAAAATAGGAGAGGCTGCGAATTTTGCACGTAAGCGCTCTTCCCAAAGTAAATCACCGGTGTCCATCTTGTAGCATTGCGCCTGACCCGAATCCGTCACGACATAAATATGTCCATCACTTACCAGAACAGAAGGGACATAGACGCGAGTCTTATTGCGCCAAACTGTTTTACCCGATCCATCGCCTTTGACTACAGAAATATGGTTGTCAGGATAACCGCCACTGGTGACAACTGATTTACCGTCCGAAACGACTGATGTTACACATTCGGTCGTCGCACCAGGAACTTCCCAATTCACATTACCGGTTAATGGATTGAGGCTAGTCACTAAGTCGGTACCGGTAAAGACCAATTGGTCTTTACCCATAATATTTAAAATGATGGGAGAAGTGTAGTTGGGTAACACGGGACGTTTATGCGTCCAAACCACCTCACCAGATATACGATCAAAACCAACCACTGCACCGCCCCCCTTGTTATCGGCTGAGGAGATGACTAAAGGGCCGTATACTGCAGGAGAAGAACCGTAGCCTTGGTGCACAATATATTTTGTTACAGGCTTTTGCCATAAAATAGCCCCTTTTAAATCCAGTGCTGTCATATACACGACACTGTCGTTGATGAAGTTAATAAATAAACGTTCTCCATCGCAGGCTATGGTGGAATTGGCTTTGGTGCCACGCAAATGGCCTTTGTTGCCTTCGGAACTAAAGCCTTCCTTATGTACATCGGTTTTCCAAACTTGCTTGCCCGTTACCCGTTCGTAACAGAGCACGGATTGTATCTCGTTTTCTTCATCGGCCGAAGCAATATATATATAATCGCCCACAACGGTGGGTGAGCTATGGCCACGTCCAGGTATCGGGGTTTTCCAAAGGACGCCAGAATCATCGGTCCATTTTGTCGGAGGCGTTTGAGCGGCATCTGCAATGCCATTTCTGTTTGGTCCACGCCACCATGCCCAATCCGTGGATGCTACTTTAATACTGGCTTCTTTATCCTGAGCAAAAGTAGGGGAATGGGTAAAAAAGACTATACTAAAAGCTGCCAAAATAAGAGTTATACGCAGTAACATGAAGAATTCTCCTATAAATAGAGGTCTATCGCCGCTCACGGATTAATGTTAACCACTAAACAGTATCACTCATGTGTATATATGTTCAAGAAGACATGAAGAAAGCTCTACCCAGTTTGAGTGCTTGCTATCCAACTTTTCAGCATAGTATATTGGTATCTTGCAAATGTATGAATGTACTCAAAAAAGAGGTGTATATGAAAACCAATCGAAGAACTTTCTTAAAACAAGCGTCTGTTTTAGGTGCTGCTCCATTTATTATCCCTTCCAATGTATGGGGAGCCGATGTAAACCCCAGTGATAAAATTGTCATGGCGTTTATTGGGACTGGTAAGCAAGCTGCAGGCTTGTTGCGTAATTTTATCCGTCAGTCATCCGTGCGTGTCGTCGCTGTATGTGATGTGGATACCACACGACGCGAAACCGCTCAACAATCGGTTAACAATTATTACACACAGAATCCTACCCGAGGAACTGCTGACTGCAAAGCGTACAAAGACTATCGCGATATTATCGCACGAGATGACATCGATGCTGTATGTATCGCCACCCCAGATCATTGGCATACTCAGCCCACCATTGAAGCATTGGCTTCGGGAAAAGACGTCTATTGCGAAAAACCGTTGACACATAATATTTATGAGTCTGTTTCCGTAATTAAAGCGGTGAAGAAATATGACGGGGTATTGCAAACAGGATCCATGCAGCGCTCATCACGCAATTTCCGTGTTGCCTGTGAATTGGTGCGAAACGGTGTCATTGGAGATATCTCCCATGTAAATTGTAGCTTTGGGGATCCAGGGAAACCCTGTGATTTACCCGAAGAAAAAATGGAACCCGGTCTCGATTGGGATATGTGGTGCGGCCCCGGCCCACTGCGTGGATACAGTTCTGTATTAAGCCCACGTGGAAATCACACACACTTCCCACTCTGGCGTGATTACAAAGAGTATGGTGGCGGATACGTATGTGATTGGGGTGCACACCACCTGGATATTATGCAATGGGGCTTAGGTAAAGACGATAGCGGCCCCAATGAAGCTCGTCCTCCAAAAAATCAAGGCGATGTACGCGGAGCTACTTTGCATTACGGCGATATCGTTGTAACCCACAAAGACGGCTACGGCATTGAGTTTTACGGTTCTGAAGGTGTTGTGAATGTGAACCGTGGTCGTATGGAGCTTCACTTAAATGGTAAGCAAGTTAAAGCCAAAGCAGAATCCGATATGAATAGCGATATGAACTTTTTCGAAGAAGAATATTTGAAAAACGCAAAAGTTAAGTTATACGACAGTCGTCATCATATCAAAGACTTCATTCAAGCCGTTCATGCACGTACCAAACCTATTACCAATGAGCATGTAGGTGGACGTAGTGCAATTTGTTGTCACTTGATGAATCAAACCTACTACAACCATGAAGCCATCAAATGGCGTCCAAAGAAAATGAAATTTGCACGCGGCACCGGCAATCCTGCTTGGTTAACCCGTGAATATCGAAGCCCTTGGACTGTATAGAGTTATACTAGATCATTCCGCATTGAAACTATCGGTTTCAGTGCGGAATTTTTTCGTTTATATACACTACGCAGTATTTGTTGAAACAGATAGGTTGATTCATGCGGCTCGTCACCCTATAATTTTGATATGGAAAAAAAGACAAGTAAACCAGATCCCGCTGATCAATTGATGTTTGATGCACCCGAGAAATTATTGCTTGATGCATTGATTCTGACTCATGATGCAGTAGTGGCTAAATTTCAAGAACTGCTTCGTGGCTACGATATTTCGTATACCCAATACACCGTACTAAATGCCTTAGCTGAAGCCGGGGAAGAAGGGTTGCGTACCCAAAAGCTTGGTTCGCGCTTATTAACGCGCATCCCGGATATTACCCGTTTGGTAGACCGCTTGGTCCGCGATGGTTTAGTGGAACGCAACCGTTGGGATCAGGATAAGCGTGTCATGTATGTGATAATCACCGAAGCCGGCAATGATTTGCTGGAAGAGTTGGTAGAGCCTTTTGATGCCTTGCAAGTGGAAATGTTTGGGCACTTAAGTGATGCCAAACAACTCCAGCTAAATCGATTGCTCGCAGAATTACGCGAGCGCAATCCGCTCGATTAACTTTGTTGAGTTACCATAACTACAGCATAAATAACACCCGCTAAGGCTAAGCCAGCCAGTATTGCAAAGAAGATCTTCCAGAAACTCCAAGGGCGTTCGCCTTGCACTTCACCCTTCTGAGCATTGACCAGGAATCGATACACTTTTTCTTTATAGGTATAGGAACTAATCCATACCGGCAGTAAGATGTGCTTAAACGTGATGTCATTATAAACAATCGACTTAGAATTGATGCGTTGTTCATCGCCACCGATATCGCGACGAATAGTATGGTCAATTGTCAGTTCCATGATCTTTTTTGCGGTATGAAATCCCTGCTTGAGGCCGATTTGGTAGGTTTCCGCCTTGAAGCCACTCAGATAATCATCTTTATAGGGAACCAACTTGTGTAAGTCCCATGGCTCCAATTTATCAGCTTGTTTATTGGGGAGAGAATTACTCGCTCTAACAAGCACATCATTAAATCGATCTTGCACAACACCGCTCGCCGAATACCAACGAGTTCTTCGCTCGCGTTTTCGTTCCCCATTCACAGTACGTGTGACCCAGTAATGTTCACCTCGTTTACCCCTGTAATGGGTGATGGTATCTGAGTCATAAGTCCAATGTGGAATGTAGATCCCTTGGAGTCGATCATCAAGGTTATTTTTTTCCTTCAATTCATTTGGTGCAAACCACAAGCCCACAACCCATGTTTTAAAGCCCTTAATGGCCTCGCTGCGCTTGATGTTAAACGGGAGTAAGGATTTCGATTAACTCATTGCCAACCGTTTCACGTACTTTATCCCAGATAACCATAACTAATGTCTCCTAGATTGTGTATTTAACTAGATAGTAGTATATTTTTTTCACCATTTCGCTACTATTTAAATATGCGATCCAAACTATTAAAATACTCATAACTTTAGAAATAAATCAATCCCCTTGCGTTGTGCCTATATGCTTTTTTACAATGCTTACTAGTGAATATAGAAAAAGGGGATGCATTTTATGGCACAAATAGTATTGCAGGGAGTGGGAAAAACCTATCCAGGAAAAGTGCAGGCTGTTGAGCGTATCAATCTGCATGTACAGGATGGGGAATTTGTCGTCCTCGTCGGGCCATCTGGCTGTGGGAAATCCACCACATTACGTATGATTGCCGGACTCGAAGAAGCCACCATCGGCACCATATCCATTGGCGACCGTGTTGTCAATGATGTCCCTCCTAAAGATCGCGATATCGCAATGGTATTTCAGAATTATGCGCTCTATCCGCATATGACTGTGTTTAAAAACATGGCCTTTGGCCTTAAATTGCGGAAAATGAAGCGAAAAGATATTCGTGAACGTGTTGAAGATGTGGCTGAAATTCTGGGTATTACAGATTTGCTTAAACGAAAACCCAAAGCTCTATCCGGCGGCCAACGTCAGCGAGTGGCATTGGGAAGAGCAATAGTTCGCGACCCGCAAGTGTTTCTTTTTGATGAGCCCCTTTCCAATCTTGATGCCAAGCTCCGAGTACACATGCGTGCTGAAATCGGTCGTTTGCATAGTCGATTGAAGAGCACCATGATTTATGTAACACACGATCAAGTCGAAGCCATGACCATGGGCGACCGAATTGTTGTTATGCGTGATGGCGTTATTCAGCAAGTTGATACGCCTTCAGTAATCTATGATCGACCCGCCAATAAATTTGTCGCCGGCTTCATTGGGAGCCCCCCCATGAACTTCATCGATGGAACTATACGTGATGAATCAGGGGTGTTGTTTTTTGTAGATGGCCAAGGCTTGCGTTTACGCGTGAGAAAAACCCATGCTGTCATTCTTGAGAAATACACGGATAGTCGTTTAACACTCGGCATTCGACCAGAACTGTTTAGTAAACCCGATCAAGCCTCCCGTGAAAGCGGATCGACTTTATTGGGACATGTGGAAGTGGTTGAACCTATGGGTTCCGAAACCTATGTATCTATGGAAGTGGGGGAAGGTGTTTGGACTGCACGGCTTGAATCGGATCATATTCCCAAGGTCAATACCCCCTGCCGTTTAAAAGTCAATATGAGCAGAGCGCATTATTTTGATCCCGAAACGGAAGAATCAATCGGCGTGTAAAATGAATATAAGCTGACCGCTTTGTCAGTATGAAGGGATAAAGTGCATGAAAATTCAAGTGATGGGTTCCGGGAGTTGGGGGTTAGCGCTGGCACGATTGGTCGCCCTCAATGGCCATGAGGTCAGTGTATGGTGTCGGCATGAAGACAATCCCGATGCCTTACGCGAAACCCGCGAAAGCCCAGATTTTTTACCAGGTGTAAAAATCCCTGATTCGATAGAGATTGTTACAGAAATAGATCCTTCAGTGGATATGGTTGTTTTGGCTGTCCCATCACATGTCATGCGAAGTGTCTTAGAAAACCACACTTTTTCACCCGAAACCATTCGTATTAACGTTGCAAAAGGCATTGAAAACGAAACGCTCTTGCGTATGGATGAAGTAATTCATGCTGTGCACGGTGACTGTCCGGTTGTAGTATTGTCTGGCCCAAGCCATGCTGAAGAAGTAGCTAGAGAATTACCGGCTTCAGTCTGTGCTGCGGGTGTAAATGAAGCGGCCAACAATGCTGTTCAGTATGTATTCCAATCTTCTTATTTTCGCGTGTACACCACATCGGACATTGTAGGAGTAGAATTGGGGGGCTCCTTGAAAAATATTGTTGCAATAGCCGCTGGTGTATGCGATGGATATGGATTGGGCGATAATGCCATCTCTGCCCTAGTTACACGGGGACTTGCTGAAATTTCCAGACTGGGCCTTGCTATGGGGGCTGAGCAATTGACCTTTGCTGGGTTAAGTGGCATGGGTGATTTAATAACAACGTGCTTGAGTAAGCATTCGCGTAACCGCGCCGTTGGTCAACGCTTGGCACAAGGAATGACTGTTGAAGAAGCGTTGTTAGCTTCACCGATGATTGCAGAAGGTGTACGTACCACGCAATCTGCTCACGCTCTTGCCTCACAGATGGGCGTGGATATGCCTATCACACATCAGGTTTACCGGGTATTATTCGAAGGCGTGAACCCCAAAGAAGCTATCACTTCCTTGATGGCACGCGAACCCAAGTCTGAACAAGAGTAAAATCCAATGGCAAATAAAAAAATCATTGTGACTGGTGCTTCAGGCTTTGTCGGCGGGAGTGTAGTGTATCATGGCGCACAAAACCACACCATTTATGCACTGTCTCGGGGAGAGTGCATTTACGATCATGCTTCTGTGCATTGGCATACGCTAGAGTACGATGACCAAGAGCGCTTAGCCGAGATCTTTAATACTGTTCAACCCGATGCAGTGATCCATGTTGCAGCAATTGCTGATATTGATTACTGTGAGAACAATCAAGATGAAGCCTATAAGGTAAATGTGGATTACACATGTCGCTTAGCTCAATTATGTAAAAAGTCCGATACGCGAATGGTTTTTGTGTCTACTGATAATGTGTATGACGGAACTCAACCAGTCAATACCCATACCGACCCTGTTAGTCCTGTTAATTATTATGGCCAAACCAAAGTAAAAGCTGAACAAATAGTATTGGATACTGTCGCAGATACAGCCATTGCACGATTAGCTCTTGTTATGGGCTTTCCGATCATAGGTGGAGGTAATTCATTTTTAATGCGAATGATTACACAATGGGAGGCAGGAAACTCTGTAGGTGTTCCAGATAATGAGGTGCGTTCACCAATTGATCTTATTACAGCGGGGCTAGCGCTCATAGAAATGGCTAATAATACTTCACAAGGTGTAGTATTATTAGCAGGGCTCGATGCCGGTTCGCGGATAGAATTGGTAAAACAATTGGCCATTGGATTTGGCTATGATCCGGAACAAGTGCATCCCTTTTATCCCAGCCAATTACGGGGTAGGGGAGAACGGCCAGAAACGGTTATTTGTGACACGAGTCACACAAGAGAAGTCCTAGAGACTCCAATGCTGAATATCGAGATGGCTATCCCACTCATGCAACCCTTTCAGCCCTAGGGATAAGTACGAGCAGTTTATTTACCTCCTACTCGTGCTTTAGTGCGATCGTAGCGTGGTGCTCCGCGACTTTTACGTTGATCCATTCCACGATTACTATCGCCTTTAAATTTATTACGCCCAGAATAGCTAGTAGGACGCACAACAATCACTAAATACATCAACGCTACAGCAATAATAACTTCAAAATAAAACAATGAAGTGGGGTTGTAAAGGATTTTATCCGCAAAGTTTTGGGAAAGAAGTCCTGCAGGTGTTTTATAATCATACCCTTCGGAAGGATTGGTTTCATTAGCATACCAATTACAAAGGGCGGTACCGAGCCAAATTAAATAATGGCAAGCTAAGAAATAGGCATAAGGTTTTTTATACAGAGCGATGAGTAAACATACCACTAAAGCACCAATCGCAACGAATGCGCTGTTCTCCATTGAAAATCTAATAAGCGGTTCCAGGAATTACTCCTTGATCTATAAAAGATATCTCTGAAGCTTACTGTACTATTTAAATTTACTATGGAAATTTTCCTATAATTAATTGTAAATTAAAATATTATACAAATTTTAGGAAAAATCGATATTTTGGTGAGAATGGCATCTCTTCAGATGCCATTCTCCTATGTGTGAGTGTGCCTATAAGCCGAGTTCTGTCTAGAGCAGACGCTCCGAGACGGTCATTCATCTAGGACCTGCGTCACCACAGGCCTCAAGCTTCCTACCCAGGAGCAGTGCGAACAACACTATAGCTCCCCTATTTGGAATTGCGCCGGGTGGGGTTTAGCAAGCCGACTTGTCACCAAGCCGCTGGTGCGCTCTTACCGCACCATTTCAACCTTACCGGTACCATCCTGAGATGGTACGTAGGCGGTATATTTTCTGTTCCACTATCCGTCGGTTACCCGCCTTGATGTTATCAAGCACCCTGTTCTATGGAGCTCGGACTTTCCTCGATACCCTACGATATCGCGACCGTCCAGCACACATTAAGTATTATACCATAAGGTGATCGCTAAGCTATAGAGTGAGTAATTAAGGCTAATAGTGAACTCATTTGTCCATAAAATAATATATACTTGACTTGTATAGTTGCACATGTTAATGTTTTACAAGTACCAAGTTGTAATTTTGTATATTTATCATCTTACGTAAAGGTTTTTTAATTATGAGCCCACGAGTAAGCGAAAACCCAGCCTCTTCTGTTAAAATGACAGTTACGTTACCACGCGAACTTGCAGCATTTTTGCGCTGGAAAGCCGAAGTAGAAGGAATGAAGCGTGACGAGCTTTTGCGTAAAATTATCACACATTACGCGCAAAAATTACGGAAAGAAGACTTCCGTACGCCTCCTATTGAAGAATAGGGGGGTAAACTCTTACATAGTCCATTGCTAAAGTATAAACATCAATATTATGTTTATACTTTTTATTGCCCATTTGATACTTGAACGAAGCCTCGTTTTTTGGTATTATATGGGTTCGTTTTTTGTATGAGTGCCGTTTCAGGTCCACTCAGAACTTATTTTTTCGGAGGTTTAGTAGCGTGAGTACCTATGTCCCTAAAGAGGGAGAAGTGAAGAAATCTTGGGTCATTATTGATGCTGAGGATAAAGTGCTTGGTCGTGTAGCGGCTGAAGCTGCCAGTGTATTGCGTGGAAAGCATAAACCCGAATTTACTCCCTACCTTGATTGTGGAGACAATGTAATTATTGTCAACGCCGCCAAAGCAAAAGTTACAGGTAATAAATTCACAGATAAAGAATACTACCGCCACTCGGGATATCCCGGCGGTATTAAAGACACTACCTATGGCAAGATGCTGGAGAAACACCCAACGCGTCCCATGACCATGGCTGTGACAGGCATGTTGCCTCACAATCGTTTAGGCCGTTCTTTGGCTACGAACTTACGTGTCTATCCTGGTGCTGAGCATCCACATGCTGCTCAAGATCCTACCGAATATTCTTTTTAACTAGATTTTAATTGAGAGGTTAGTACAGTGTCAGTAGATAACAACAGTGGTGAAGTGGTAGCCGTTGGCCGCCGTAAAGAGTCATCCGCACGTGTTCGCATTAAACCTGGTCGAGGTAAGATTACTATCAATGGTCGTGAAATGCGTGAATACTTAGGTCGCGATGTTTTGGTTATGATGGCCAAACAACCTTTCGACGTGACGGAAACCATGTCTAAATTTGATGTGCGTATTCGTTGCACAGGCGGTGGTAAAACTGGTCAAGCCGGTGCCATTCGATTGGGTATTGCTCGTGCATTGATTGAACATGATGAAAATTTACGTGGCGTCTTGAAGAAAGCTGGTCTATTGACTCGTGATGCTCGTGAAGTTGAGCGTAAGAAATACGGACAACCTGGTGCACGTAAACGCTTCCAGTTCTCCAAACGCTAGACCCCCATTATTTATTGGATATTCAATCGCCTTCAGGCTTACTTGGAGGCGATTTTTTTTTGCTGTATTGCGTTTTTAAAGCCCTTTGCATTATGATTGGATTTCATGATCAGAAAATAAGGTGCTTAAGTCAGTGAATACATCACTAAAGGCCCCTTGTATACAAGTAGCCGAAATCATACAACATGAGGATAGTCTTTTGATGATGCACCATCAAAAAGGCGACAGCAGTTATTGGTTATTGCCGGGTGGGGTGTTGATTATGGTGAAACTCTACAGCAAGCCCTTGTACGTGAATTAAAAGAAGAGGCCTCTTTCACCATTGAAGTGGGCGATTTACTTATGCTTAGTGACAGTATTGGGTCCGATAATAGTCGTCATTTAGTGCAATGCGCTTTTAGTGCGAATATCGTAGATGGGGATGAAGTCATTTTACGGATAGATCTTCGGGTTGTTGAGGCACCGTATGTATCAAGAGATGGATTAAAGTCTTTGCCTATTCATCCTCCACTGAATTTAAAGTTGCTTGAGGGGCTCAAAGCGGGCTCTACGGCAAGCATGGGATATCTGGGGAGCGGTGGCTCGATCGTCCAGTTAAAAGCTAAATGGGCCCCTTTTGAGCAATAAAATTATTAATGTGTGTATAAAAAAAGGCCTCAAGGGATAATCCGTTGAGGCCTTTTTTTATTTAGAAATTTTCAACTACTTCAGTAAAGAACTAAATTTCTTTTGAAGAGGTGTCTCGGTTTTGTAGATGGCTTCTTTGCCCATCAGGATTTTGTATTTTGCATCAAACTCATCAGGACGCATGGTCATGATTTGAGAAGCGATGTCGGATTTTAATGAATCAGGTAATTCTTCACGGAATGCATATTGTGGAGCACCGCTTGAAGCAGTATTTTCATAGGTTCCTACATAATTGCCATCCAATGTACTGTAGTAAACGCTCCAGTTACCATTCATTAAACATTCAGCCCATTTTTCGTGCTTGGAACCGAGTGAATCGTGTACAGGGATTTTAGCGAAGAAGTATTCGCGAGATGAAGCAATTCCCAATTCAGCCACATATAAGTCAGTGTACTCATTGAGTAATTGAGGCGTTACCCATTTAGCTTTAGCCACTTTATTGCTCAGTGCTTGAACTTTATTCAGGCGACCTTTGTGACTGTAGCGTTTAGGAGCAAGCGGGCTTCCACCTTCTACTTGTACTTCAAGTAGATTCACATTGTGAATTAAAGTATCTAAGGTCGCTTGGCGACGATCATTGGCATCTTCCAATTCGCCAACTGCTTGAACCAAGTTTTTGTTCTCAGCTTTTAAACCTTGATTACGGGCTTCAGAAATAGCTTTATCTTTAATGGCTTCTTCCAATTTTGTTGTTGCGTTTGCAATTGCATCGTTGCGTTGTTCTAAAGTAGCTTTTGCATCAGCAAGCTCTTGTGTTTTTTGAGCTAAATTACTATTCACTAATTCAAGTGTAGCGTTCGACTCATCGATGTTTCCGGTTAATTCAGCAAATTCTTTTTTGAGTTGCGCAACTTGTTCAGGAGTCAATCCTTTACCAATATCATCCCGCAATCCTTTGATTAAACCATCTTTTTCTGCAAGTTTAGTATTCATCTCGTTAATTGCTTCATCGCGTGGATCATTTGGAATAAAGCCTAAGTTCAAGTTTGGAGAGAGATAACCACCAACAGCAGCACCAATGATAAGCATGATAATTGCAACAGCTGCTACAAGACCTTTGCTTGTACCGTCGCCACCGCCAGCATATCCGCCATTAGGAGGTTGTGCATTTACACCCGTATTTGGGGAGAAGTCTGGGATTGGTGTACCCCCTATATCAGGGGTTGGTGTACCAAAAGCGTCGTTGTCAAAACCAATACCGCTTCCACCAGATGGGCTAGCGCCGCTTTCAAACATAGGTGTTTCCATGGCTTGAGTAGGAGTCTCAGGAGAGAAATCACTGTCGGCAGAAAAATCTTGGAATCCAAGTCCACCGCCGGGTGTCTCGACAGCAGGATTGAATTCTGGAGTGTCGAGATCAGATGGACGTACCGCTGGGGTGTCCACTTTAATATCTACGATAGGAGGAAGACCACCTTCGCCAGAACCATCACCACCATCAGCTGAGTCAAAGTCGCTCAGTGGGGGTAAATTACCGAAGCCACTGCCATCATCGTCGTCATTTGTTAGGGCGCCGAAATCTTCATTGTTGCTTTTGTCGTCAGACATCTTAATCCTCCGCGTTATCATAAGCACAAGTGTGCATTAAAGATACTGTTTGATTTTTGTAATGGTCTTAATTGTAGCATGGGAAAGGGAAGGTGTCAAGAAAATCCCGACACTTTCAAGTCCCAATAAATTAGCTGATTATACTAAAAATGAACTGTATTTGCTCTGTATTTTAAAATCCAAAAAAAGCAAGGATGTTTTGAATCTTTTACCTTCCTAAACTGCTAAATTGAATAAAAACGCGCGGAAGATTGCTCTCTAGGACTATTTTACCCTTTTGATGCTAATTCTGGTGCAATTTTAAAGGCCTGCTCAAAAAGGGTTTGTGCTTGTTGTTGCCGGCCTGTCTTCAGTAAACATTGCCCAAGACCATACATGGAGCGGCCAACAATGCTACGATTGTTACCGCTAGGGTTTAATTTAGCCAAAGTATTGAAGTGTTTAGAGGCTTCAGCATAGTTTTGCTCTGTGAAATAGATTTGAGCCAATGAATAGTGGGATTGTATTTCTTCATCCCAAAAGGTGTCTTTTTGGCTTAGATTTTGCGCTTTTTTCTTTGCATAGACGCCTAAAATTTGGTTGTAATGGCGTTTGGCCCCAATAGGATTATTTTCCAAATCTTGGTAAGTAACCGCTAAATTGTAATGCACGCGAGTGGACTTGGGGTTTTCACTTAATGTTGCTGAATAAATATGGTTATTGGAAGACCATGCCACATTTCGCTCTACACTATTGAGGGATAAGAATATGAGCCAGATTATAGAAAAGCCTACAAAAGCATTACGGAGTTTAAGTTTTAGTGTATCTCCGGCAGTATTGGGAATTACACATAGGCATAATTCCAATAAAGCCCAAAGAAAGCCAGCCATAGGTACATACATCCAATGCTCAGCCATTGGTGCATTCAAAGGAAAAATCCCAGAGATAGGCAACCAGGTTAGCAAGAACCATAATGAACCTAGCAAAATTCGATGTTCTTTTTTCTTAAAAGAAAATAGGGTAATTCCCAGCACCACAACCAAAGACAATAGACCCAAGATAGTTGTCGTGGAAGTAGCTTGAACTAGTGTGCGCTCCATGTGTAGATTGCTGGGACTAAACAACAATTCCATATAGTAAGCAAAAGATTGCAAAGTTTCTGCAATACGGTACCCAAAAGAATTCGTAGGGGCTTGGCTATCAGAGCCAAAATTTAATGGGCCTACTGAACGAAGTACCCCATATGTGGCAAAGGTTGCGACAGAGGCTACAATGGCTACTAATTGTTGCTTATCCCATTTTTGGGACTCTATTTTATTGTGCGCATACAGTGTTAGCACTAAAAGGCCTGGGAAAATAAGAGAGCTTTCTTTGCTTAATAGTCCCGCAATGTAGCACAAAACGACTAAAACAATATTGAGCCATGATTTGGATCTGATCGCAAAGAAAAGTCCAGCAAATATAAAAGTGGCTGACATAGAGTCGGCTCGGCCACTGATATAACTCACTGCTTCTGTATGCAATGGATGCACGATATACAACATAGGTACCAATGCTTGAATAAGAATAGGGGCTTTTAAGTTCTGCAATATCAGCATAAAGAATAGAGCTGCCATGCAATGCCATATTAAACTATCGATATGAAACAGCAATGGACTTAGAGTATTTACGACTTCAGTACTTTCATGAATGGTTGGGCCATTGTTGCTTAACCAAAAGTCAATCATAAAAGTAACTGCCAATAGGGGACGGTAAAAATTGCCTTGCCCACCAGCATAGGCATGCTGGTCTTCAGTAAATAGTATTAAGACGGAGCTGGGGTCTTGGACAGTTTGATGCAGCAATACCGAAGATGCATCGTCCCATATAAAATCACTATTAAATGTATTGGCATAAACAAATATACCCAGTGCAATAAGCACAAGGGCTATGCACCGGGTATATGATGATTCTTGTTCACTCATAATTTACAAGACTTAGTCTTTATTCCGTAAAATTTCATAGCGCTCATCCGCCTCTTGGTAATACAGAATAATCCCTTTGTCGCTACCAATTACCTCTTCTAAGCGAAGGCCATACATGGATTCACCTACTAGCATCGATTCTGAATAGGTTTTATTTTCCAGCGGCATGAAGAAATCCAACAACGCTTTTTTACGACCAGTAGTTTTGTCCGTCAAGACACCTTTAATGGTAACTACAGGTTTTTTAAGTTGAATAACGGCACGTATCTGGTTCGCAGTATGTTTTTTAGAATCGGGCTTTATGACTAAATGCAAATCAATTAGAGCCAATACATGTGTCCATGATTCAACATCTAGAGAAGCACTAATACGATCATCAATAGCCATGCGCACGATGGTACGGGCATTCTCATTGTTTAATTGACCAGAAATTTCTCCCAACCCTTTTTGTAGCTGGGTTTTCATATTGCCATCGACTGTGGGGCTAATAACACTTGTTGACGTAGGGATAGGATCATTTAATTTAACATCAGCAATTATTTTAGATGCTAGTTCTTGAGCACTTGGTGGTGGTGGTGGTGGTGGTGGCGTTTCCGGTTCTGGTTCTGCGCACCCAATGATGAAAACCACTAGGAAAAGAGTGTATACTAATAGCCTATGCATGAGAAACTCCTGAATACGTAAAAATGTTAGAGCTTGTAATCCTAACAAAGCGATAGACTTTCTTCAAGTTTCATCCTCAATCATGCTTTTCAACAAATGTGCTATGATGGGAAATAGCCAGTATTAAGATTCAAGGGATTATTATAAAATGAGTAAAATTTTATTAGTAGATGACGATGTAGATTTGGCGGAATTGCTCAAAAAAAAGTTGATTTCACAAGGGCATGAGGTTGTGGTGGTTAACCATGGTGAAGGTGCTTTTGAAATGGCCAAACAAGTAAAGCCTGATATTGCGTTACTTGATATTATGTTGCCAGGGGTCACAGGCTTTCAAATATGCCGTAAAATTCGTATGGATCCTGAGTTATATTCTATATCTATATTAATGTTGACTGCTTTAGGTGATGAACCCGAGATGCTCCATGGTTTGGAACAAGGTGCGGATGATTATCTCACAAAACCATTTAATTTGGAGAAATTGATTGAAAAAGTCAATCATTTAGGTGTTTTATATGATTCTATATCGAATCGCAATACAGTGACTAACTATCCGGGTATGGAAGCTGTACGCCGTGAAATCAATCATCGACTTGCCCGCAATATTAAATTGGCAGTGTGTTACATCGACTTAACCAATTTTAATCCATTTTGTGCGGCAAAAGGAAAAAGTGGCCATCTAAAGGCACTTGAGTTTATTAGTAAATTAATCGTATCCGTTCGCACAGGGATGGGAGTATATGAAAGTTTTGTAGCGCACCCAGGTGGGGCTAGCTTTAGCGTATTGCTAAATAGTGAAGACCATGAACGTTTTTGTAAGGGTTTAATTGAGGCTTTTGACCAGCGCATTAATGAGTTGTATACCGCTGATGAAGTCAAACAAGGCTATATAGTCGCTCGAAATCGCCGAGGGGAAGATGGACACTATCCCTTGATGACCTTGTTTATTGGTGTTGCTCAAAATGAGGATCGTGTGTACAAGAATGCTAAAAAGATGTTTGAAGTGCTTGGTCAAATTCAGCGGCTCCCACGCGATAAAGGAAAAAGTGTATTTTTCGTGGATCGACGCATAGCAGACCGCTAGGGGCTAAGGTGTGAAGCGAATTTTCTCTATTGCTGCTCTCCTGTTAATTGCTTTTGTGTTGTGGTATATAAATCGGGGCTCATCCACTTCATATGATATTACTTCGGAGGAATTGCAAAAGAGAGTGTTGCTCAGTAAACCTGTGTGGACCAATTACAATGAGGATATTAAAGGGCAAATTGGCTCTACTCCAGTAGCTCGATGGAAGGGACAACCGCTTCGTGCATCCATTGGAGAAGAGCAGGTTGAGGTTATATTCGTATTAGAAGGCTTATGGTCCTCCACCGATGTAAATCTACCTATATTGGCTAGAGAACCCTTGGGGGATGTGCTTGTGCCTCTTAAAAGCCACAGGGAAGGTCAGAAAGTCACCTATATCTTTTCATTAAAGCCAGAGGTCACCAAGAGCAGTGCTTGGCTAGAAATCCAATACCCACACAATATTAAGCGCCTTGTATTTGATTCTTCCGGAAATTGGGAAAACTAAAGTAGTTGCCTACTTAATTCCACTCCTGTATGCTGAAAGAAATATAGGTGTGCGGATGAGGCGAATTATACATATTGATATGGATGCTTTTTTTGCATCTGTTGAACAGGTAAAAAATCCAGACCTCAAAGGCAAACCAGTCATTGTTGGGGGAAAAAATGGAGATCGACGTGGGGTAGTATCTACATGCTCCTATGAGGCCCGCGAATTTGGGGTTCATTCTGCAATGCCTATGGTACAAGCACAGAAACTTTGTCCACAGGGCATATTCATTTCTGGGAGTCTATCGGATTACGCCTCAATATCCAAAAATATCCGTAGCATCTTGTTCGAAGTTTCGCCATTGGTTGAAATGGCCTCTATTGATGAAGGCTACATTGATATCAGCGGATCAATCCGGCTTTTTTCTAGTGAAGAGCACATCGCTAAGCACCTGAAGAATCGTATTGCTGAAGAAACTGGACTGACATGTACGATAGGAGTAGCTAGTAACCGCTTAGTTGCAAAGATTGCTTCAGATGCAGATAAACCAGATGGGTTTTTACCCGTAGCATCTGGTGAAGAGGCAGATTTCATAGCCCCTATGAAAGTCAATAAAATCCCTGGACTTGGGTCAAAAATGTGTGAGAGCTTAAACCGAATGGGCATTTATACGGTCAACGATTTACAAGGGCTAACGGAAAAAGCTCTCATGCAACGTTTTGGAAATTGGGGCATTACTTTATACCGAAAAGCACGGGGGATAGGTTGTGACTCATTGCAGATGTCGCATGTGCCAAAATCGATGAGTCGAGAAACTACCTTTGGTGAAGATTCCTCAGATTGGCCCTATGTCGAATCTGTACTGAGTTATTTAATGGAACGCACGCTCTATGGCCTCAGAGAAAAGGGAATGGAAGGACGCAGGGTGACTTTAAAAGTGCGAAATAGCCAGTTTAAGACTCATACCTATAGTTTAACACTACCGGAGCCGACAAACTTAGATGCTGTGGTATGGGAACATATTAAGCCTTTAATTGAATCAGCATATAAAGAGATAAAGCTGGTTCGCTTAATTGGATTTAATATCGGAGAACTAACTAGCGGGCATCACCAGATGATGTTGGAGAATATTGGAAATACTGAGCAATGGGAGAAAGCGATGGAGGGGGTGGACTCATTGCGCGAACGCTTTGGATTTCAATCATTGCACACCGGGAAGTCATTGGCTTCTGGTAAATCGAATAAATCGTCTAATCCGCCATCGACTAAATAAAAACCCGCCGCATAGAGTGTTCTATGCGGCGGTTGATGATTCTAGTCTGTCGTTAATTACTTAGCACGACGCCATTTGTAAAATGGGTCACGGATAGGGTCTTTACCGTAAGCATCAATCATGCTTCGCATTGCATTGGTTTCATCAAGAGGTTTTCCACCGAGCAAGTCATACTGTTCTTTCTCGAACGGAGTAAGCTCTGTGAATTCATCCTTGATGATATTACATGTCAGGAATACCATTAACTCATTGTTGGTTTTCTCTGATTTATGTTTCTTGAAAAAGAAATTCAGAACAGGAATATCGCCCAAGAATGGAACCTTGGAATCCCCAATACTTTCATCGTAACGACGAAGACCAGCGATATAGACTGTTTGTCCATCTTCCATGCGCATGGTCGTTTCAGCTTCACGTTTTGCTTCGATAGGAATACCGTCTTGAGTAAAGCCAATCAAGTTACTTTGTTTAGCTGCGATTTCGGCGATGATTTTACGGTCAAATGTGATTTGTGGTGTCACTTCAAGAACTGTACCGATATCTTTAAACTCTGTTGAGGAAACTACACCACCATTACCCGTTTCTTGAGTCTCACGGA